>Ga0302349_1000445_pt1 | contig 49802 bp, 46 predicted proteins | sample PhyAR1_FD_202176 | JGI IMG/M metagenome (GOLD analysis project Ga0302349, IMG submission 202176) | Leaf surface microbial communities from alfalfa plants in UC Gill Tract Community Farm, Albany, California, United States - DLSL A.R1... | ecosystem: Host-associated > Plants > Phyllosphere >... | reverse complement strand
CCGCGACGGCGTTCACCGACGTCTCGGCGACCACGCCGCTGCTCGCCCTCATGCTGGGCCTCGCGGTCGGCATCGACTATGCGCTGTTCATCGCCGCCCGCCACCAGGATCAGGTGCGCGAGGGCGTGGATCCGGAGGACGCGGCCGCGCGCGCGACCGGCACGGCCGGCTCCGCCGTCGTCTTCGCGGGCGTGACGGTACTCATCGCGCTCATCGGCCTGGGCTTCGCGGGGATCCCCTTCCTCACCGTCATGGGCATCGCCGCGGCCGTCGCCGTCGCGGTGGCCGTCGCAATCGCCGTGACGCTGACCCCGGCCTTCCTGGGCTTCGCCAAGCACCGTGCGGCGGGCCGCGTACGGAAGCCCCGCCCGGACAAGCCTGCGAAGAAGGGCTTCGCCCGCCGCTGGGTGGGCATGGTCACGAAGCACCCCATCGTCACGACGCTCGCCGTCGTCGTCGGACTCGGCGTCGTCGCCCTGCCAGCGCTGCAGCTCGGCCTCGCCCTGCCGAACGCGGGTACGCTTCCCGAGGATTCCGAGGCCCGGCAGGCCTACGACCTCACCGGCGAGCACTTCGGTGACGGCTTCAACGGCCCCCTAATCCTCACGGGATCCATCATCACGAGCACGGATCCGCTGGGCCTCATGGACGACCTCGCGAAGGCCGTCGAAGAGGTCCCGGGCGTCAAGGAGGTCGCGCTCGCGACCCCCAACGAGACGGCCGACACCGGCATCGTCCAGATCATCCCCGAGACCGGCCCGTCGGATCCGGAGACAACGCAGCTCGTCCACGAGCTGCGCGACCATCACGACGAGTGGCAGGACGAGTTCGGCATCGACCTGACCGTGACGGGCTTCACGGCGGTCGCGATCGACGTCTCCGCGAAGCTCGGCCAGGCGCTACTGCCGTTCGGTATCTTCGTCGTGGGCCTCAGCGTGATCCTCCTGATGATCGTGTTCCGCTCGATCTGGGTTCCGATCAAGGCCGCCGTCGGCTATCTGCTCTCGATCGTCGCCGCGTTCGGCGTCGTTGCCGCCGTGTTCGAATGGGGCTGGGGCGCGGAGCTGCTGCACATCTCGAAGACCGGCCCCGTCATCGCGTTCATGCCGATCGTCGTCATGGGCGTGCTGTTCGGTCTCGCGATGGACTACGAGGTGTTCCTCGTCTCCCGCATGCGCGAGGACTTCGTCCACTCCCGCGCGAACACCCACGAGGCCGCCCGCGCCGCCGTCCAAAGCGGATACGCCGCGAGCGCCCGCGTCGTCACGGCCGCCGCCGTCATCATGTTCGCCGTCTTCGCCGCGTTCGTGCCCGAGGGCGACAGCAACATCAAGCCCATCGCGCTGGCGCTCGCCGTCGGCATCGCGGTCGACGCCTTCGTCGTGCGCATGACGCTCGTGCCGGCCGTCATGGCGCTGCTCGGCAAGCACGCCTGGTGGATGCCGAAATGGCTCGACCGGATCCTGCCTCGCTTCGACATCGAGGGCGAGGCCGTCGAGCGCGAGGACCGGCTCGCCGACTGGCCGGCGCCGGGATCCACCGCGGCGATCGCCGCCGAGGACCTGTCGATCTCGGTCGATGAGCAGCCCGTCGTGTCCGGCGTGTCGACCTCGGTCGAGCCGGGCGGCGCGCTCGTCATCGCCTCGCAGGATCCGCGCGCCGCCCGCGCCGTGCTCCTCGCGATCGCGGGCCGGCTGACGCCCGACGAGGGCAGCAGGCTACGCGTCGCGGGTCATCTGTTGCCCGGCCGCGGCGCCTGGGTGCGCACCCACGTCGGCGTCGCCCTGCTCGCGAGCGAAGCGGATCCGCTCCCCGCGATCCGCGAGGCCGCCCGCGGATCCGACATCGTCGCGATCGACGGTGCCGATCTGCTCGCCCCCGGCATCGCCGACCAGGCCGCCGCCGAGCTCGCGGGCCCCGCGACGCTCGTCCTCGCGGCCACCGACGCCGCGAGCGCCGCCGACCTTGCCCGAAACGCCGGCCGAGCCGACGTCACCGTTCTCGAGCTCGCCCCGCGCGAGCAGCTCTCCGAGGTGATCGCATGACGACTTCCATCGAACGCGCCGGCAGCCGCCGGCCCGTCACCTGGCTGACCATCGGCGGCGTCGTGCTGCTTCCCGCGCTGATCGGCGGGGTGCTCGTGGCGGCGCTGCACAACCCCACCGACCGGCTCGAGAACATGTCGGCCGCGATCGTCAACCTCGACGAGGGCGCCGAGATCGACGGCCAGCTCGCCCCGCTCGGGCGCCAGCTCGCGGCCGGCCTCGTCGAGGGATCCGACGACGTCGACAGCAACATCCACTGGGTGCTGTCGAACGAGACCGACGCAGACGAGGGCATCGGCGATGGCACCTACGAGGCGATCGTCACGATCCCCGAAGGCTTCAGCGACGCCGCGATGAGCTCGGCAAACGCGATTCAGGGCTCCGCCGAGCCCGCGCAGGCGACGATCGAGGTCGCGACCTCGGACGAGGCGCGCATCTTCGATCAGGCCATCATGCAGCAGGTCTCGGCGATGGCGGCCGACACCATGAGCGCCACCCTGTCCGAGGCGACGCTCGAGAACGTCTTCGTCAGCTTCACCGACATGGGAACGCAGCTGGGTGATGCCGCGGACGGCGCACACCAGCTGGCCGACGGAGCCGGATCCGCGGAGGACGGCGCGACGGCCCTCGCCGACGGCGCGAGCGCGCTTGGCGACGGCGCCGGCGAACTGGGCGACGGGATCCTGCAGCTCGCATCGGGCGCGTACGACGCCCGCGACGGCGCGCTCCTGCTCGCCGACGGCAACGGCCAGCTCGCCGACGGTGCGAGCGCGCTGTCGGGCGGGGCCCTCGCTCTCGCCGACGGCGCCACGAGCCTCGCCGGAGGGCTCGGCGAGTTCTCCGGCGGCGTCTCATCGCTGTCCGACGGTGCCACGCAGCTGTCCGGCGGTGTGACCTCGCTCGCCGAGGGCGCACCGGGTCTCGCCGAGGGCGCCACCCAGCTGTCGGACGGCGTCTCGGCGCTGGCCACCGGCTCGGGAGACCTCTCGGACGGCGTATCGCAGCTCGCGGACGGCGTCGCACCGCTCGCCGACGGCACCTCCGAGCTCTCGGACGGCGCGGCGCAGGTCGCCGACGGGCTGACCGCCCTCGACGCCGGCGCGACGGACCTCGCCGACGGCGTCTCGCAGCTCGCGGACGGCGCGGCGCCTCTCTCGGACGCCGCGACCGCGGTGAGCGACGGCGCGACCGCGCTGGCCGACGGCGCCACGGGCGTTGCGAGTGGCGCCGACGAACTCGCGGGCGGCATTACCCAGTTCACCGACGGCACGGCATCGTTGTCGACGGGCGCCTCGCAGCTCGCAGACGGTCTCGAACAACTCGTGCCGGGGGCGGCATCGCTCTCCGACGGTGCGACGCAACTGTCATCGGGTGCTTCCTCGCTCGCCGGCGGCGCGTCCGACGTCGCCGCGGGCACGGGGTCCGTGGCCGACGGGCTCGCACAGCTGACGGGCCTCGCCGACGGCACCGCGCAGCTGGCCGATCAGCTCGAGGCCCTCGCTGCATCGTGCACGACGGACTGCGAGCAGCTGCAGGCGCTCGCCTCCGCTGCCCGCCAGAACGCCGACGGCGCGTCGGGCATCGCTCCCCTCGCCGACGGTGCACGCCAGGCGGCCGATGGTGCCACGGCGCTCGCAGAGGGCGTGAACGGCCTCGTTCCCGGTGCCTCCGAGCTCGCGGGAGGGGCGACCCAGGTCTCCGAGGGCCTGTCCGCTCTCGCACCCGGCGCGCGCGACCTCGCCGACGGATCCGCGAAGCTCGCCGGCAGCGTCGGCCCGCTCGCGGACGGTGCGACGTCGCTGTCCGATGGAGCGTCGGAGCTGTCGACGGGCGCCACGTCGCTCGCCGACGGCGCCACGCAACTCGCGGACGGCACCACGCAGCTCACGGGCGGCCTCGGCCAGCTCGTCGACGGATCCGCCGCCCTGGCCGACGGGATCACGCCGCTCGCCGGCGGCGCCCGCCAGGTGGCCGACGGCGCGACCGAGCTCGCGGACGGCGCCGCGGAGCTCGCACCGGGAGTCTCGGCGCTCGACGACGGGGCCGCTCAGCTGGCGGACGGGCTCGCTCAGCTCGAGCCGGGCGCCGCCCAGCTCGCCGACGGTTCCGTCGCCCTCGCGGACGGCGTCGCACAGCTCGCACCGGGGGCCGCGCAGCTCGCCGACGGCGCGGGCCAGCTCGCCGCGAACGCCCCGGCGCTCGTGAACGGTGCCACGCAGCTGGCGACCGGCGCGACGGAGCTCGGCGGAGGCGCCGCGCAGCTGGCGGACGGCGCCTCGCAGGCGCTCGTCGGAACCTATTCGCTCGCGGATGGCATCGCCATGCTCGGCGACGGCGCGACCACCGTCGGCGAGGGCGCCGCGGCGCTCACGGACGGCGCGACACAGCTCGCCGAGGGTGCCGGCGATCTGGGCGACGGCATCGGCCAGCTCGGCGATGGCGCGACGGAGCTCGGCGACGGCCTCGGCACCGCGGTCGACCAGCTGCCGAGCTTCACCGACGATGAGGCCGGGCAGCTTGCCTCGGCGGTGCGCGCCCCGGTCGCCGCGGACTCGTCGCTCTCGCTCTTCGGCGACTCGGCCGTCCCGCTCCTCGCGGCGATCGTGCTGTGGTTCGGCGGTCTCGCGACGTTCCTCGCCCTGCGCCCCGTGACGGCGCGCGCGCTCACTTCGCGCCGTTCGTCGTTCGCGCTGAGCCTGCGCTCGTTCCTCCCCGGCGCCCTCATCGGGCTCGTGCAGGGTCTGCTCGTCGGCGGGATCCTCGTGTGGATCGGCGCCTACGAGGTCGGTTCGTCGCTGGCGCTCATGGGAGTCTCGGCCCTCGTGGGTGTGGCCTTCGCCGCGATCCATCAGGCCCTCGCGGCCGCCCTCGGAGGCGTCGGCCGGTGGATCGCGGCGATCGCCGGGGCGCTGGCCATCGCCGTCAGCATCGTCTCGACGGCGCCCGGCTTCCTCGTGAGCGCGGCCGGGGCGCTGCCCACGGCGCCCGCCATCGCGGCATTCCTCGCCCCGATTGCCGGTGGATCCGCCGGATCCGCCATCGCTTCGCTCGTCGTCTGGACCGTGATCGCGCTCATCGTCACGGTGATCGCCACAACATTCCGTCGCACGACGACACCCAAGGCGGCGCTGGCGTAAGCCACCCCGGCCTCGCCGTCACGGCCCCTCCGTCCGGGGAGGGGCCGTTCCGCTGCGCCCTCTCGCGCTCCGGTCGCAGACTCTGCTCCTCGGCGCGGACGGACGAGCAGTTTCTGCGACCGGAACGGCCAGGCGCGCCCCGCGCGCGCCGGATCCACCCATGCGACCGCGGGTCGGCCGCGGGCGCCAGCCACGCGTTCCGGTCGCAGAATCTGCTCCTCCCGGCGGATCCGTCAGCAGTTTCTGCGACCGGAACGGCCGGGCCCGGCCCGCGCCGGGCGGCTCTGGGTCGCACTAGGAGGTGGGGCGCCAGCCTCGTGTGAGGAGCGCCTCGCGCACCCGCCTCACCACGACGTTCGGGTAACGAATGGTGTCTGCGGTGACCTGAATCACGATCCAACCGGCGGCGCGCAGGCGCTCGATTCGCTCGATGTCCCGCGCATACTGCTGACCGTGCAACTGACCCTGGTATTCGACGGCGACCTTGAACTCCGGGTAGCTCATGTCGACGCAGGCGAGGAAGCCGCCGAAGGCGTCAAAGAGGTCCCGGTTCAGCTCGGGCTCGGGCAGCCCGCCCGCCAGCAGAATCAATCGGGTCGTTGTTTCGCGCGGAGACCACGCATCGGTACGGATCAGCGGGTGCGCCTCGCGCAACCGAGCACCCCCGTGGCGGCGGCTCGCGTTCATGGCTGCCGCCAATTGCTCGCGCGTCGTGAGCGGCTCTCGCCCCGGATCCGGCCTATTGACCCCGTCGCGCCAGAGGCGGCACCCGAAGTCGCCAACCGCGACCAGCTGATCCCGAGTCAGATCTGCACCGAGCATCGCCCACATCGTCGCGAAGGACGCGACGGGCAGGCCCCTCACCGCGCGAATTCGGGCCGAATCGGGATGCGCACGGTGACCCCGAACGCCGCGCCGCCTGGCCACGGCACCGCGCCCCATGACGGAAACGTGCAATTCGATCGGGCCGTCGCCATAGAGCGGTGCACCCCAGATCGCCGCCGCGGTCTCATGGCTGAAGAACTGATCGCGCCTCAGGCGCGGGGCCAGCGCCGTCGCGAGCCAGCGGATCTCCGCCCGGCGCGTGCCCCATGGATCCTCGCTCGCGGCGGCACGATCACGCGCCCGGATGCCGTGAAACGGGCGCTCGAGATCCGCCCCGCGCAGCCGCCCCGCGCTCACGCCCGCGGCGAGCGCATCCCGCACGGCGAACGTCGGCCCCAGCGCGGCCGGAAGCGAGTTTCGCGCACCCATCCCCCCACCCTGCCGAATCCACCGGATCCGTGCAGAAATTATCCACAGCCCCGGTTCCGGTCGCAATTTCTGCTCCTCCCGGCGGATGCCGCAGCAGTTTTTGCGACCGGAACCGTGAGGCCACCGGGTGCGTCACCCCGCAACCGACGTCCTCTCGCGGACGAAGGAGCGGTGGGCCCAGAGCACCGCGAGCAGGAGCGAGGCGGCGAGGAGAACCACGCGGGCGGGCGGCGGGAGCAGCAGCCCGAGCCACCAGGTGCCGACGAGAAAGAGGTGGGTGCGGATCCACCAGGCGACCACCACCGCAGAGCTGAGGTCTCCCGCGGGGGTGTTGATCGGGCCCATGAGGGCCTCGGGCGGGCGGAATCGGTACGCCGCCGGGATGAGCAGCACGAGCGCGTTCACGAGGACGAGCACCGCGCAGAGCGCGGCCCAGCCGTCGGTGCCGACGACGAGGCCCGCGAGCAGGCCGACCGCCCCGACCGCGGACGGCAGCGCGGTGTGCGCCCAGGCGGCGCGCTCGATCGGCGGATCCAGGTGGTTCGCGCGCCCCAGGTTCTCGGCATGGGCACGCAGCCCGCCGGCGGCGCGCCCGGTTCCGACGGTCACGAGCGCGACGGCGGCGAGCGACCAGTTCGTGTCGGGAGCGGCGGCGAGGATCCCGCTGCCCAGCGCCACCAGCGCCGCCCCGGTCGCGAGCTCGGGCCAGCGGCGGATCCCGCCGACGAGGTCGCGCGCGAAGACGGCGCGAAGCATTCCGGATCCGCCGAGCACGCGCGAGAGGCGCATCGTGCGAAAGAAGCGCGGCGTGCGGTCGCCGAGCGCACCCGCCGCCGTGCGGAGATCGAGGGTGGTCGCGGCGGAGCGGGCACGATCCCAGCGGTCGGCCTGGCGCCGGAGCCGCTCCCCCGGCGCACGCACGAGGAGGATCCGCTGCGCGACGATCGCGACGCCGGCGAGGGCGACGACGACGAGGGCCGCGAGCGGCGCGTGCCCGCTGCTCGCGAGCGCCGCGCCCCACAGTGGCGGGGTCCCCGCCATCGCCCAGGCGCCCCGCGAAGGATCCGCGACCGCCCACGCCGCGAGCGCGAGGCCCGGCACGCACAGCAGCGCGTACCGGCGGCCCGCCTCGCCGAGGGTCCACGCGATGAGCACGCCGACCCCGAGGCCGATCCCCCCGAGCGCCCCCTCGACGATCGCGGCGCCCGCTCCGGGATCCGGCGGTTGCACGGGCGCGAGCACGATGGCCCCCACAAGGGCGCCGACCGACGCGAACACGAGCGTCAGCAGCGCGGGCCGCCAGCGCGCGGTTGCGGTGCGCGGTGCGGGGCTTGCGAGCAGGAGGTCGACATCGGCGACGGTGAACATCAGCGGTCCGCGCGAACGCCCGGCGGCGAAGAACGCGATGCTCAGTGCGAGACCCGCGATGACGAGGGAGACGGGCGAACCGGCGCCCGCGCCCCACCCGTCTCGCGAGGCGATGAGGGCGGGAGTTCCGTAGATGAGCGCGACGAGCACGACCGTGTACACCGTGAGCGCCTTCTCGCTGCGCGGGATCCGCGACCGGGCCTGGCGGAGCCGCTGCGCGCTCGCGACCCGCGCCCGCCCCGCGCGCGCCTCGGGCCTCATGCGGCGCGTTCCGGCGCCGTGGGCCTCGCGCGGGCCGGGCGGTCCGTCGCGCACGGGTCGCCCGTTTTCACACGCCCTCCTCGAGCGCGACGACGTGATCGGCGATGCGGTCGCGGAGCGCGTCGTCGTGGGTGGCGATGACGATCGCGGATCCCTCATCGCGCCTGGCGGCGAGGATCTCGCCGAGAGCCACGCGGTACGCGGCGTCAAGGCGCTGCTCGGGCTCGTCGAGGACGAGCAGCCGGGAGGGCCGCGTGAGCGCGAGCGCGAGGAACGCGAGCTGGCGCTGACCCGACGACATCTCGTCGATGTACCGCGTCGATAGGTGCAGCGCGCCGAGTCGTTCGAGCTCCGCGTGAGTGTCGGCGACGTCCCAGAGGCGACCGAGGAAGTCGAGGTGGTCGCCCAGCGTGAGGTCGCCGTAATAGCCGGGTGCCCCGAGCAGTTCGCTGAGATCGGCACGGAAGCCCGCGTCGCGGTCGTCGGGCACCCGGCCGAACACCGTGACGGATCCGCGGCTCGGCGACAGTCGGCCGCAGATCATGCGCAGCAGCGTGGTCTTGCCGGATCCGTTGGGTCCGACGAGCGCGGTCGCCGTTCCCTCGGCGACGCTGAAGGACGTCTCCGCGAGGATCTCCGCGCCGTCGACGATCCAGCTGGCGCGGGTCACCTCGACGGCACTCATGGCTCCAGCGTATCGTCGCCCCGCGACCATCCTCGAGGGCCCCGAGGGCGTTCCGGTATGAAAAACTGCTGCTCCCCGGGGAGGGGAACAGCAGTTTCTCGAACCGGAGTGCGCCGGCGCTACGCCACGACCTTCTTCTTCAGCAGGCTCACGAGCACGCCCGTGACGACCGTGCCGGCGAGCAGCGCGACGAGGAAGCCCCAGATCGGGCTAATCGCGAAGGCGACGAAAAGGCCGCCGTGCGGCGCCTGGGATCCGACGTGGAAGAGCATCGTGAGGAAGCCGGTCAGCGCACCGCCCACCATCGAGGCCGGGATGACGCGCAGCGGGTCGGCCGCGGCGAAGGGAATCGCGCCTTCCGAGATGAACGCGAGCCCCATGGGCCAGGCAGCAACGCCGTTCTGGCGCTCGGCGGCGGTGAACTTGGTGCGCGCGAGGACCGTGGAGGCGAGCGCCATGCCGAGCGGCGGCACCATGCCCGAGATCATCACGGCGCCCATGATGTAGTACGGGATCGGGTTGTCCGGGGAGCCGTCCGCGAGAGAGGCGACGGCGAAGGCATACGCCACCTTGTTGATGGGTCCGCCGAGGTCGAAGCACATCATGAGGCCGAGGATGATGCCCACGACGGGCAGCAGGCCCGACTCGGCGAGGTTCGTCAGCCCGCCCTCGAGCAGGTTCATGAGCGCGGCGATCGGGGCGCCCAGCACGAGAAGCAGCAGGCCCGAGGCGAAGATGGATCCGAGCAGCGGGATGATCACGACGGGCATCAGCCCGCGCACCCAGCGCCACACCTTGAGGCGACCGAGCCACCAGGCCGCGAGTCCCGCGAGCAGACCGCCGACGATTCCGCCGATGAAGCCGGCGCTCATGATGAGCGCGACGGATCCGGCGACGAAGCCCGGCGCGATGCCCGGGCGGTCGGCGATCGCGAAGGCGATGTAGCCTGCCAGCGCCGGCACGAGGAACGCCATCGACGCGTTTCCGATCGCGAAGGCGACCGCGCCGAGGTACTCGGACAGCCCACCGTCCGGCAGGTTCCAGAGCGCGTTGTTCACGACGATGTCGCCCGCGACGCCGTTGATCTCGAAGCCGCCCAGCAGGAAGCCGAGCGCCATCAGCAGGCCGCCGCCCGCGACGAAGGGGATCATGTAGCTGACGCCCGTCATCAGGATGCGCTGGATCCGCTTGCCCCAGCCCTCATCCGCCTGCGCGGGGGCGGACTCCGAGGCGGATCCCGACACGCGCTCCGCGTTCGGGTCGTCGGCTGCGGCGACGGCGAGGTCGATGAGCTCGGCCGCGTGCTCGATGCCGGCCTTCACGGGGCGGCGGATCACGGGCTTGCCGCCGAAGCGGCCAGGCTCACGCACGTCGACGTCGACCGCGAAGATCACGGCGTCGGCGTCGGCGATGACCGAGGGGTCGAGCGGCTCGTAGCCGCTGGATCCCTGGGGTTCGACGTGGAACTCGACACCCGCGTCCTTCGCGGCCTTCGTCAGCCCGTCGGCCGCCATATACGTGTGCGCGATGCCCGTCGCGCAGGCCGTCACCGCCACGATCTTCTTCGCACCGGTGGCCGCCTGCGCGGTCGCGGGTGCGGCGGATGATTCGGAGGCGGCCGGTGCGGCAACCGCCTCCGAGCTGGGCGCCTCGCCGATCGCCTCGCGCACGATCGCGACGGCCTCGTCGGCGGTCGCGGCGGCGCGGAGCGCGGCGAGGAAGTCTTCGTCCATGAGGTGGCGGGCGAGCTGCGAGAGCACGGCGAGGTGCTCCTCCGCGGCGGTGTCGGGGGCCGCGATCATGAAGACGATGTCGCTCGGGTCGCCGCCGCCGAAGTCGACCCCCGGCGACAGGCGCGCGAAGGCGAGCGACGCCTGCGTCACCGTGGCCGTCTTTGCGTGCGGGATCGCGATGCCGCCCGGAAGCCCGGTCGCGTCCTGCTCCTCGCGCGCCCATGCGGCGGCGAAGAGCTCGTCGGCGTCGCCGGCGCGCCCCGCGTCCACGAAGCGCGCGGCGAGCGCGCGAAGCACCTGTTCCTTATCGGCACCCAACTCGACATCGAGGCTGACGAGCGCCGGTGTGATTGTTGACATGAGCTGATCCTTAGAGGGTCGTGAGGGCGACTGCGCCCTCGGGGAGGTCGGAGGGCGTCGCGAGGCGCGTGCCCGGAAGGGAGGCGGTCGCGGATCCATGGCGCACGGCCGCGTCGAGCGCGGCGCCGTCCGCGGATCCCGCGACGCGGGCGTGCAGGTAGCCGGCGAGCGAGCTGTCGCCCGCGCCGACGGTCGAGCGCACCGCGATGTGCGGCGGGATGGTCGCGTGGATCGCGCGCTCGGGGGTGACGAGCACGGCGCCGTCGCCGCCGAGGGTGACGAGCGCGGATCCGATCCGCGCCGGAACGAGCGCGCGCGCGATCTCGGCGACCGCCGCGGGCTCGGAGCGGACCGGCACGCCCGCGAGCTCGGCGAGCTCGATCTCGTTCGGCTTGATGAGATCGGGCTTCCCGGAGGCGACGGTGGCCGCGAGCGCGGGGCCGGAGGTGTCGACCGCGATCAGCGGCGGGCTCGCGATGCGGCTGCGCACCGCCTCGATGATCCGCACGTAGAAGTCGTCGCCGGCGCCGGGGGGAAGCGATCCGCAGAGGGCGAGCCAGTCGGCCCCCTCGCTCGCCGCCACGACGGCGTCGATGAGCGGCTCGGCCGCGTCACTCGAGAGCGCTGGGCCCGGCAGGTTGAGCTTCGTGGTCACCCCGACCGGGTCGGTGATCGCGATGTTGGCGCGGGCGTGGCCCGTGATCGGCACGGCGACGACGTCGAGGGCGCCCGCCGAGCCGGTCGGCGCGGGTTCCCCGGCTCGGCGGATCCGCGCGCCCCCGGCCTCCAGCGCCGCCGCGTACGGATCCGTCGACGCGAGCGGCAGCACCGCGCGCACCTCGTCGCCGGCCGCCGCGAGAACCCGCGCGACGTTCACGCCCTTACCGGCCGCGTCCTCGCGGATCTCCGAGGCCGGCTGAACCTCGCCGACCGAGAGGGGTGCGGGCAGAGAGACCGTACGGTCGAGCGCCGGGTTCATGGTGAGTGTGACGATCATGCGACCCACACCTCCGCATCTGCATTGTCGAGCGCCGCCGCGAGGTCCGCGGGCGGCTCGGCGTCGGTGACGACGACGTCGATGTCGTCGAGACCGGCGAAGCGCGTCAGCGACTCGTCGCCGAACTTCGACGCGTCGCTGAGCACCACCACCCGGCGCGCGGCGCGCACCATGGCGTTCTTGACGGCGGCCTCGTCGACGTCGGGCGTGCTGAGACCGAAGTCGGCGGAGAACCCGTTCGTGCCGATGAAGGCAACATCGGGGCGTAGCCGGTCGATGTCGCGCACCGTCTCGATGCCGACGGCGGCGCCGGTGACCGAGCGCACGCGCCCTCCGAGCACCGTGACCGAGACGCCGTCGCGGCCCGCCAGCGAGGCCGCGTGGGCGACGGCGTTCGTCACGATCTGCGCGGATCCGCCCGCGATGCGCGCGAGCAGCGGATCCAGAAGCGCCGCGGTGGTCGTACCCGCGTCGATCAGGATGGATCCGGAGAAGCCAGGCGCGATCGCCCGCGCGGCGCGCTCCGCGATCCGCTTCTTCTCCTCGCCCTGGGCGGCAAGACGCTCGCCCACTCCGCGCTCGACGAGGCTCGCGCGCCGCACGGCGATCGCTCCCCCGTGCACGCGCTGCAAGGATCCGGCCTCTTCGAGCCCCTGGAGGTCTCGGCGCACCGTCTCGGTCGTGATGTCGAATCGTTCCGCGAGTTCGCGCACCGACACGCGTCCCGCCTCGCGCACCGCGCGCGCAATGAGATCGAGCCGCTCTGCCTGATACATAACCCACACGTTACAACACAAACACAGACAAAACAACACCCTCGATGAGGGCCGATGCATGGCCGGAAACGCACAAACGGACCCTCCCGGAGGGGAGGATCCGTTTGCGGGGCGCCGGGGGTCAGTCCGGAAGACCGGCGTAGGAGTGCAGGCCGTCGAAGAACATGTTCACGATCGTGAAGTTGAACAGCACGGCGATGAAGCCGACGATCGCGAGCCACGCCGAGCGGGTGCCGCGCCACCCGCGCGTCGCGCGCGCGTGGATGTAGCCCGCGTAGAGCACCCAGATGATAAAGGTCCAGACTTCCTTGGTGTCGAAGCCCCAGTAGCGGCCCCACGCGTCCTGCGCCCAGATGGCGCCGGCGATGAGCGTGAAGGTCCACAGGATGAAGCCGATGATCGCGACCCGGTAGGCGAGCGATTCGAGGGCATCCGCGTTCGGGACCGTGCGCAGCATGTTCTTCTTCTCGTCGCGGGACGGATCCTCGCGCACGAGGCGCTCGCGGCGCGCCTGCAACAGCTGCAGCACGCTGAGCGCGAAGGCGAGCGCGAGGAACGCCGTCGACAGCGACGCCACGAAGACGTGGATGACGAGCCAGGTCGACTTCAACGGATCCGCAAGCGGGGTGATCTGCACGTAGATGTTCGGCATCGACGCCGCGCCCAGGAGCACCGTGACGAGGCCCGTCATGAACGCGCCGACGAAGCGCAGATCCTTCCAGAACAGCACCACGAGGTACACCGCGATGAAGAGCATCGTGGACGTCATCGCGAACTCGTACATGTTCGACCACGGCACGCGCCCCGCGCCGATTCCGCGCAGCACGACGGCGACGAGGTGCAGCAGGAACGCGATCCACGTGAGGGTCGTGCCGATCCGCGCCATCACGTTGTTCGTGTGCGCGACGGGCTCGTCGGCGGCGAGCGCCGGGCGCGGGGCGGATCCGCCGCCGGCGACGACCAGCTCGCGGTCGCGCTGCTTGATCGACGAGTCGGAGCGCTTGGCGAGATCCATCGCGTAGCAGATGAACGCCAGCGCGTACACCGCGATCGCGGTCCACAGCGAGATCACCGACCATGTGTCGAAGGTGAGCGCATTTTCAGCAGGCATATCCCGATCCTAGGTTCGTTACTTGGCGTTCAGCTCGGACGTGAGGGCGCCGGCGAGATCGTCGACCGCGCGACGGATGGCGGGGTCCTCGCCGCGGGCGAGGCCCGCGAACTCGATCCGGGAGCCCTCCCCGTCGGGGGTGACCTTCACCCACATGCGGCGACGGGGCACGAGCAGCGCGGTGATCAGGCCGCCGACGATGAGGATCGCGAAGGCGAGAACCCACAGCTTCGTGCCGTCGTGATGCACCTGCAGCGAGACGAAGCGCTTGACCGACTCGGTCAGCCCCACCTCGGCGCTGTCGACCCCCTCCGGGGTCTCGTCCTCGAAGGTGATGGATCCGCGCCCGCCAGGCAGCTCGACCGTCTCGCCCGGCGTGAGTTGCAGCGAGGTGACGTCCGAATCCGGCCCGGCGATCTCGGTCATCCCGCTCGGGTCGAGCTCGTACACCGAACGCGGAATGCCGTCGTCGATACCGAGGTCGCCGACATACGCGCGGAACGTCAGCACGGGGTTGTACAGGTCGGGATAGCCGGACGTCAGCGCACCCGACTCGAGCTCGGCCGCCGTCGGGTAGAAGAAACCGATGAGCCCGAGCTGCTCCTCCAGGCCGTCGGCCACCTTCACTACTCCCGTCGAGGTGAGGTTCTTGTCACTCGACGGGAGGAACGGCACGGAGCGCTTGAACACGACGTCACCGTCGGCACCCCGCACCGTGATCGTCGGCGCGTAGCCGTTGCCGAGCAGGTAGACGTCGTCGCCGTGCACGTTCAGCGGGTGGTTCACCCGCACGGATCCCGACTGCTCGTCGCCCTCGGGTTCGCGGATCGTGACGTTCGCGGCGAAGTCGCCCGCCTGGCCCGCGCCGTTCTCACCGAAGGGAACATAGGAGACGTCGAAGGAGTCGAGGGTCATCGAGTAGGGCGTGAGCGCCTCGTCGCCCACCAGGCGACCCTTGTTCATCGACGAGTAGTTGATGAGCGAGTTCACGAAGGTCTCGCCCTCGACGATCACCGACTGGCCCGTGTACTTGACCTGCCCGCCGATGCCGACGCAGATCAGCACGCCCACGAGCGCGGCGTGGAAGACGAGGTTGCCCGTCTCGCGCAGATAGCCGCGTTCGGCCGACACGCTGGATCCGTAGCGTTCCGTGCGATAGCCGAGTCGCTTCAGGCGCTTCTCGGCGGCATCGAGCGCGACCGCCGGATCCGCCTCGCTGCGCTCCTCCCGGAAGTCCGCGAGCCGGTTCAGGCGCGCGGGCGTGCGCGGCGGCTTCTGACGCAGCGCCTTCAGGTGGTGCTTCGTGCGGGGCAGGATGCAGCCGATGAGCGAGACGAACAGCAACAGGTAGATCGCCGAGAACCACGCGGATCCGTAGACGCCGAAGAGCTGCAGCTTGTCGACGATCGGGAACCAGTCGGGGTTGTCGTTCTGCCACTGCACGACGCCGTTCGGGTCGGCCGAGCGCTGCGGGAAGATCGAACCGGGGATCGCCGCGACCGCGAGGAGCAGCAGGAGAACGATGGCCGTGCGCATGCTCGTGAGCTGGCGCCACCCCCAGCGCAGCCACCCGACGAAGCCCAGCTTGGGCTCGTTGACGCCGGACTCGACCTCGGAGTCGTAGTGGTCCGCCGGACGTTTCGGATCGTTGCTAGATCGGGAGGTTGACACTGCCGATCACCCCCTGCAGTCGCGCCATGATGATGCCCCAGATTCCCGACACCATGAGGGCGCCGATGAGGATCAGCAGCGATCCTCCGATGACATTGATCGTGCGCACGTGGCGGCGCATGAACGCGAGCGACTTCGTCGCCCACCCGAGCCCGAGGGCCGCGATGAGGAAGGGAATCCCGAGCCCCAGCGAGTAGGCGAGGCCGAGCAAGCCCGCCCGCCAGACGTCTCCCGTGTTCCACGACAGGCTCATGATCACGGCGAGGGTCGGGCCGATGCACGGCGCCCAGCCGAGACCGAGGGCGAGCCCCAGAAGCGGGGCGCCCACGAGTCCGAGATTGGAGTTGAGGCTCAGCTTCGCCTGGCGCTGCGCGAAGCCGAACAGACCCAGGAAGACGAGTCCCATCAGGATGATGACCACGCCGAGGATGCGCGTGATGAGGTCGTTGTACTTCAGGAAGAAGACCCCGAGCCCACCCGAGAAGATGTTCATCGCCATGAAGACGACGGTGAAGCCGGCGATGAACAGCAGCACGCCACCGACGAGGCGTCCGCGGGGCGCGAGCTCGCCCTGCTTGTCCTTCGGCAGCACCGCCCCGGAGATGTACCCGAGGTAACCGGGCACGAGGGGCAGCACGCACGGCGAGAGGAACGACAGCAGTCCGGCGAAGACGGCGATCGGGATCGCGGCCCAGAGCGCGCCGACGCCGACGAGCTGCTCGAGGCTCACGCCGCCTCTTCGAGGACGTCGTCGACGAGCGTGTTCAACACCGAGGGCGAGTCGATGGCGCTGATAATGCGCGCGGCCACGCGCCCCTCACGGTCGAGGACGAGAGTGATCGGGGTGGCCTGCAGCGGCGTCGCGGCCGCGAAGGCGAGCTTCGCCTCGCCGCCCTTGCCGTCGATGAGGCTCGGGTAGGTGATGCCGAAGGTCTCCGCGAACGCGCGCGCCGTCTCGGCCTCGTTCTCGATGTTGATGCCGACAAACGCGACGTCGCCGTCCTGGTGGTCCTGCCAGACCTTCTCGAGGTGCGGCGCCTCGGTGCGGCACGGCGCGCAGTCCGCGTACCAGAAGTTCACGACCGTGACCTTGCCCGAGGTGTCGTCGCTCGACAACTCGTCGCCGTGCTCCGTCACCCCCGACCACGCGACGGGTTCGCCGCGGTCATCGGGAGCGATCTCCTGCACCTGGAACTCGCCCGAGATATAGCCCTTGGTGTCGCCCGAGAGATACTGCTCGGCGACGGGGTCGTTAGCGCAGGCGGCGAGCGTCGCACCGAGGGCCACGATCGACGCAAGCGCGGCGGCGCGACGGATCAGCTTCTTCGAGGGCACGCCACAATTCTACGGAGTGTAGTAGTAGGAGGAGGCTGAATGCGGATCAGCGATGGTCGCGCGCGAGGATGCCGAGGAAGCGGGCATTGATGAAGAGGCGCTCCCGGCCGATCTTCGTCGTCAGGAGCACACCGGTAGCGACAAGCGCATCCAGCCATGCGGTCGCGGTAGGCCGAGAGACTCCGCATCGCTCGATGACATCCGAGATTCGCGCATACGGCTTCTCGAAGAGGAGGTCGAGTAGGTCGGCGTTTCTTCCCGCGGAGGTCGACTCGCGCATTGCATTGCGCACCAGCTCCTGCAGCTCCTGAACCTCGTCGATCTTCGCGATCGTCTGTTCCGCCGTTTCCGCGATGCCGCGGAGGATGAATCTGATCCATTCTTCCCACGAGCCGTCGCGCGTCACGCCGAGTAGCAGCCGATAGTAGGTCTGCTTGCTCTGGATGATGTATCGCGAGAGGAAGAGAATCGGAGCGTGCAGAAGGCCCGCCTCGACGAGGTAGAGCACGTTCAGGATGCGCCCCGTGCGCCCGTTGCCGTCCTCGAACGGGTGGATCGCTTCGAACTGGTAGTGCGCGACGGCCATCTTCACGAGGGGGTCGACCCCATCCTGCGCATGCAGATACTCCGCCCAGTTCGACAGTTTGTCGCGGATGATCCGCTCCCCCGTCGGCGGTGTGTAGATGGCGCGTCTCGTCGTCGGGTTTCCGATGAACGTGCCCGGGAGAGTGCGGACGGTCATGCGCCGATGATGGATCCGCTCACACACATCAACCGCCGTCGTCGCGGAAAGCGGCCGATCGCGGATCGCCTCCAGCCCGGCGAAGAGCGCCTCACGGTATCGCAGCGTCTCCTTCGTCGCAGGGTTGTTCGCGGCGTCGGGATCCTCCGCAAAGCGTATTGCAGTGTCGCCGTAACGTGTAAGAAATTGCTCGATTTTTTTACACGTTATCGCGACGTGCAAAGAAACTTGTTACCTCGCGTCGACCGGACGCTCGCTCCGCGACGAGACGCGGTGCGAGCGCCGCCACGCCACGAGCGCCGCGAGAGCGCGCCAGCCGATGAGGAGGACGGCGAGCACGATGAGCGTCACGACGAGGAACGGCACGGCGAAGCCGCCGCCGGTCGCCACGCGCAGGATCATTCCGCCGCCGGCCGCGAAGATCCACACCGGCACGCCGGTACGCAGGGGTGCGGCGGGGTTCCGCCAGGCGAGGCTCACCAGCCATCCGATCGCGCCGCCCGCGAGGAACGGCCAGGCGACGGTCGCGAGCGTCAGGGCGCTGATGCTCTCCTCGTGACTCGACATCCCGATGGCGGCGAAGGCCACGATGAGGACGACGTCGATGAGGGCAGGGATCCAGGGGCGGCGGCGCATCCCTTCACGGTACCGTGGTGAGCATGCCAGCCGAGCGCCTCCACCTCGTCCGCCACGGAGAGGTTCACAACCCCACGCGAGTTCTGTACGAACGAATCGACGGCTTCGGGCTGAGCGAAGCGGGCCGCGGCATGACCCGCGCGGCCGCGGGCTATCTCGCGGATCGCCCAGTGACGCGGCTCGTGTGCTCGCCGTTGCAGCGCACACAGGAGTCGGCGGAGCCCTTCGCCGAGCAGTTCGGCCTCACCCCCGTGCTCGACGAGCGGGTGGTCGAGCCGTGGAACTCCTTCGCCGGCAAGCGGATGAAGCGCGCCGTGCTGAACCCGCTGAACTGGCGCCTGCTGATCGACCCCTCCAAGCCGAGCTGGGGCGAGCCCTTCGCGTCGATCGCCGCCCGAATGCTCGACGCGATGGCGGACGCCTGGGACGAGACAGACTCGGGCGACGTCGTCATCGTCTCCCACCAGGCGCCCATCTGGATCGCGCACCTCGCGATCGCGGGTGAGAAGCTCGCGCACTCCCCCACGACCCGCCGCTGCGCCCTCTCGAGCGTCACGAGCTTCGCGCGACGCGCCGACGGATCCTTCGACGAGATCGGCTACGCCGAACCTGCTTCGGCGGGCGTCGATCTCGGCGCGGTGTGACGCCGGCCTAGGCCTCGGTCTCGCGCTCGCGCCGGATCTGACGCACGCGGGCGACCACGAACCAGACGAGCAGCGCGGCGACGACGACGATCACGACGTTCTGTGCGATGCCCATGTATTCCTCGACGACGTGCCACGCTGATCCGAGGAACCACCCGATCATGATGAAGACGGTGTTCCAGATGAGGCTGCCGAGGCCCGTGTAGAGCAGGAATCGCCAGATCGGCATGCGCACCACGCCTGCCGGGATGGAGATGAGGCTGCGGAAGATCGGCAGGAACCGCCCGAAGAACACCGCCGCGGAGCCGTGCCGGGTGAACCACGCGACGGTCTTGTCGATGTCCTCGGCGCGCAGCAGCGGAATCTTGTCGAACAGCCAGCGCAGGCGCGCCACGCCGACGAGCATGCCGATGAGGTACAGCGCGAGCGCGCCCACGAGAGAACCGGCCGTCGCCCAGGCGATCGCGGGCACGACGCCGAAGGCACCCTGGTGAGCGGCGAAGCCCGCGGCGGGCAGGATCGCCTCGCTCGGGATCGGCGGGAAGATGTTCTCGAACGCGATCGCGATGCCGACGCCGATCGGACCGATGAGGTCCATCAGCGACACGGCCCACTCGACGAGCGCGCCGAGCCACGATTGCTGTTCGGGCGTGGCGTCGGTCGCGGCGGCGAGAATGTCGGTCAGGCGGCGGTGGTTCACGGGGAATCTCGTTTCCGTCGTCGGTTCCCGACCGAGCTTAGTGAATCTCGTCTATGGAACGCCCCTCTGTCCGCCTTCAGGTCGCCGGAATACGCTTTCCTCTGTGACATCTCGGCGGGGCTTTCAGGAAACGACCACTCTTCCGCGCGTGAAGCCGCAGTTCGCGCTGTGGCCGGCGCTGCGCCCCGTGCGCGCCCCGCAGGACGCGTGGTATCTGCGTTCCGCCGCGCTCATCCCCTCGGCGGTCATCGCGATGGGCATTCTCCTCGCCTTCGGGCGCCTCGACCTCGCCGGCTACACGATGGCGGGATCGATGTGCGCGCTCTTCGCACACGCGCTGCCCTATCGCCGACGCGCCATCACCCTTGCCGGCTTCATCGCGATGCTCACGCTCGGGTGCGCGATCTCCATGGCCGTCGCGGCGGCGACCGACAGCATGCTGATCCGCATCCTCGTCGCCGCCATCCTCGCCGCCGTCATCAAGGTCGCCCACGACGCCTCCAGCGTCGGCATGCCGCCCGCCGTCATCCCGATCTTCCTCGTGACCGCGCTGGGCTTCGCGCCCGAGACATGGAGCGGCCTCGCGCTGCACGTCGCCCTCATCGCCGGCGCGGGCGCGATCTCGTGGCTGGTCAGCATGGCGCCCGCGCTCATCCGCCGCGATGGACCGGAGCGGCGGGCCGTCGCGACCGCGATGCGCGCAACCGCGCGCGTCGGCCGGAACCCCCAGGATCCGGTGGCGAGAGACGCTCTCGCGGCCGCCATCACCGCCGCCCATCGCACCCTCGCGTTCGCGCGCGGCGCCGACCGCGCGGCGCTCGCGGCGCACCTCGTCGCGTGCGAACGGATCCTCGCCGACCCCTCACAGTCCCACCCCGAGCGCGCGGAGGCGAACGCCCGCGCGCTCGTGCGCTCGCGCACGCGGATCCCCTCCCCACCGCTCACCGAGGCGGAACAGGACCGGATCCGCGGTGCGAGGCTCGCGCACGACGCGCCGCGGTCGTTCGCAGAACGGCACCGGATCCTCGCCGCGTTCCACCCCCTGTCTCCGTCCGCGCCGTACTTCTGGCGGGTCCTGCTCGCGGGCCTCGTCGCGGCGCTCGTGTCCTGGGCGTGCGGCGGTGACCGCCCGTTCTGGGCCATCACGGCCGCGGCGGTCATCGTGCAGCCGAACCTGCTCCTCACCTGGCGCAAGGCCCCGCCGCGCGCGCTGGGCGCGCTCATCGGCGTGTGGCTGTACGCCCTGATCGCCCCCGTCGCGCAGATCGACCTGATCGTCGCCGCCGTGCTCGTGATCGTGCTGAACACCCTCACCGAGGCGTTCATCGCACGCAACTACCTGATCGCGCAGGTCTTCGTCACGCCCCTCGCGCTGCTCATGAGCCAGTTCGGCGGCCAGCTCTCCTCCGCCGAACTCATCTGGGAGCGCTCGGTCGACACGGTCGTGGGCGTCATCGCGGGCGTGCTCGCCGCCTTCCTGATCCGCAACGGCCACCTGCGCCGCCACGCGAAGGAGGCCGTCGAGCGGCTGGAGGCGGCTACCGCGTCCGCTCTGAGGCTCGCGGATCCCGCCGCGGAATCCCCGGCGTCCGAGCCGGGGGACGCGGCGCCGGATCCGATCCGCGACGCCCTGCCGGCGGATTCGCACGCGGCGGGACGCGCGCGGCGGGAGATCATCGCCGCCCTCGCCGAGCTCACCGCCGCCGTGCGCACGGCGGACAACGAGTGGTGGACGCACCGCGTCGACGAGGCACGGGTGATCGCCGCGCAGAACGAGGCCTACGAGGCCATCGCCCGTCTGGGATAGTTCAGCCTGCACGACTAGGATCGACGGGATACGTTGTTTCCTATTCAGGAGGATCACAGAAGTGCTGCGCACCCACAAGGCCGGCTCTCTTCGAGCCGAGCACATCGGTCAGACCGTCACCCTCACGGGTTGGGTCGATCGTCGTCGCGATCACGGTGGCGTCGCCTTCATCGATCTTCGCGATGCCTCGGGCATCGCCCAGGTGGTCATCCGCGACGAGGAGACCGCGCACCCTCTGCGCAGCGAGTTCGTGCTGCGCGTGACGGGCGAGGTGTCCCTGCGTCCCGAGGGCAACGCCAACGACAACCTCGCGACCGGCGACATCGAGGTCATCGCCGCCGAGGTCGAGGTGCTCAACGAGTCGGCCCCGCTGCCGTTCCAGGTCTCGACGGCGCTCGACGGTCAGGAGACCGTCGGTGAAGAGGCGCGCCTCAAGCACCGCTACCTCGACCTGCGCCGCCCCGCCCCGGCGCGCATGCTTCGCCTTCGCTCCGACGCCGCTCAGGTGGCCCGCCGCGTGCTGAACGACGCCGAGTTCACCGAGGTCGAGACCCCGACGCTCACCCGCTCGACCCCCGAGGGCGCCCGCGACTTCGTCGTCCCCGCGCGCCTGAGCCCCGGATCCTGGTACGCCCTTCCGCAGTCGCCGCAGCTGTTCAAGCAGCTGCTCATGGTCGGCGGCGTCGAGCGCTACTACCAGCTCGCCCACAGCTACCGCGACGAGGACTTCCGCGCCGACCGCCAGCCCGAGTTCACACAGCTCGACATCGAGATGGCATTCGTCGACCAGGAAGACGTGATCGCGCTCGGCGAGAAGCTCGTCTCCGAGCTCTGGAAGCTCATCGACGTGCAGGTCCCGACGCCGATCGAACGCATCACCTTCGCCGACGCCATGCGCCTGTACGGCTCGGACAAGCCCGACCTGCGCTTCGGCAACCCCATCGTCGAACTCGCGGAGTACTTCGCCGACACGACGTTCCGCGTGTTCCAGCAGGAGTACGTCGGCGCCGTCGTCTACACCGGCGGTGCCTCGCTGCCGCGTCGCCAGTTCGACGCCTGGCAGGACTGGGCGAAGTCGCGCGGCGCCAAGGGCCTCGCCTACGTGACCTTCCAGGAGGACGGCACGCTGGGCGGCCCCGTCGCGAAGAACCTGTCCGACGCCGAGCGCGACGGCCTCGCCGCCGCGACGGGCGCGAAGCCCGGCGACGCCGTGTTCTTCGCCGCCGGATCCACCACCGAGGCGCAGGCTCTCCTCGGCGCCGCGCGCGTCGAGATCGCCAAGCAGACGGGTGAGATCAACAACAAGGACTGGGCCTTCGTGTGGGTCGTCGACGCCCCGATGTTCAAGCCGACGGGCTCCGACCCCGACGACGTCGACCTCGGCCACTCGGCCTGGACCGCGGTGCACCACGCGTTCACCTCGCCCAAGCCGGAGCACCTGGACACCTTCGATCAGGATCCCGGCGGTGCGCTCTCGTACGCGTACGACATCGTCTGCAACGGGGTCGAGATGGGCGGCGGCTCCATCCGTATCCACCGCCGCGACGTGCAGGAGCGCGTCTTCGAGGTGATGGGCATCGGCGAGGAGGAGGCCCAGGAGAAGTTCGGCTTCCTGCTCGACGCCTTCGCCTTCGGCGCGCCGCCGCACGGCGGCATCGCGCTCGGCTGGGACCGCACGGTCTCGCTGCTGGCCGGCGTCGACTCGATCCGCGAGGTCATCGCATTCCCCAAGACGGGCAACGGCTTCGACCCGCTGACCGCCGCCCCGGCGCCGATCACCCCGGAGCAGCGCGCCGAGGCCGGTGTCGACTTCGTGCCGGAGGACGAGGACTAAGCCCGCAGCTCAGCCTTCCTTCGGAGCCCCGTTCGCCCCCGCGAACGGGGCTCCGCCATCTCCACCCCGCGCGTCCTCGCCCGTCCCCGCGCCTCCCCCAGCCGTTCATATGACACCTTTCGCCCCTTATTCGCCTCGACACTGCGCAAAGGTGTCATACGAACGGTGTGGGGAGGCATCCGGACAGTGTGGGGAGGCGTCCGATCCCCTAGGCTGAACGCATGATCCGCCACATCGTGATGTTCGGCGTCGAGGCCGACAACGCAGACGACCGCAACGCCAAGATCACCGAGGCCGCCGTGGGCCTCGAGAAGCTCGTGGGCGTCGTTCCCGGCCTTCGCTCCATGACCGTCGGCGCGAACGGCGTTGACCTCGAGGGCAACTACGACTTTGCCCTCATCGCGGACTTCGACGACGCGGATGCGCTGGCGGTGTACGCCACGCATCCGGCGCACGTCGAGGTGGCGAACTTCATCGGCACGTTCAAGACGAGTCGCGCCGCGATCGACATCGAGCTCTAACACCCGCGCGAGAAGGCCGCCCACGACGGCGGCCTTCTCCGTCAGCCCTGAAGCGCCGCGGCGAGGCGGTCCTGCGACACGCGCCAGTGGGCGTGGAGTTCGCCGTCGACGAGCACGACGGGAATCTTCTCCCACCACTTCTCGTAGAGGGCCTGGTCGTCGAGGATCGACACCTCGGTCACCTCGACGGTGTCGGCGACGGAATCCGGCAGGCCCGCGAGCGTCACGTCGATGACCTCGCGCGCGACGTCACAGAGGTGGCACCCGGGCTTCGTGAGGAGCGTGACCTCGGTCATCGCTCGACGTCGTAGCCGGCCAGGATCCACGCGTCGGTGCCGCCCGCGACGTTGGTGACGTCGTAGCCGCGGGGCTCCAGCGCCATCGCGACCTGAGCCGAGCGCCCGCCCGACTTGCAGATCACGTCGAACTCCATCGGCAGTTCCTCGAGGCGCGCGCCGATCTCGGACATCGGGATGTTGATCGCCCCGGGGGCGTGCCCCTCGACGTACTCGAACTCTTCGCGGACGTCGATCAGGGGGGTGTTGGTGCGCGCCTTCAGCTCGGCGACGGTGATCTCCTGCATGTGTCCATTCTCTCGCAGGGCCCGAGGGAAAGGCCCGGATACACGAAAACGCCGACCCCCTCGGGGATCGGCGCTCGCACAGTCGCTTACTTCTTGTTGCGACGCTGGTGACGAGTCTTGCGAAGCAGCTTGCGGTGCTTCTTCTTCGACATACGCTTGCGGCGCTTCTTGATGACTGAACCCATGGGAACCTCACTAATAGTTAGGGGGCTGGAAGCCTGGCACAGGAGTTGTGCCGACGTCCGGGAACGGAACGGCAGAAAAAGTGCCTCAGAGGATCGTACCCCATGCCGGCGGCGATACCACTCAGCTAGGTATCAGAGCCAGCCGTTCGCCTCGGCCGCGCGGGCCGCGGCCACGCGATTCACGGATCCGGTCTTCGCGATCGCGCTCGATAGATAGTTGCGCACGGTGCCCTGCGAGAGGTGTACGGCGCGGGCGATCTCGGCGATCGGATCCCCCGCGAGCGCGGCGCGCAGGATCTCGCGCTCGCGATCCGAGAGCGGGTTGGATCCGCCCGCGAGCGACTCGGTCGCGAGCGCCGGATCCACGACGCGGCGCCCCGCGTGCACGGCGCGGACGGCGTCGGCGAGCTCGCCCGCCGGGGTGTCCTTGACGACGAAACCGCTCGCCCCCGCCTCGAGCGCGCGCCGCAGATAACCGGGGCGGCCGAAGGTCGTCACGATGAGCGAACGCACGCCGGGAAGTTCCCCGCGGATCCGCGACGCTGCCTCGATGCCGTCGGCGCCCGGCATCTCGATGTCGAGCAGGCACACGTCGGCGCCGGATTCTCGGGCCGCCGCGACGACGAGATCGCCCCGCCCCACCTGGGCCACCACCTCGATGTCGGGTTCGAGGTCGAGCAGTGCGGCGAGCGCTCCGCGCACGAGCGCCTGGTCATCAGCGAGCAGGATCTTGATCACGATGGGTTCCTCCGTTCGTGCGCGGTCACCAGCGCACCTCGAGTCGCGTGCCAGGCCCCGCGGGCTCCACCCTCAGCGTCCCGCCCGCCGCGGCGGCCCGCTCCCGGATGCCGCGGAACCCGTGCTCGATCGCCTCCCGCGTGAGACCGACGCCGTCGTCGGCGACGACGATCCCGTCGGACGACAGGGTCACCTCGCATCGGAGGGCGCGCGAGTGGCGTACGACGTTCGTGATCGCCTCGCGCAGCACCCAAGCGACGACGATGCGGTGGCGCGGATCGACGATCGACGGATCCGCCGGTACCTCTCCCGCGATTCCGGCGCCCGCGAGCGCGACCCGCGCGGCGTCGAGCTCGTCGCCGAGGCGGGCGACGCGCAGGCCCGCGACGGTCGCCCGCACCTCGGCGAGCGCCTCGCGCGAGAGGCTGCGGATCTCCGCGAGCTCCGCCTTGGCGCGCTCGGGATCGATGTCGATGAGGCGCTCGGCGAGCTCGGCCTTGACGGTCACGACCGTGAGGCTGTGGCCGAGCACATCGTGCACGTCGCGGGCGACGCGCTCGCGCTCTGCGACGAGGGCCATCTGGCGTTCGATGACGTCGTGGCGCTCCTGGGCCGCCACGATCATGCGCACCACGCCCACCGAGACGAACACGATCGCGGGCGGCATGAAGAGGACCCCGTACTCGTCGAAGCCGTTCGGCACCGCCGACAGCACGATCGCGAGCGCGGCGTACTCCGCGATGAGGAGCCCCGTGGCGAAGAAGAGCGCCGCGCGCACGGGTCCGCTGAACATCGCGAGCGAGAGCAGGAAGGATCCGGCGCCGAGGGCGCCAGGGCCGACGAGCAGGGCGGCGGCGGCCATCAGCGCGATCATCACGACGATCGCCGTGAGGCCTCGACGGGCCGCGATGCCCCAGTCGTCGCTCCGGATCATCCAGATGTAGCCCGCGATGTACACGACCGCGTAGGCGAGGAGCAGCGCGACGGCGATCCCCCGCGCCGTCACCGACACGTCGGCGTGAACGGCCGATGAGATCGGGAAGCCCATGAACACGACCCAGACGACGCCCATCACCCAGGCGAAGCGCTCCCACGGTCCCTGCCTGTCGGCGTCCACTGTCACACCCTCCATGGTGTCACCCACCTTGCTGTATCGGCCGCCCCGTACACAACGACGCAGATTTTCGGGTCAGCCGGCCGGGAAACCGGTGTCGGGGCCATTTCATCCAAAAATCTGCGTCGTCGTGTACGGACGGAACGGACAGGGAGCGGTGGGGGTTACTGCCGGGAGCGGCCGCGGCGGGCGAGGAGGATCGTGGCGATCACGAGGACTGCGCCCCAGAAGACGACGTTTGCGATCGGAACCCAGAGCGACTCCTGCGACACGGATCCGTCGGTCATCGATGCCGCGAACCCCTCCGTGAGCGGGTAGCGGGCGAGCGCGACGATTCCGTAGAGGGGAGTGAAGCGCGCGATGTCGAGCATCACGCCGTCGAGCGGGAAGAAGACGTTGCCGAGGAATCCGAGGATGACCAGGGATCCGCTGGCCGCGCCGACCGCGCCCTCGCTGCGGAACAGCAGGCCCGCGAGGAGGCCGAAGAAGCTGAACACGGCGGCTCCGACGAGCACGAGAACTCCGCTCAGGATCCACACGTGCGGCTCCGCCTCCGCGCCGGTGAGAGCCCCGATGACGAAGATCGCGACGACCGGGATGATCGCGATGACGAAGCCGACGGCGGCCTTCGTCGTCACGCGCTGCGCGTCGCTCATCGGCGTGAGCCCGAGCTGGCGGCCCCAGCCCTGCATCTGCTCGACGGCGGCGGATCCGCCTACGCCGACCGTCGCGGTCACGGCGCCGTACGCGGCCATGCCGATCATCACGTAGGCGGCGACGTTGCCGTTTCCGATGTCGGCGGAACCGTAGTCCTGCACGGCACCGAAGATCACGTACATGAAGGCCGGGAGCACGGCGACGAAGAACATCGAGACGACGTCGCGCATCACCCGGGCGAGTTCGATGCGGAAGTAGGTGGCGTTCATGAGGCGCTCCGTTCGGTGAGCAGGCGGAAGGCGTCGTCCATGCTTCCGGCCGTGATCTCGAGATCGTGGGCGCCCAGCCGGGTCAGCAGCGCCCGCGCGACGGCATCGGAGTCGGCGGCGGTGACGACGAGCCGCCCGGCGTCCGCGGCGACCGCCCGCACCTCCGGCATGGCCTCGAGCTCGGCGACCACGGCCGCCTCGCGGTCGGCGGGCACGTACGCCTGCACGCGGCGGCCCGTTGCCGTCGCACGAATCTCGGCGGTCGTTCCGTCGGCGACGATGCGTCCTCCCGCCATCATCACGATGCGCTGCGCGAACGCGTCGGCCTCTTCTAGGTAGTGCGTCGCGAAGACGACGGTGCGCCCGGCGCGCGCGTCCTCGCGCATCGTGTCCCAGAACTCGGCCCGCGCGGTCACGTCCATTCCCGCCGTGGGCTCGTCGAGGACGAGCAGCGCGGGATCCGGCAGCAGCGCGAGCGCGAAGCGCAGGCGCTGCTGCTCGCCGCCGGAGCACTTCGAGACCTTCCGCTTCGCGATCCCCGTGATGTTCGCGCGTTCCATCACCGCCTCGACCGGCATCGGATCCCGGAACGTCGACGCGACGAGCGTGACGGTCTCGCGCACCGAGAGGTCGCGCAGCAGCCCGCCCGTCTGCAGGACGGCCGAGACGCGGCCGGCGCGAACGGCCCGACGGGGCGGCTCCCCGAAGACGGTCACGTCACCGGCCGACGGGTTCGTGAGCCCGAGGACCATGTCGAGCGTCGTGGTCTTGCCCGCTCCGTTCGGCCCCAGGAGTGCGACGATCTCGCCGCGCGGGATGCTCAGGTCGACGTCGTCGACCGCTCGGAAGGAGGCGCCTCCCGCGCGGAACTCCTTCACGGCGCCGCGCAGCGCGACGGCCTCTGTCTGCGTGTTCATGGCTCAAGCCTCGCGTCGCGCCGGCCGCGGATCGATCCCCCGCTGTCACCCCGCGCACATGACGAATGTCACCCGCAAGCGCCTTGACCGTCCGCCGGCGGGCCTGTTACCTCGTCGCATGCGCCTACGCCGTACCCGCCCGAGCGATCCGGGCATCACCAGGATCCGCCGCGGCCGGGGCTTCGAGTATCGCGACCCGAGCGGCTCGCGCGTCGGTGACGAGCAGACGCTCGCGCGGATCCGCTCGCTCGCGATCCCGCCGGCGTGGCGGGACGTGTGGATCTGCACGCGCGCCAACGGGCACCTCCAGGCCGTCGGGGTGGACGACGCGGGCCGCGCGCAGTATCTCTACCATGCCGACTGGTCGCGCCGAATGGCCGCGCGGAAGTTCGACCGCGCGCTCGAACTCGCCGAGCGGCTGCCCTCCGTGCGCCGCGGGGTCACGCGAGACCTCCGACGCGAGGGGACGGGCCGCGAGCGGGTCCTCGCGGGCGCGTTTCGCCTGTTGGACGCGGCGCTGCTGCGCGTCGGGTCCGAACGCTACGCGCAGGAGAATGGCACCGTCGGCCTGACGACCCTCCGCGGTGAGCACGTCACCGTCACGGGGAACACGGTCTCGCTGTCGTTCATCGGAAAGAGCGGCGAGCCGTGGGAACGCTCCTTCGACGACCCGGATCTCGCGGCGCTGCTCGCCGAGCTGAGCGCGCGCGGGCGCGACGCACAGGTGCTGTCGTGGCGCGACGACGCGGGCTGGCATCCGATCCGCTCCGCCGACGTCAACGACGATCTCCGCGCCCGCGCCGGCGGGGACGCGACCGTGAAGGACATCCGCACGCTGCGCGGCACGGCGGTCGCGGCCCGTTCCCTGGCGCGGTGGGGCGTGGAGACAAGCGATGCCGGCCGAAAGCGCGCCGTCGCGGCGGCGGCGCGCGAGGCCTCCGAGGTGCTCGGCAACACCCCGGCGGTCGCCCGGAGCTCGTACATCGACCCGCGTGTAATCGACCGCTACGAGCACGGGATCGTCGTCGACGACGGCACGATCGCGCACGTCGAGGGGCAGCTCGCGGCCCTCGTGGGCGCGCGCTCCTGATACTCCTCCTTCTCCTCCCCCGCAAGCCCCTCCTCCTTCTACGGCGCCGGGGCGACCCTGTGCAGACCCCCCTGTTTCACGCCCCACGCGGAAGGATCCGGACCGAGTCATGCGTGCCACACCAGCCCCCGAGAACGCCGTCGACCTCGCCCGCGAACGCGACGACCGCCGCGTGCGGGCCTGCCGCGCCCTGATCCACGCGCGCACGGCGAGTGCCGCCGAGCGTCGCCGTATCCGTCAGAAGGTCGTGCTCGAATACCTCGACGTCGCCGACGCGGTGGCCCACCGGTTCCGTTCCGCGCACGAAGACCCGCGCGACCTGCGACAGGTCGCGTACATCGGTCTCACGAAGGCGGTGTCGCGGTACGAGCCCGAGCGCGGCGATGACATCGTCGCCTTCGCCGTGCCGACGATCTCCGGGGAGATCAAGCGGTACCTTCGCGACTCCACGTGGATGGTGCGCCCTCCACGGAAGCTGCAGGAGCGCGGTCTTGACGTGAGTCGACGCATCTCCGATCTCGGCCAGCGGCTCGGACGCGAACCCGGCATCGGGGACATCGAGCGCGACACCGGGTGGAGCCGCGACGAGGTGTCGGCGGCGCTCGGCTGCCTGGGCGGACGCCGCCCCGTGTCCCTCGACGCGCCGTCGAACGACGCCTCGGGGGCCTCCCTGGGCGAGCTGATGGCAGGCGAGAACTCCTCCCTCTCGCACTTCGAGCTGCGCATGGCGCTGTCCATGGCGTGCCGCGACCTCTCCCACCGCGACCGGCTGGTGCTGCGGATGAGGTTTGCGGAGGAGATGACGCAGGCCGAGATCGCCCGCGAGATCGGCGTCACGCAGATGCAGGTCTCGCGGATCCTCACCCGGGTGCTGAGCGCCCTGCGCGAGCGCCTCACGCCCGAGCTTCTGGCCGCCTGAGCAGCGTCCGCGCCGCCCGGATCACGTCGGGTGCGGTGACGGCGAGCAGCGCCGGATCCGGTTCGGCGGCGAAGGCGTCGCCGCGCCGCACGCTCGCGTCGGTGAGCGCGATGTGCGGGCCGGGCGGCGGGCCCCACTCCTCGACGGGAGCGGGGCCGAAGACGACGACCGAGGGCGTGCCGTAGGCAGACGCCAGGTGCGCCGCGCCCGTGTCGGCCGTGCAGACGATCGCCGCGCCCGCGATGACGGCGGCGAACTCGTCGAGGCCCGCGCGCCCCGCGAGCACGTCGTCCTCGGGGATCCCCGCGAGCTCCGCGACGCGGCGCGCCCGGGCCTCGTCCGCGGATCCGCCGGTGACGACGACGCGGAGGTCGTCGTCGAGCAGCGCCCGGGCGAGCTCCGCGAATCTCGCCACGGGCCATTGCCGCGCCCCGTAGAACGCGCCGACGTGCACGACGGCCGCGCCCGGGGCCGGGTTCCGCAACCGCGGCACGTCGATCGCGATATCCGACGGATCCGCGGGGATGCCGTGCCCCGAGAGGAGGGACGCCCAGCGCTCGCGCTCGTGGATCCCGTCGCGCCACGGGACGCGCCCGCCGTGCGCGATCGTGCGCCGCGCCGCGAGGGCGTCGATGATCGCGCGGCTCTCGGGCCCGTTGCCGTGCAGGTTCACGGCGACATCGACCGTGCCGGGCTCGATCGGCAGGGCCGCGTCGAGCCCCGGCGTGGGCAGGAGGGTGTCGATGCTTCCGACGAGGCGCGCGATCGGTTCGAGCCACCCGGGCGCCGCGAAGACGATCTCGTGCTCCGGGAACCCGCGCCTCAGCGCGTGGAGCGCGGGGACGGCGACCAGGAGGTCGCCGAGCTTGAGCGCACGCAGCGCGAGGACGGCGGGCCGCGTGCCGCGGGGCGGGGAGATGCGCATGCCGGGCATGATGCACCATTCGGCGCCGGAACGGAACCCCCGTTTCGGAAGCACGGGGCGCGGGCACTGCTGGGGGCATGACCGCACCCACCGCTCCCGCCGCGATCCTGTTCGACCGCGACGGCACCCTCATCGTCGATGTTCCGTACAACGACGACGAGCGGCGCGTCGTGCCCATGCCGACGGCCGTCGCGGCCGTGACGCGGGCGCGCGCGGCCGGGTGCCGCGTCGGCGTCATCACCAATCAGTCGGGCGTCGCGCGAGGCCTCGTCTCCCGCGAGGGACTGGCCCGCATCCACGACCGCGTCACCGCCCTCTTCGGGGAGTTCGATGTCTGGCGGGTGTGCCCGCACGGGCCGGACGACGGTTGCTCCTGCCGCAAGCCGGCTCCCGGCATGGTGAGCTCTGCCGCCGCCGAGCTCGGCGTTGCGCCCGAACGGATCGTCGTGATCGGCGACATCGCGGCGGATATCGACGCGGCGAGCGCGGCCGGTGCGTCCGGGATCCTCGTGCCCACCCCGCGCACCCTGCCGGAGGAGGTCGCACGCGCCCCGCGGGTCGCGGCGAACCTCGACGAGGCGGTCGTCTCGGTGCTCGAGGGGGCGCGATCGTGAGCCGGCGGGTGCTCGTGGCGCGTCTCGACAGCGCGGGCGACGTGCTCGTGTCCGGGCCCGCGGTCCGGGCCATCGCCCGCGACTCCGAGGTCGTCATGCTAGTGGGCCCGCGAGGCAGGGCCGCGGCGGAGCTTCTTCCGGGAGTCGCTGAACTGATCGTGTGGGATGCGCCCTGGATCGCGAACCCGGCCCCGCCGGCCACCCCCGTGCACATGTCGGATCTCGTCGAGCGGGTGCGCGCCGCCGGCGTGGACGAGGCGGTCATCCTGACGTCGTTCCATCAGTCACCGCTTCCGCTCGCCCTCGCGCTGCGGCTCGCCGGGGTCGCCCGCATCACGGGAGTCTCGACGGACTACGCCGGGTCCCTGCTCGACGTGCGCATGCGCCCGGGCGAGGATCTTCCCGAGGACATCCCGGAGCCCCTGCGCGCGCTCGCGATCGCCGAGGCGGCGGGCTGGCCCTCGGAGGACTCGCGTCTCGCGGTGAGCGGCCTGCGCGTGCCGCCCGGCCTGCCCCCGCGCGGCGGTTACGTGGTGCTGCACCCCGGCGCGAGCGTTCCCGCACGGCAGGCGCCGGTCGAGTTGTTCGCGGCGGCGTCCCGGATCCTCGCCTCCCGGTGCTGGGAGATCGTCGTCACGGGTTCGGCGGACGAGCGCGGGCTCGCGGCGCGCATTCCGGCGAGCCTCGACCTGTCCGGGTCTCTCGACCTGGCGTCCCTCGCGGGCGCCATCGAGGGTGCCGCCGCGATCGTCGTCGGCAACACCGGCCCGGCGCACCTGGCCGCGGCGGTCGGCACGCCGGTCGTCAGCCTGTTCTCACCCGTCGTTCCGGTCGCGCGGTGGGCGCCGCACGGGGTGCCGGTGCGGATCCTGGGCGACCAGGACGCCGTGTGCCGGGGCACGCGAGCGCGCGAGTGCCCCGTGCCCGGGCATCCCTGCCTGTCGACCATCGCGCCCGAGGAGCTCGCCGACGCGGTCGAGGCTCTCGCACGAGAGGAGGTCCCCGCGTGAGGATCCTGGTGTGGTACGTGCACGGCGGGTGGATGAACGCCTTCACCCGCATCGGTCACGAGTGCGTGGTGCCGGCGGAGCAGACGCCGCCGGGCGCGACGGGCGTCGTCCGCGTTCCCGAGGCCGAGCTCGCGGAGGCGGGCATCGATGTCGTCGTGCTGCAGCGCACGGGCGAGGTCGCCGAGGCGGAGCGGCTGCTGGGCCGCCGCCTCGGGCGAGACGTGCCCGCGATCTTCGTCGAGCACAACACTCCGCAGCGCTCGCCCGTCGCGCAGCGGCATTTCCTCGCCGACCAGGACGAGATCACCGTCGTGCACGTGACGCACTTCAACGCGCTCGTGTGGGACACGGGCCGTGCGCCGAGCCGCGTCATCGAACACGGGGTGCCGGATCCGGGCGCGCTGTACACGGGAGAGCTCCCGTCATTCGGCGTCGTCGTCAACGAGCCGGTGCGCCGGGGGCGCGTGGTCGGAACCGACCTGCTCCCGCGTTTCGCGGAACGAGCGCCGATCGATGTGTTCGGCATCGGCACCGAGCTGCTCGAGGGCGGCGACGCGCCGATCCGCGCGTGCGGCGACCTGCGCACGGATCGCCTGCACGCCGAACTCGCCCGCCGCCGGGTGTACCTGCACCCGTTCCGCTGGACCTCGCTCGGGCTGTCGCTGATCGAGGCAATGTCGCTCGCCATGCCGGTCGTCGCGCTCGCGACGACCGAGGTGCCGCGGGCCGTGCCGCCCGAGGCGGGCACCGTCTCAACGAACGTCGACGAGCTCGCGGCGGCCGCCGAGCTGCTCCTGCACGACCCGGAACGGGCGCGCGTGCAGGGAGCGGCCGCCCGCCAATTCTCCCAGGCTCGCTACGGGATGGACCGCTTCGCGCGCGACTGGGGCGAGCTGCTCGCCGACGCGGGCCGCGCTCCCTCCTCCTCTTAGGGGTTCGCCCCGAAACTCCACTGAAAGGCAGGATCCGATGAAGATCTCCATGGTGTCCGAACACGCGAGCCCGCTCGCCGCCCCCGGCAGCGTCGACGCGGGGGGCCAGAACGTGCACGTCGCCGCGCTCTCGCTCGCCCTCGCCCGTCGCGGCCACGAGGTGACGGTGTTCACCCGTCGCGACGACCCCGAGCTGCCGATGAGCGTCCCGCTCGGCGACGGCGTCGAGGTGGTCCACGTCGACGCCGGCCCGCCCGCGCGCGTGCCGAAGGACGAGCTCCTGCCCCACATGGACGAACTCGCCCGCGGCATCGCCGCCGTGTGGGCCGAGGACCCGCCCGAGGTGGTGCACGCCCACTTCTGGATGTCGGGCGTCGCCTCGCTCGCGGCCGTGGCCCTCGGAGTCTCCCCGGCGCCGCCCGTCCTGCAGACGTTCCATGCGCTCGGCACCGTCAAGCGGCGCCACCAGGGCGCGGCCGACACGAGCCCCGCCGCGCGCGCCTGGCTCGAACCCCACGTGGCGCGCACCGTGACGGGCGTCATCGCCTCCTGCAGCGACGAGGCGTTCGAGCTTCGCTCGATGGGCGTGCCCTCGCAGAACATCTCGATCGCCCCGTGCGGCGTCGACGTCACGGCGTTCTCCCCCGACGGCCCGGTGGAACCGCGCGGTCTCGCGCACCGCATCGTCAGCATCGGCCGCCTCGTGCCCCGCAAGGGCGTCGACCTCGTGATCCTCGCGCTCGGGATCCTCGCCGCACAGGGGCGGGACGACATCGAGCTCGTCGTCGCCGGATCCGCGGAGGGCCCCGCCGCGAGGGATCCGGAGATCGCCCGGCTCCGCCAGATCGCGCGCGGCTGCGGCGTCGAGGACCGGGTGATCTTCCGCGGCCCCGTGGCGCGCGAAAGCGTCCCGGCCCTGCTCCGTTCCGCCGACGCGGTCGTGTGCGCGCCGTGGTACGAGCCGTTCGGCATCGTTCCCCTCGAAGCAATGGCCTGCGGTGTGCCGGTCGTCGCCGCGGCGGTCGGCGGCCTCATCGACACCGTGATCGACGGCATCACCGGCATGCACGTGCCGCCGCGCGATGCGCAGGCCATCGCCGACGCGCTCGGCGCGATCCTCGCCGATGACCGCGTCCGCGACCGCATGGGCCGGGCCGGTCGGGAGCGGGTGGAGGCGCGCTACACCTGGGATCGCGTCGCCGCGCAGGTCGAGCACGCCTACCTCGAGGCCCTCACGTCCGGCGCTCACGCGGCGCAGGCGGCGGGGCCCGCGACGGAATGGGCGCTGCGATGACCCTCACCGTGACTGCCCCGGCGAGCGAGCGGCTCGTCGCGACGCACCTCGACGCCCTCCGCTCCGCCCTCGACGACGCCGCCCGGCACGCCGCGCACCTCGCGGCGTGGGGCGAGTTGCTCGCCGACCGGCTATCGCACGGCGCGCGGATCCTCGTCGCCGGCAATGGAGGATCCGCGGCGGAGGCGCAGCACCTGACCGCCGAGCTCGTCGGACGGTACCGCGAGGAACGCCCCGCGTTCAGCGCCATCGCCCTCAACGCGGAGACCTCCAGCGTCACCGCGATCGGCAACGATTACGGCTTCGATGAGGTCTTCGCGCGCCAGGTGCGCGCGCACGCGCGGGCCGGAGACATCGTGCTCCTGCTGTCGACGAGCGGGGCGAGCGCGAACCTCATCGCGGCCGCCCGGGCCGCCCGCGACGTCGGTGCGCTCGTCTGGGCTCTGACGGGCCCCGGCCCCAACGCGCTCGCGACCGCCTGCGACGACGCGATCTGCCTCGACGGCGCGTCGCCGCACGTGCAGGAATGCCAGCTCGCCGCGGTGCACGCCCTCTGCGCCGTCTTCGACGCGGCGGTCATCGGATCCGCGAAACGAGAGGAGACCTGATGAGGATCACGGTCGTCGGAGACACGCTTCTCGACGAAGACATCGACGGGTCCACGACCCGGCTGAGCCCCGACGCCCCCGTTCCGGTCGTCGAGATCGGCTCCCGCGTCTCCCGCGCGGGCGGCGCAGGGCTCGTGGCCCGCATGCTCGCCGTGGACGGGTTCGATGTGAGCCTCGTCACCGTGCTCGGCAACGATCAGGCCGCCGACCGGATCCGCGGGCTGCTCGCGGGCGTCCGAATCGTCGCGGGCGACGCGGGCGCCCCGACGCCGATCAAGACGCGCGTGCGCGCGAACGGGTTCCCCATCGCCCGTCTCGACGAGGGCTGCGAACCCGCCCCCGTGCCGCAGGCCTCCGAGGAGATGCTGCGCGCCATCGCCCTCGCGGACGCCATCGTCGTCGCCGACTACGGTCGGGGCCTGACCGCGCACCCCGCGATCCGCCTCGCGCTCGCCGAACGGGCGGGGCGGGTGCCGCTCGTGTGGGATCCGCACCCGCGCGGAACGCGGCCCGTGCCGAACACGACGCTCGCGACCCCCAACCAGGCCGAGGCCGCGGCCGTCGTCGGCGTCGCGCGCGAGACGGTGCACACGCCGTCGGCCATCCGCGCGCTACACGAGACGTGGGAGTGCGCATCGCTCGCGATCACGCTCGGCGAGGACGGCGCCCTGCTGTCGAAGGGGCCGCAGGACGAACGCCTCTGGTTCGCGGCCGACCGCGTCTCGACCCACGACCCCTGCGGGGCCGGCGACAGGTTCGCGGCGAGCGCGATCGCGGCGCTCGCCGCGGGCGCGGAGCTGGCCGACGCCGTGCGCGGCGCCGTTGCCGCGGCGTCAGCATACCTCGCCCGCGGCGGCGTGCGCGCGCTCGCGGGCAACCATCCTCCCGTTCCCACGCTCGCGTGAGGACGGCTGGCGAAAAAGCAATCACATACACGAACAGGAGAAAGTCATGACGAGCCCCTACCCCCGTCCCGTCGGCCGCGTGGTCGTAACCGGTGGATCCTCCGGCCTCGGCGCCGCCGTCGTCGACGCGGTGCGCGCGGCCGGCGGCTCGCCCGCCGTCATCGACCGCGTGCCGTTCGACGACGGCGGCGCAACGCCCTTCGCGCAGGCCGACGTCTCGAACCACATCGAGGTCGAGCACGCGATCGCCGCGCTCGCCGCCGAGCTCGACGGAATCGACGCCGTCGTCACGGCGGCGGGGATCGACCGCTGCGGCACGCTCGGCGAGGTCGACGCCGTCGAGTGGGAGCGCGTGATCGGGGTCAACCTCCTCGGCACCGTGTCGACGGTGCGTGCGGCGTTGCCGTACCTCGAGGAGGTACACGGCCGCGCCGTCATCGTCGCGTCGTCGTTGGCGCTCCGCGGCGTCTCCGACGCGACGGCCTATTGCGCCTCGAAGTTCGGCGTTCTGGGCTTCTCGCGCGCGCTCGCCGCCGAGACGCGCGGCAGGCTCGGCGTCACGACGATCATCCCGGCCGGCATGCGCACGGCGTTCTTCGACGACCGCCCGGAGCAGTACAAGCCGGGCGCCGACGCCCAGCTGATCGAGGCCGCCGAGGCGGCCCGGGCGATCGTGTTCGCGCTGCAGCAGCCCCAGGGCGTCGAGGTGCGCGAGCTGGTCATCTGCCCCGAGGAGGAGCCGTCGTGGCCATGAGCTGACGCGCATCCGCGAGCACGGCGTCGCTCGTCACGTCGCCGACGAAGGAGACGTCGTGCTCGCAGCGTTCCGCCGTCCAGCCCACCTGCGTGCTGTCTCGCCCGCACACCGGGCAGTGGGTCGTCCAGGCGAGCTGGACGCGGTGCCGCCCCCGGCCCAGCGGGCCGGCATTGACGACGTTGCCGAACCAGAACACCGCCGCGGTCTTCGTCCCCACGGCCTGCGCGAGGTGCCGCGGCCCGCTGTCGTTCGCGACCAGGAGGTCGGCGCCCGCGAGCGCGGCCGCGAGCCGGCGCAGCGTCATTCGGCCGCTCGCATCCTCGATGCGCGAGCCGGACCCGGGGGCGATCTCCTCGATCCTGGTGCGGATCCTCGCGGCGAGCGGAACGTCCTCCGCGCCGCCGACGATGAGGATCCGCGCCCCGTCGTCGAGGAGCGCGGCCGCCACCTCCGCGAAGCGGTCGGCGGGCCAGCGCCGGCGCGGGTCGGTGGCGCCCGGGTGGATGGCGACGAGCGCGGAGTCGGCGTCGCGCTCGGCCGCCGCCGCCGAGGCCGCGTCGATCTCGATGCTGGGCTCGAGCACGACCGGTGCGGCGCCCGCGAGCCCCGCGACCTCGAGGGCCCGCAGCACCTCGTGCTGGTAGTAGATGTAGTCGATCGTGCGCTCGAGCGGCTCCGCGTCGGGCGTGCGCGTGCCGACGGTGTGCCGCGCCCCGAGCAGGTTCAGAAAGGGGTTCGAGTACCTGCCGCCGCCGTGGATCTGCACGGCGAGGTCGTAGCGTTCGTCCCTCTGCGCGGCGATGAAGTCGCCCAGCTCGGCGGGCGGTTCGGCCTCCGGCGGGGCCGCAACACCCGGGACCGCCGGCAGGCGGACCACGCGGTGCGGGGCGCCCAGCACGCGCGGGCTCTCGGGGGCGAAGAGCTCGCCCGCGATCGTCGAGCCGAGCAGCGTGATCTCGGCCTCGGGGTATGCCCCGGCCAGGGCGGCCAGCGCGGGTTGACCGAACAGCAGGTCGCCGAGGCCGCCCCCGCGGAGCACGGCGATGCGGCGCACGCCGTCGAAGGGTTCGGACACGGGCGCAATGGCGGGGAAGAGGTTCATACCTCTTCGGTTCCCGCTCGTCGCGGCCTTCAAACGGAGCGGACGCGCGACGCCGCGGGGTTCAAAACCGGCCGACGCGGGTATGGGGCAGGAACGATGACCCGAGACGAGGGAGAGCGAGATGGCTGAGACGACGCGACGAGCGCAGACCCCGACGGAGCGGATCCGCGAACGCGCGCCGCGCGTGGTGGTGATCGGCGACCTGCTGCTCGACGGCTGGTGGTCGGGCACGATCGGCCGCATCGCGCGCGAGGCCCCCGCACCCGTCGTCGACCTGAACGCACGGGAGCACGTACCGGGCGGAGCCGCGAACACCGCCGTGAATCTCGCCGCCCTCGGCGCGCGCGTGGCGGCCGTGGGGCTCGTCGGCGAGGACGAAGCGGGCCGGATCCTTCGCGAGGCGCTCGCCGACGCGGGCGTCGACGTCTCCCGCGTGCGCGCCATCGCGGGCGCCAGGACGACGACGAAGGTGCGCGTGAGCGCCGGCGAGCAGGTGATCGTGCGGATCGATGACAGGCAGCCGGATCCGTGGCCCGCGCAGGCCCTCGACGCGCTCATCGACGACGTCGCCGCCGCGAGCGCGGACGCGGATGCGCAGGTCGTGTGCGACTACGGCTCGCTCCTCGGAGACGAGGTCGTCGAACGGCTCGCGACCCTCCCCCGCCCCGCGCTCCGCGTCGTCGACGCGCACGACGCGCGGCGGCTGCGCGCGCTGCGGCCCGAGCTCGTGACGCCCAACGCCGCCGAGGCCGAGCTGCTCGCCGGCGAGAGCCTCGGGTCGGGCGAGCAGCGCGCCGAGCGCGCCGCGGAGCTGTCCGAGCGGATCCGCGAGGCGGCGGGCGCGCGCGCCGCCGTCGTCACGCTCGATCGCGACGGCACGGTGCTGCTCGCGCCAGGATCCGCGCCCGTGCGCACCCGCGCCCACCCGTACCCCGAGAAGCAGGCCTCGGGCGCGGGCGACGTCTTCGTCGCGGCGCTCACCGCCGCGCATGCCTCGGGCGAACCGCTGGAGAGCGCCGTCGCGCTCGCGCAGCGCGCCGCCGATGTGGCGGTGCAGCGCGTCGGCACCTGCGTGTGCGGGCTCGACGAGCTCGAGCGCGCCGCGGGCGCGGAGCTGGCGGTCGTGGATCAGGATCTGCTGGCGGCGCGTCTCGACGAGCACCGCGCCCGCGGGGATCGCATCGTCTTCACCAACGGCTGCTTCGACGTGCTGCATCGCGGTCACACCGCTTCGCTGCGCCAGGCGGCCTCGCTGGGGGACGTGCTCGTCGTCGCGGTCAACTCCGACGCGTCGGTTCGGCGGCTCAAGGGCGAGGAGCGGCCCGTCAACGGCGAGCGGGATCGCGCCGACGTGATCGCCGCGCTGGCGTGCGTCGACTACGTGACGATCTTCACCGAGGACACGCCCCGCGAACTCATCCGGCGCCTGCGCCCGCACGTCTATGCGAAGGGCGGCGACTACACGCCAGAGATGCTGGCAGAGACGGCCGCGGCCAACGAGATCGGCGCCCAGATCGCCATCCTCGATTACGTCGCCGACCATTCGACGACGCAGATCATCGGGCGCATCCGCGAGGTCGCGTCCGGACGGTGACCCGCGGCGAGTCGGGCGGGATCAGTCCCCGCCCGACTCGCCGCGCTCGGCGTCGGAGGTCGCCGACGCACCGGATCCGCGTCCTTCCGCGAGGTACGCGAGCCGGTGCAGCGTCTCCTTGTTGCGGATCCGGATCAGCGCGTCCGTGAGGGGCCTCGTGAGCGCCCTGGCCGGCCCGCGCTCCACCTCCTCGACGATCCGCATGAGGCAGCCGTCGCCTGCGGGCTTCGCCTCGATGACGACTCGCGCCGTTCCGATCGGCCAACCGCGCGCCTCCATCTCGACGCGGCGCGGCGGATCCCAGGCGAGGATCTTCGTCGTGCCGTCGAGCAGCGCCGGCCAGGTGCCGACGGAATGGTGCAGCAGCGATCCGGGCGCGGGCCACGCGTCGTCGACGTCGCGCATGCGCGATGCGCCGACGACCCAGGCGGGGTACAGCCAGCCCTCCGCCAGCACCTCGAACACGGCGTCCGGCGTGCATTCGGCTCGTCTCACATTGGTGGCCATGGGATTCCTCTCGGGTAGATGCACTCATCCTGACCGCAGCGACCGTCGAAGGCGCAGGCCCTTGACACCGCCCGGAAGTCAACCCCCTCGACGCGAGCGATGGGCGACATTTGGCTGAACGCATGACGGCTCACCTGATGTCCATCGGCACGGCGACGCCCGAGGCGCGCCTGTCACAGCCCGCCACCCGCGACTTCTTCCGTGCGCAACCCGACGTCGACCGGCTGACGGCCAGGCTCATCGGGGCCGCTTTCGACTACTCGGCCATCGACAACCGTTACTCGGTGATCGGCGGCATCGGCGAGGAGTCGACGGACTTCGCGCGCGACGGTGTCCTGCGCTCCCCCACCACGGGCGAACGCAACGCGCTGTATCGCCGGGAATCGCCCGCGCTCACGGCGCGGGCGGCGCGGGAGGCGCTCGAGGGCAGCGGCTTCGACGCCGCCGACGTGACGCACGTCGTGACGGCGTCGTGCACCGGCTTCTTCGCGCCGGGCCCCGACTACCGGCTCGTCCGTGATCTGGGGATCCGCCTCACCGCCGAGCGCACGCACATCGGCTTCATGGGGTGCGCGGCCGCCTTCCCCGCCCTGCGCGCCGCGGCCCGGATCTGCGCGGCGCAGCCGGGTTCCGTCGTGCTCGTCGCCTGCACGGAGCTCTGCTCGCTGCACATCCGATCCTCGCGGGATCCCGAGCAGATCGTCGCCTCTGCGGTGTTCGGCGACGGCGCCGCGGCCGCCGTGGTCGCCTCGGCCCCGCCGCGCACGGGCGCGCCGCGGCTCGAGATCGGCGACTTCTCGACGGCGATCACCTCCGAAGGCGAGGCCGACATGGACTGGTCGATCGGCGACCACGGCTTCGAGATGACCCTCACGGCGCAGGTGCCCCGCATCATCGGCCGTGAGATCGCGGGCGTCGCCGCGTCGATGCTCGGCGATGGCGTCGACCCCGTCACGGCGGTCGACGCGTGGGCCGTGCACCCCGGTGGGCGCAGCGTGCTGGACCACGTGCAATCGGGTCTCGCGCTCCCGGACGAGGCGATGACGTACTCGCGCGAGGTGCTACGCGAATACGGCAACATGTCGAGCGCCACGATCCTGTTCATCCTGCGGCGGATCCTCGAGGATTCGTCCCTGCCCGACGGCGCCCGCGTCGCTGGCCTGTGCTTCGGGCCCGGTCTGACGGTCGAGACCGTCGCGCTGACCCGGGCCGCGGCATGACCCTCGCCGTCCGCGCCGAGCACCTCGCGGAGCGGATGGATGACCCCGACTGCTCGGAGACGATGCTCCGCCGCACCTACGAGCGCTTCGGGCTCGTCAATCGCGCGGTGGCGTGCTGGGGGCGCGTCTACCGCGAGCTGATTCGCCCCGAGCTCGCGGCGCTCGAACGCGCGGGGCACGGGGCGCGGATCCTCGACATCGGCTGCGGCGCGGGCGACGTGCTTCACCGGCTCGTCGCGGCCGCGCGCCGCGATGGTTTCGCCGTCGTGGGTGTCGGCATCGACCCCGACGCGCGGGCCATCGCGGCCGCCCGTCCCGGCCCGGGCGTGCACTTCCGCCGCGCGTACAGCCGCGAACTCGTCAACGAGGGCGCGACGTTCGACCTCGTCGTGTCGAACCACCTGCTGCACCACATGGGTGCCGACGAGTTCGACGCCCTCCTCGCGGATTCGGCGCGGCTCGGCGAGCGGCTCAGCGTGCACTCCGACATCGCCCGCGGGAGACTCGCCTACGCGGCCTTCTCGCTCGGGGCCCTGCCGGTTGCCCCTGGCACCTTCCTGCGCGTCGACGGCCTCACCAGCATCCGCCGCAGCTACACGCCCGCCGAGCTCGCGGAGCGCCTCCCGGCGCCGTGGCGGGTCGAGCGGCCCGGCCGCTTCCGCCTACTCGCCGTGCACCGCCCGGTCTCCCCGCGGATCCTGCCGTGATCGACGTCGTGGTCGTCGGGGCGGGCCCCGCGGGCACCCTCCTCGCGGCGGAGCTCCGGCGGCTCGGCCTCGATGTCGAACTCCTCGAGCGCCGGGCGGACGTCTCGCCTGGTAGCCGCGCCATCGGCCTGCACCCTCCAACGCTTCGGGCACTCGAGGCGTGCGGCGCGGGCGAGCGGATCCTGTCGCGCGCCGCGCGCGTCGCCGCCGGCGTGGCCGTGTGCCGCGGCCGCGTCCTCGGGCGCGTGCGCTTCGACCGGCCCGGATCCCGCTACGGCTTCATCGCGACCGCCCCGCAGTCGTTCACGGAGGAGGCACTGCGCGCATGCTCACCCGCGGCCCGACGCGGCGTCGAGGTCGTCGACGTGCGGACCGATGGCGACGGCGTCGTCGTCTCCTACCGGGAGGACGACGCCGAGCGCGCGCTCCGTGCGCGCTCGGTCGTCCTCGCGACCGGCGGAGACCGGCGTCTCGCCGGGATCCCCGCCGGGAGCCGCCCGCTCGCCGACCGCTACGTCATGGCCGACGTCGACGCGGCGCCGATGCAGCCGCCGCACACGGCCGTGCTAACCCTCGACGGGCACGGCGTGGTCGAGTCCTTTCCCCTCCCGGGCGGCGGCCGGCGGCTCGTCGCGTGGGACGGCGGCGACGGGGATCCCGCCGAACGGCTACGGAGAGCGCTCGCGCTCCGCGTCGGCGACGAGCGCCTCGCCGAGCGTATCGAGACGGCGAGCGAGTTCGAGATCCGCCGCATCCTGCTGCGCCGCATGCGCCGCGAACGGGTGTTCGTCATCGGTGACGCCGCGCACGAGATCAGCCCGATCGGCGGCCAGGGCATGAACCTCGGTCTGCTCGACGCGGCCGCGCTCGCCCCGGCTCTCGCCGTCTGGTTGCGCGCCCCCGACGACCCGCGCCCCGTGGCCCGCTGGGAGCGCGCCCGGCTGGCATCCGCGCGCACGGCGGCGCGGCTCGCGGGCATGAACACCGCGATCGGACGTGCCCGGGGGCGAACCGGTCACACCGCGATGACGGCCGCCGTGCGGGTGGCGGCGGCCACTCCCCTCAGCCGCCTCGCGGCGCACGCCTACTCGATGGGCCTCGACCGCGGGGCCTCGTGAGGCGTCAGTTCAGCGCGACGATTCCCGCGTTCAGGGTCGAGGCGTAGAGGATCCACACGAGATACGGCGCGAGGAGCCATCCGGCCGTCTTGATCCGCGTCGCGCACAGCCCAATATACCAGATCACGCAGACGATCAGGGCGAGGATCACGACGAGCGCGAGCCACCACGCCGCCTCCCCCATCACCGAGTATCCAGCGAAGAAGATCGGCGTCCAGGCGGCGTTGAGCGCCAGTTGCACGACGTATACCGTCAGCGCCGGGTCCCAGCGGCGGCCGTCTCTCGCGACCCACCGCCACAGGACGAATCCCGAGATCGCGATCATCAGGTAGAGCACGCTCCACACCGGGCCGAAGACCGCGTTCGGCGGGTTCCAGGGCACCTTCTCGGCATCCGCGTACCAGCCGTCGACGAAGCCCACGGTGGCGAGCGAGCCGCCGGCCGCGATGGCGACGACGGCGAGCAGGAGCACCGCGGCGACCAGGATCTGGCGCGCGAGGGACGGAGTGCGGGTCATGACGATTCCTCCTCGGAGTGGTTCTCGGCGGATACGATGATGCGGTTCACCATGCCGCTGAAGATGAACCCGTGGAAGGGCAGCATCGAGAGCCAGTAGAGGCGCCCCGACAGCCCGCGCGGAAAGAACACGGCACGCTGCACGTACGCGATGCCCACGGGAGAATCCTCGATGCCGAGTTCGAGCCAGGCGCTGCCCGGCACCTTCATCTCGGCGCGCAGGCGCAGCAGGCGCCCGGGTTCGAGGGCCTCCACGCGCCACACGTCGAGCGCGTCGCCCACGGCGAGACGGGAACGCGCGCGGCGGCCGCGCTGCAGGCCAACACCGCCCGTCACGCGGTCCATCAGGCCCCGCAGCGCCCAGAGCGCGGAGCCGGAGGGCCAGCCGTTGGTGCCGCCGATCTGCGTGATCACCGACCAGACGGCGTCGCGATCGGCCGTCGTGGTCCGGCAGCGGCGATCCGTAAACACCGTTCGCCCCGCCCACTCTGGGTCGCTGGGAAGCGGGTCGCTCGGCGCCTGGGGCACGCGCGCATCGACCCAGCTGGTCTCCACGTCGTCGATCTCGATCCGCCCGAGGGCGAGGCGCACGGCCTCCCGATACGGGGTGAGCCCGCCCTCGGGGCGCGGCAGGATGTCATCGACCGCGCGATCGGCCACCACGCAGTCGTTCTGCAGAGACTCGACGAGCGGCCGCGCGATCGCGCTCGGCACGGGGGTGACGAGCCCCACCCAGAGCGAGGCGAGGCGCGGGGTAAGCACCGGCAGGGCGGCGATGCCGCGCTGCGGCAGGCCCGCCTCGACGGCGTAGCCGTTCATCATCTGCCCGTAGCGCAGCACGTCCGGCCCGCCGATGTCGACGGCGCGATTGATCGAGGGATCCACCCGCGCGGCGGCGAGGAGATAGTGCAGCACGTCTCGGATCGCGATCGGCTGGATCCGGTTCATCACCCATCGCGGGGCGGGCATATAGGGCAGCACCTCGGTGAGGTGACGCACCATCTCGAACGAAGCCGAGCCCGAGCCGATGATCACGCCGGCCTGCAGCACCAGGGTCGGCACGCCCGACGCCAACAGGATGTCGCCGACCTCGACGCGAGAGGCCAGGTGCCGCGAGAGCGGGACGCCCCTCGGATGCAGGCCGCCCAGGTAGACGATGCGGCGTACGCCCGCGTGCGACGCCGCGCGGGCGACGGCGCTCGCGATCTCGCGATCCCTCGAGTCGAAGTCTCGCCCGCTCGACATGGAGTGCACGAGGTGGAAGAGCGCGTCGATGTCGCGGACGCCCTCGGCGAGCGCGCCCGCATCGGCCGCGTCGCCCTCGACGATCTCCACCCGATCGGCCCAGGGCAGGGAACGGATCCGCTCGGCCGAGCGGGTGAGCACGCGCACGCGCCAGCCGCCGCTGAGCAGCCGCGGCACGAGCCGACCGCCGACGTAGCCCGTCGCGCCGAGCACGAGAGCCCGCGGCGCGGATCCGTCCTCTCGGGCGACGGCCCGCAGGGCGTCCTCCGTGCCCGTGGGGGCGCTCAGGTCATCCATCGGTGCGGCGCGCTGCCGGCTCAGGCGGCTACCGCCGTGAGCACGGGCCGTTCGGCGCGACTGCGCAGGATCGCCTGCGGCGGGAGCGCCGCTCGTGCCGAGCGGGCGACCTCGCCCGCGTGCTCGTCGATCACGACGCGCGCACCCGAGAGCAGCGCCGCGCGGGCCAGGGCGTCCGCCATCGGCACCGGACCGTAGCCCGGAATCTCGGTGCTCTCCCGCTCGTCGACCCACGGCTCGGCGGCGAGCACCTCGAGCGTCTTGCCCGACTTCCAGAGGCGCACGTCGAGCAGAAGCGTGTCGACGCGGCCGCTCTGCAGCGCCGACATGACGTCTTCGGCGCCGATTGCGCGACCACCGGCGGCGGGCGCACCGCGCCGCAACACCGCCTCGGAGAGGTCGCGCGAGTGCCAGAGCATCGGCAGCACGGGCGGCACGGAGTCGTAGCCGGCGAACTCGCCGCGGATGCGTCGGCCCGCGAGCGCGGCGTTCACGATCAGTTCGCCGTCGCGGACGAGGATGTAACGGGCAGAGGGAGCGTCGAGCTCCGGCGCGGTATCGAAGGCACGCATCAGGCACTCGACGTCGGCGGCGGGCGCCTTCGCGTGTGCGAGGTCGGCCCCGATGGTGGGCCGGGTGAGCTCTCCGGGGGCCCCGTCGACGTAGGCGAAGGTCCACGGGCCCGGCTCGGCGAGCAGCGACACGAAATCTGCGAGGTCACTCATCTTGGTCTCCTGTCGTCTGGTCTCGGTCCGGGCGCGGCACTGACGTCGCTGCGTCTGCCGAACCGAATATCTCGACCGTACGGTCGATCGTGGATCTGCCACGAGATGCTTGACATCGGCAGGGCGAGCCGCTATGCGCCGAGGAGGCGACGGTGTAACTAACGCGCGATACGCCGAGAGTCCACCCCCGTGCGCAAATTTCCCGCGCCCGCGAGTGTGGCGACATGGCTGAAGAAGAGACGACGAAGACCGTGTCCGACCTGATCGTCGAGCGCCTCGAGGCGTGGGGCGTGAGCCGCGTCTACGGCTACGCCGGCGACGGGATCAATCCCCTCCTCGGCGCCCTGCGGCGCGCGGGCCGACCCGCTTTCGTCCGCGCCAAACACGAGGAAGCCGCGGCCTTCATGGCGTGCGCCGAGGCGAAGTACCGGCACGATGTGGGCGTCGTGGTGTCGACGCAGGGTCCCGGCGCCGTTCACCTGCTGAACGGGCTCTACGACGCCCTCCTCGACAGCGTGCCGGTCGTCGCCCTCGTCGCCCAGCAGCACACGACGGTGATCGGCTCCGACTACCAACAGGAGATCGATCTCCCGGTGCTGTTCCGAGACGTCTCCGCGCCGCGCGCGCACCTGGTGTCCTCCGCCGAACAGCTTCCGATGGTCCTCGACCGCGCGTTCCGCGCCGCGCTCGCCGAGTCTCGGCCGGCGGTCGTCATCCTTCCCCACGACGTGCAGACGGCACCCGCGCCCGAGCTCGGGCAGGCGCACGGCGAGCTGGTGTCCTCGCCGCTGTGGGCCGAGGGCCGGATCCTCGCCCACGAGGACGACATCGTCGCCGCCGCGGAGCTGCTGGAGGCCGGCGAGCGCCCCGTGATCCTCGCCGGCCGCGGCGTACGCGGCGCGCGCGAGGAACTCCTGCGATTCGCGGAGCGGATCGGCGCGGCCGTCGTGACGAGCCTCCTCGGCAAACCGTACGTCGACGAGGCACACCCGCTCGCGGCGGGGACAATGGGACACCTCGGCACGACCGCGTCGGCGAGGCTCCTCCAAAGCTGCGACACCCTCCTCATCGTGGGATCGCACGATCCGTGGACGGAGTTCTACCCGGCGCCCGGGCAGGCGCGGGCCGTTCAGATCGACATCGACGCGTCGGTCCTCGGCGACCGCTACCCGGTGGAGGTGGGCGTCGTGGGCGATAGTGCCGACGCGCTCGAACGGCTCGCCGGTCGGGTCTCCCCGCGCCCCCACTCCCCCTGGCGCAAGGAGGTCGAGCGCCGCGTGCGTCAGTGGCATGACATCTCACGGCGACGCGCGGAGCTTCCCGCCCGCCCGGTCAACCCGGAGCTCGTCGTCCGTCGATTCGGCGAGCGCCTGGCCCACGACGCGCAACTCGCGCTCGATGTCGGCAGCGGCGTCTACCACTACGCGCGCCAGGTGCGTCTACCCGCGGGCGCCGAGGCGCACCTCTCAAGCACGCTCGCGAGCATGGGCTGCGGGATCCCCTACGGCATCGCCGCGAAGGAATCGGCACCCGAACGGCCGGTGGCCGTCATCGCGGGCGACGGCGCAATGCAGATGCTGGGCAACGCCGAGCTCATCACGCTCTCCGAGCGATACACGAGCTGGTCCGATCCGAGGTTCGTCGTTCTCGTCCTGCACAACCGCGACCTCGCGGAGGTCAGCTGGGAGCAGCGGGAGACCGAGGCGGAGCCCCGCTTCGTCGCCTCGCAGGACGTTCCGCGCTTCGATTTCGCCGGCTATGCCGAGCTGCTCGGCCTACGCGGCCTGAGGATCGACGACCCGGATCAGGTCGACGCGGTGCTGGACGCGGCGTTCGCGAGCGACCGCCCCGTACTGATCGAGGCCGTCACCGACCCCGATGTGCCACTGCTTCCGCCGTTCCCGCACGGCGAAAAGATGCTCGAAGCGATGCGCGCCGGTCTCCGCGCCGAGGCCAACGCGCACGCGCGCGAGATGCTCGACGCATACGCCTGGATCGAGCAGGAACACCCCTACGAGAACGGAGACATCATGTCAGACCCGCACACCCACCCCGACGAGAACGACCTCGCCACGGGGCACCCGTCGCAGGCCGAGGGCGAAGACCCCGATCGCCCTGGCACCGGCGCGGACGCCGTCACCGACGGTCACCCCTCACAGGCCGAGGGCGAAGACCCCGACGACGCGGAGCGGTAGGCTCAGGCGCCGAGGCGCTTCAGCGCCGTCTGCACGACGGCCGCCGTGCGACCGAGCGACTCGGCGAAACGAGTGGCCGGCTCGGGAAGCGGCGGGTAGACGGACTGGGTCGCCTCGGTCGCCAGCTCGGCCTCGTCGACGAAGAACGGCATGAGCCAGTCGTCGACCTCCTCGAGTGGACTCGCGCTGAGGCGGTAGTAGCGGTGCTGCCCGTCCTCGCGCACCGTGACGAGCCCGGCGTCGCGCAGCACCTTGAGGTGTTTCGACACGGTCGGCTGCGTGACGCTCAGCTCGCCGACGATCTGCGAGACGCTGGTACCGTCCTCCGTCTGCTGGTCGCGTTCGAGGAGCACGCGCAGGATGTCGCGGCGAGTGCTGTCGGCGATCACGCTGAAGATGTCGGCCATACCCCTCAGCGTATGCCATCGTCGACATATACAACATGGATGGAGCCGCGCGGCGATACGATGATCGCTGGTCTACGGGGCGATGAAGGGATCGATCAGGGATGCCGGGCAGCCAATCTTCGGTCGGCAGTGCGCTGATTCGGCGTACCACCCGCGCGGCGTGGCGGTGGTTCCGCTTCATCACGACGCACTCGCCGTCGCGCTTCGCGATCACGGTGTTCGCGGGGCTCGTGCTGCTGACGACGGCGCTCCTGTCGTTGCCGATCGCGTCCGCCGATCGGCAGGTCACGCCCCTCACCGACGCCCTCTTCACGGCGATGTCGACCATCTGCGTCACGGGCTTGGCGAGCGTCGACATGGGCACCCACTGGTCGCACTTCGGTCAGGCCGTGATCTACGTCGGCGTCAACATCGGCGGCATGGGCGCGCTGACCCTCGCGTCGATGCTCGGGATGATCGTGTCGAAGCGCATGGGGTTGCGTGCGAAGCTCATCGCCGCCGGCGACACCAACCCGCTGCGCGCGCACGGCGGATCCGTGAACGAGTCGCAGGCGGTCCGGCTCGGCGAGGTGGGCCAGCTCCTGCGCACCGTCGCGCTGTCGACCGTGCTGATCGAGCTCGTCGTGGGCCTGCTGATCTACCCGTCGGTCACCGCGAAGTATGGCTGGCTCGAGGCGCTCTGGGTTTCGCCCATGTATGCGGCGATGGCGTTCACGAACACCGGCTTCACCCTGAACGAGGGCGGCATCGCGGTGTTCCAGGACGATTACATGTTCATGACCGTGATCATGTTGGCCGTCATCACGGGAAGCGTGGGCTTCCCGGTGCTGTTTGCGCTGTCGCGCCACCTCTTCCACCCCAAGAAGTCGCACTTCTTCCGCCCCTCGACGTGGTCGCTGCACGTCAAGTTGACGCTGATCACCTCGGGTCTGCTGCTGGTCGGCGGCGCGGGTGCCTTCCTCATCCTCGAATACGACAACCCGCACACCTTCGGCTCGATGGGCTTCGGGGAGTCGCTGTTCCACGCGCTCTTCC
>Ga0302349_1000444_pt1 | contig 49836 bp, 43 predicted proteins | sample PhyAR1_FD_202176 | JGI IMG/M metagenome (GOLD analysis project Ga0302349, IMG submission 202176) | Leaf surface microbial communities from alfalfa plants in UC Gill Tract Community Farm, Albany, California, United States - DLSL A.R1... | ecosystem: Host-associated > Plants > Phyllosphere >... | reverse complement strand
CCGGGAGATAACAGAATACGCACCGCCTCGCTGATCATCTCATCCATCGGGATATGTACCGTGGTCAAAGTCGGCGTGAAGTAGCGGCCAATGGTCGAGTCATCGAAACCCGCGACGGAGATGTCCTCCGGTACGCGAAAACCGTGATCGGTCATTGCTTTGGTGACGCCGATGGCCATGTCATCATTGGCCGCAAGAATGCAGGTCATGTCACGGCGCTGTTTCAGTAGGGCGCACCCGGCGTCATAGCCGCTTTCCGTGCTCCAGCTGCCGCGCACGATCAGGGTGTCATCCGGTGCGATCCCTGCCTGGTGCAGCGCATCCAGATACCCCGCCAGTCGACTGTCGCCGGTGGGAGAGCCTTCACCGCCGCCCACAAAAGCAATGGTGCGGTGCCCTTGCGCCAGTAAATAATTCATCATTTGCAGACTGCACTGACGATGATCCACAAACACCGCGCTGTTACGATTACGCTTTAGCTCGCGGTTGATCACCACAATCGGCACGCTGTTCTGATCGATAATGTCGTCCAGTTCGTCAACGCTGAGGTATTTCGGGTAAATCATGATCGCCTCGCAGCGCAGCTGGAGCAGGAAGTTAATGGCATTGCGCTCATCTTCCCGGCTGTGCTTGCCATCGGCGAGCACCAGCTGGCGCTGGTGATCTTCACTGCAGGTCGCAGCCTGGTAAATCATCGACGAAAAGAACGGCCCGTTGTACAGACCGTTGGTGATCACCAGCCCCACCGAGTTGGACTCGTTGGTCGCCAGCTTGCGCGCCAGCAGATTAGGGCGGTAGCCGGTCTCTTCAATGGCCTGAAAAATGCGGGCTTTAACGTCCTCGCTGACCACCACTTTGCCGTTGAGCGCGCGCGACACCGTCGCTTTTGAGACGCCCGCTTTTCTGGCAACATCCAGTATCGTGACCATAAATTCCTGCTTGTTATCAACACCTGTGCCTATTATGCAGCAGGTGCATGATATGAGGTGGATTTCACAGTGGAAATTGTGCGGCAGAGCAGCGATTTCACCGTTCTGCCGCGGGCAGGGTGCTTCAGGACACTGTCATCAACGGCGCATTCTGACGAATATCCCCCTCGGACTGGTGCTTCGTTAAGCGATAGTCGTCACTGTTGATCACCAGCACTGGCGTGGTGAGGTCGTACCCGGCACGCTCAATGGCTTCTTTATCGAACTCCAGCAGCGGCGTCCCGGCTTTGACCACATCTCCTTCTTTAACCAGCGGTCGGAAATGCTGACCCTGTAAATTCACGGTGTTCAGCCCGACGTGGATCAGCAGCTCTGCACCGTTGTCACACGACAGCCCGACCGCGTGATGGGAGTCGATCAGGGTTTCCACCCGGGCATCGCAAGGGGCGACCACCTGGCCTGACTGCGGACGAATCGCAATACCGTCACCCAGCGCTTTCTGCGCGAAGGCATCGTCTGCCACCATTTCCAGCGCAATCACTTCGCCATGCAACGGGCTCATGATTTGCAGACTGGCTGTCGCTGTTGCAGCAGAGGTGGCAGCGGCAACAGGCGCGGTTTCTGGTTCGCTGAGATGTTCTTCCGCCACCGGATCTTCAAAACCGACAAACTGTACCAGCACAATGGTCAGGACAATCGCCGTGGCGCTGCCCGCCAGTTCCCCGATAAAGGACATCGGCGCGTCCGGGCTGATCGCGTTCACCAGCGTGAACAGGCCAGGCAGGGCGGCGTAAGCATAGTAGAGGGAGCCAAACAGGCTGGCGACCACCGCACCCACGGCGCCACCAATACAACCGCAGATAAACGGCTTTTTAAAGCGCAGGGTAACGCCGTAGATAGCCGGCTCGGTAATCCCGAAAATAGCGGTCACCCCCGCTGACAGCGAGGTCGTTTTCAGTTCGCGGTTGCGGGTTTTCAGGAACACGCCGAACACCGCCGCCATCTGGCCGATAACCGCAATGGTCTGGTACGCCTGGAAGGAGTCATATCCCTGGGTATCGAAGTTCGCCATGATCACCGGGGTGATCCCCCAGTGCACACCGAAAATCACCACGATTTGCCAAACGCCGCCAATAACTGCGGCCGCCACGGCTGGTGCGGCGGCAAACAGCGCGTTATAGCCTGAGGCAATACCCATCGCCGCCCAGGTCGTAACCGGGCCGATGATGATCAGCGTCAGCGGAACGATGATCACAAAGCACACCAGCGGGGTAAACAGGGCGCTGACCACGTCCGGCAGGATACGCTCAACGCGTTTTTCCAGCCACGACAGCGCCCAGACGAGGAACAGCGGTGGCAGCACTGATGAGGTATATACCGTTTTCGCCAGCGGAATAAACAGGAAGGTAATGGTTTCGCCGCCTGCGATGCGGCCCGCCATGGCAGACCATTCCGGGTTGATCAACGCACAGCAACAGAGCACGGCAATATAGGGATTACATTTGAAATGGCGCGCCGCGGTGATGGCAATGAAGACTGGCAGGAAGGCAAAAGGCGTCCACGACATAAAGTTGAGGATCGCAAAGGTTCCGCTGGTTTTCACCTCGGCATCGATAAGCCCGGCAACAATCAGCAGGCCCTGCAAAATCCCGGCGGCGGCCAGAATATAGACGATAGGCGCAAACACCGCCGACATGGTCCCAATCACCGCGTCCAGCCAGCGGGTTTTTGGTTTTGCCGTTGCGCCTGCGTGGTTTTCACCCAGCAGGGCGGAGAGTGCGTTGTATACCTCTGCAACGTGAGTCCCAATCACCACCTGAAACTGACCGCCACTTTCCACCACGGCGATCACGCCAGGCAAATTTTGAATACGGTTTTTGGCTTCAGCCGGGGTTTCATTGAGCACCAGACGCAGGCGGGTCGCGCAGCGGGTAAAACTGCTGATGTTATTTTCACCGCCTGCCTCGCGAAGGATGTCACTGGCTAACTTATTGTAATCCCTGATAACTGCCATTCTTATGTACCTTTTTTATGGGTAAATTTATGCGTGACCGTTCGTGTAACCGGTTTCATGCTAGCAGTGAATGATACCCGTGCAACCGGTTTCATGGCGGAGTGTGGGCTGAATCACATTGAGTGAGTGAATGAATAGCAGAAGGCAACGGGGAAAAATTTGGTGAAGGGACCAGGGATAAATCAACTGAAGGGGGTAAAGCGGTGGCCATTCCGTTGGCCTGCGCGAAGGAGGCGTGGCGCTTAAATATCATCCATGGTGTAACTGACCACCAGCTCAAGGCAATGACGGATCACATCGGCGGTGGTGGCATCATGCGTCGTTTCCAGCGCGCCAATCAGCCACAAAATAATGTCTTTATTGGTGACATAAGCGTGTGAAATCATCAGGCTTTTAATGGCGGTCGCCAGCAGGGCCGACTCATCCGGCATTAATTCTGCGGCGTTACGAACATACGCCGATAACGCCGGGTTGTGCAGTGCAGAAAAGACGTCTGGTTGCTGTGCAATCATGGAATTCATTTTTATTCACCGCGGTTAAAAGTATTGTGGCTGACGCATGTCAGAATATGTTCGGTGCTTTTACTTTTATTTTAAATGTCGTTTTTACTCACTGACGCTATTAGCTCTGACGTTCAAACAGCAAACCAATCAGCGCCTGATAATGTTCTTCCTCTTCTGAACATGTGGCCTGTTCAAGACGTACCAGCAGTTTGGTACATAAGTTTTTGCGATTCAGATGGCGGCCTGTTTTCAGGATATCCACCACAATCTCACCCAGCGTTTCTTGTTGGGTAGGCAGAGCGGCTTTCGTAAAATATTGTGCAATAGCAGCAGATGAATCGAAGGTATACCCGTCCTGTTGCATTGGTCGCTCCCGTTAAATGTACTAAACCTCTTAAGTTGCCGACTAAGTTATACAAACTTTATAAACTTGTACACAACAACCGTACAGGTTTTACCGCGTTTTAACCTTTTGAGGATATATCGTTCTGAATTCAGCCTGTTAAGCGTGAAAAAATTTTGGTTGGGAAAAGCCGGTGTTGTACAGTTTCCAGAAGCGAAATGTGTACGTAATAACGCTCTCGTATCAGCCTTAAGCCACTGTAAATTCTCGACAAAAATATATTTTATTCAGCCCACATACGGACAAGACGAACAGCCAGCCATCTGGTAATGTTGCCTGCAGAAAACATAATCTCGGGGAAAAAATGCTCACAACCATCATCTACCGCAGCCATATTTGCGATGACGTTTCAGTTAAATCGCTGGAAGAAATGGTCGCGGGAGCCAACCAGATAAATAGTCAGGCAAATGTTACGGGCATTTTACTTTTCAACGGCACACATCTTTTCCAGTTACTTGAAGGTCCTGAAGAAAATGTTGCAAAAATCTACCGTCATATCTGTCGCGACCATCGCCACTATAACGTTGTGGAGCTTCTGTATGATTACTCCCCGGCAAGGCGCTTTGGCAAAGCCGGTATGGAACTGTTCGATTTAAGACTCTCTGAAAAAGACGAAGTGCTGCAGGCGGTGCTGGATAAGGGCACGTCGAAGTATCAGTTAACCTATAACGACCGTGCATTACAGTTTTTCCGTACTTTTGTTGAGGCAACGGAAAAAGAGAATTACTTTGAGATCCCCCCCGGCGACGCATGGGAATTTGTGGCTGATGACGCGGTTGTACAACTTGGCGCGCCGCAAAAACAGGCATCAGCAGAGTGCAGCTTCGCTTTCCAGCCCATTATCGACCCGCTGGCCCGCGAGATCGTCTCGGTCGAAGCGCTGCTGCGCACGCCAGAAGGCGCGGGGCCGGACGTCTGGTTTGCTGACAAGCAGGGGGATGAGATCTATCTTGCCGATCTCAACAGCAAAAAAATTGCTTTTGCGATGGCAAGCGGTCTGAATCTGTTTGAACAGTCGCTGTCGGTGAATTTATTGCCGATGACGCTGGTGAAAATCCCCGATGCCGTCGAGAGGCTGTTAGAGGGCATTCGCGCCAGCGGACTGGTGCCCGAGCAGATCATCGTGGAGTTCACCGAAGGCGAGGTGATTTCTGGCTTTGACGCCTTTACCGGTGCCGTGCGCCAGCTGAAGGCCGCCGGGATCAGCGTGGCTATCGATCACTTTGGCGCAGGCTTTGCCGGTTTGCAATTGCTGACGCAGTTCCAGCCGGACCGCATCAAGATTAACCGTGAGCTGATCAAGGACGTGCACAAGAGCGGTCCGCGTCAGGCGGTGATTCAGGCGATCATCAAATGCTGCCACTCTTTAGAAATTGCCGTCTCCGCCGTGGGCGTCGAGAAAGCAGAAGAGTGGATGTGGCTTGAATCCGCGGGCATCAGCCAGTTCCAGGGTTATCTTTTTGCCCGTCCGAGTTTTGACGCTATTCCACTTGTTGCCTGGCCGGAAAAGAAAGCCGACTGGTAAGCATCCCGTCAATTATCCTCACGGTTTGTACAAGCCCCGCTCCGGCGGGGCTTTTTTTTCATTCGAAAATTATAAATGTTGTTAATAAACAGTGAAGTAATTCTTGTACAACAAAAAAGGGTTTGTACAAGGTGTGGTTATTGGTTAGTTTAGATGTAAGTGTTAAACAGATGTAAGAGGGGGACCTATGGCTCATTACAGTATTGGCGATGTCGCTGAACGATGCGCAATCAATCCTGTAACGCTGCGGGCCTGGCAACGACGTTATGGGTTGCTGAAACCTCAGCGCAGTGAAGGCGGGCATCGCCAGTTTGATGAAGAAGACATTCAGCGTATCGAAGATATCAAGCGCTGGATCAAAAGCGGCATACCCGTCGGCAAGGTGAAGGCGTTGCTGGAAGCAAAAGAAGTGGCCGTGGATGATGGCTGGGTAACACAGCAGGAAGAGATGATGGCCGTGCTGCGCCGGGTCAATCCAGCCACGTTGCGCGCCAAAATCATGGCCGCCGGGCTGGAACATCCGGTGGATGCGTTAATCGATCATGTGTATACGCCGGTGCGTCAGCGGCTTAGCCTCGATCAGAATACCGCCCGCGCCATGAGCAGCCTGCTGGACGGCGCGCTGATCGAATACGCCGTGGGCTGTATCGCGCAGTCACGCACTAAGCCCGGAAAAGAAGCATTACTGATAGGCTGGGATACGGAAGACCGCACCCGGCTGTGGCTGGAAGCGTGGCGTCTGTCGCAGCAGGGCTGGCATATTGATGTGCTGGCTGAGCCGCTGGATCTGCCGCGTCCGGAGCTTTTCCCGGGGCAGCAGATTTTTATCTGGACCGGTAAAACCCTGACACGCCGTCAGCAGGAGCAGTTTGATCACTGGCATGAGCAGGGTTTCACCATCGTCTTTCACGGTAAGTAAGCGTTATTTCCCCCAGCGGTCGCGCAGATAACTGACCGCTTCCCGGGTCTGGGGCTGATTAAGGTAGTTTTCCCTGAACAGAATAGTGCCGTTGATATTTGGAACGGACTCGTTCAGGTCGATCTGTTTTTTCAGCTCTGGTACGCCACCCTTGATCGTCCAGTCCGGTTCATTTTTCGACGGTTCTCCGACTTTATATAGCGCGACGCCAATATACAGGCGCGTATTGGTCGGTTTCACGACGTTCGCCCACCAGTGCGCCAGCACATCGTACCGCGCCGCGTCACGCGCAAAAGGCCAGTAGATCTGCGGGGCGATATAATCCAGCAATCCCTGTTGTACCCAGCGCCGGGTGTCGGCAAAGGATTCATCATAGGCCGCCGCGCCGCGCGTGTTGGAACCGGAAGGATCGTGGGAAATATTACGCCACACGCCCGCCGGACTGACGCCGAACTCCACGTCCGGTTTCAGCTGTTTAATCGTACGGGAAACCTGCTCGATCAGCTGCTGCGTATTATGCCGTCGCCAGTCGGCTTTCGAGGCGAACCCCTGACCATATTGCCGGAACGTCTGGCTGTCATTCAGCATAGATCCGGGGGTTTCGGTATAGAAATAGTCATCGAACTGCACGCCATCTACCGCATAGCGGGTCACCACTTCTGCCACAATGCTGGTGATCCAGTCACGTACCTCGGGGATTCCCGGGTCGAGCACGTAGCGGTCGCCGGCGGTGCGGATCCAGTCCCGATGCAGCACAAAAATACTCGCCGGATGTTGTGACAGCGTGCTGTTCAGCTCGCTGGCGGTAGAGGGTTTGATGTTCGTGGAAACGCGATAGGGGTTGAACCAGGCATGAACTTTCATGCCGCGGCGGTGCGCTTCATCAAGCATAAACTGGAGCGGATCGTAACCGGGATCCTGACCAATTTTCCCGGTCAGCATATCTGACCACGGCAGGATCTTTGACGGCCACAGCGCGGTGCCATCCGGTTTTACCTGGAAAAAGACGGTGTTAATGCCAAGCCGCTGCAAATTGTCCAGCTTGGTTTTTAGCGCGTCCTGCTGCACACGGATCCGCACCGCACTGCTGCTGCCGTTCACTGACTCCAGGGGCGGCCAGTCGAGCCGGGAGACCGTTGCCAGCCATACGCCGCGCATCGGCTGTTGATCCTGTTTTGATTTATCCCCCAGCGGATGTTTTGCCACCGGCGGCAACGGGCTGACCACCGAACGTGGCGCTTTTGAGGAACAACTGGCCAGCAGCAGGGCGCAGCCGGTGAGGGCAGCTATGCGCGTAATACGGTTAAGGCGCGAAAAGCGATGATAACGGGCAATTGAAGTCATTTTCATCATAGTCAGGGTGAAATCCATGCGGTCATTCGTGACACTGTCACGTAACGTCCGTGCATAAGGTGTTAATTCCGATAGTTATCGCAGCACAACATCATAGTACGACGCAGCCATTGATGCGCCGGATCTTGCGCTTTTCTTTCATGCCACGCCTGTGCATAGTCAAAACCACTGAGCGGTAATGGCGGCGCAAAACAGCAGAGTTTGTCCTGGTAATCCTCCCCGGTAACGGATTTGCTGGCGACCGTCAGCAGCAGGTCGGTGCCCGGCAACACATGCAACGCGGCGCTCCAGTGGGGAAGCGCCAGGCAAATATGCCGCCGCAACCCGCGTTCAATCAGCGCTTTTTCGATTTCGTCTACCGCATCAGGCACCACCACCAGCGAGACGTGCGGCTTTGCCAGCCACGCCTCGAGCGTCAGCGTCTGGCTTGCCGGCAATTGCTTATCCGCCAGACAGACAAACTGCTCGGTAAACAACGTCTGTTTTTGTATCGCGGGAGCGGCATCCGGAAAGACGCCCAGCGCCAGATCCAGTTCGCCATCCTGTAACTGTGTGAGCATAGCCTCCCGGCTGCTCTGGGAAATCGCCAGATCGATCCCCGGCGCCTCCTGACGCAGCATTTGGATAAGCGGGGGCAGCACCAGTCGGGCAGCGTAATCAGACATGGCGATGCGGAAGCGCCGCCGGGTGGTGGCGGGGTCAAATGCCGGCGCTCCCACCAGGCGGTTTAACCCGGAAAGTGAGGCATCCAGCGGGGCTAACAGACTCTGCGCCCTGGCGGTGAGCTGCATCTTTCCCCGCTGTCGGATGAGCAGCGGATCGTCAAACAGATCGCGCAACTGTGCCAGGGCATGACTGACCGCAGGCTGACTGCGGTGTAAACGCGTGGCGGCGCGGGTGACGTGCTTTTCCGTCAGCAGCGCGTGCAGCGTCAGCAGCAAATTAAGGTCGATCTTGCGGAGTTCATCCATGCCGTGCATATCCACCATGCATATAAACGATTTTCATAAATATAACGGATAGTGAAAAATGCCGCCATTGGATCATTTTTAAGCGGAGCGTTGATATGTTGAGTAAATCACTGGTTTTAACCCTGTTACCCGTTGCCATCACCTTTCTGGCGGGTGCGATGCTACCGTTTCAGGCTGCCAGCAACGGTGCGCTGAGTAAGGCGCTCGGGCATCCGCTGTGGGCGGCATTGGTGTCGCTGGTAGTCAGTATTCTTGTGCTGCTGTTTTTGCTGTGGCTGAACAAAGCGCCCGCTCCGCGTCTGGGCGAGCCATTTCAGAGCGCATGGTGGATCTGGACCGGGGGCGTGATGGGCGCGTTATACGTGACCTGCGCGGCGGCCTTTGCCCCACGATTGGGAGCGGGGAGTTTCATCGTGCTGGTGGTGGCCGGTCAGATGATCACCGCTATTGTGGTGGATCATTTTGGCCTGATGGCCCTGACCCCGAAGCCGGTGACGCTGGCCCGCGTGCTCGGCGTGGCGCTGATCATGGCGGGGGCGATATTTATCCAGTTCAGCAAGGACTAGCAGAAAATGAGAGCCAGATCCGTGCGCTGATGTAACGAAACGACATGTGAACTGGCTTACATTTTTGACCTCCGTCACACTCTATAGTTACTGCACCCGACATAAAGGCACAGTAACTCCTTATGGCATCTCTGAAAGAGATGTTCTGCGGACAGCAAAATAAATTGATTTACCTCAGAGAAAATCACTGCTGAGGATGTCTCATATAATGGGTACGATATTAATCGCTTTCACAGCCTCTTAGTTCCGGATGTACGAAAGCGGCGATTTAGCTGGATTAGTTTCCGTTTCTCGACCAACAGTTTACCGGACATCTTACCGAGGAAAATAATGTAACACTGGATTTAATGAAAACTAACATGGAGCAGTTATGTATATTAACAATGAAGTCATTAGTTACCTACAGGCTAACAGGATCCTCGCATTAAAGTTGGATCATGCAGTTTCTGCCGTCGGTCAGCAGGTTACAAATCAAGTTGAAACCTTAGGAAAGGGCGCTACCCGCCTGCTGTATTACATGTCGTGTTTTACCGATGAATATAATGATGTTTGTCAGCAGCAAAAGACGGAGGATCTGCGCTTTCGAAATGCTGTTATTCGCATTATTCAGCAGGCTGACGTTGTCTATGAAATGCTTCGCGTCTACTTTGACGAAACATTCAAATACAAAACCAATGCCCAATTAGAGCATATTAAAAAAGCGCTTATGGCCGTGAATGTTCATATCGCGGCCTGCACCCTTACAGGTGCGGGGTACGCTTTAGCCGTTGCTACCAGCGTCCGCAGTGGACTGAATCTAAGCATGCAACTCAGTGCCCTTACGGGACGTACAGCGGGTACGGCGGCGGGGGTTGTGGCCACGTATGGACTGGTGCAGAAAGCGGCGGATAGTGCTCGTCGTCTGTACGTCCAATCTCCCGCTTATTACTCTGCACTTTACATGCAACAACTGGAAATGATGTATTTTCTGATTGAACCGGTATTCGAGCACGCCGGCGCATTTGAAGCGCAATGGTCGTCTGATTCAGATATCGCAAATATCATCACCCGGATGATTAGATAATCATGATTCGATCACTAAAGAAATTTCTACTGTGGCAGCTCAGATTTTTGTCATCGCTGTACGGGCCGGTAATTCTTACGATTATCTTCGCACTGCTCCAGGGATATTTTTTCCCTGATAGCTCTGTCTGGCCTATAGGCGTATTCGCCATAGTTATGATTGTTATTTTTACGCGTTGCTGTAAATGGTAACAGCGTTAACATCACAGTTACTTAAATCATTACTGATAAGGAAATTATATGTCCACTCCCGCTCATTGGAAGTATACAGAAGGAAATATCATCTATCGTGATGCATGGAATGATCGTTGCTGTGCGTGACAACTAAGGGCCTCAGAGGAGGCAATTACCTCCTCTGGCGGTTCCGCCCCATACCTTTCATCCTCGATAAAACCGCTAATGCATTTCGCTCTACGCCGCAGCCAGGAGAGGTAAACTGATAACTGAAACGATAAAGCAAAAGTCTTTCAACCCCGCATTTTTCACGCAATCATGCGGGGTAATTGCATTCATAACGCGATCATCGCCACATAAAATCCCTTAAAAGCGCCTCATTTTCCGGCAGGTGAACCTCGTCACATTTCTTTAACCTGCTAATCAGTAGATTTTCCGTCGTCAGCTAATAATCGATTCAGCAAAAAGGACGAAAAATGAAAATTAAACTGGCTTTAACAGTACTTGCGGTGATGGTTTCGGGGCAGGTGGCAGCAAAAACCTGGGTGCTGACCAGCGCTGAACAGGGCATGGATAAAGGAAACTGGACGCTTTCCAGCGATGAGCTGAAAATTAAGGATAAAACGTTCAGCATCGAGCAAAAAGTGCTGCACGGCGGTAAGCAGGAAGGCAGTAAAATCCTCGTGATCACCAGTAAAGACGGTCTGACCATTACCCTCAGTCCGACTCGCGGTATGAATCTGCTGCGCGTGGAAGGGTTTGGCTCAAAAATGGGTTGGGATTCGCCGGTGAAAGAGGTGGTCAATCCGGCGTTTATTAATCTTGAAAGCCGCAACGGGCTGGGCTGGCTGGAAGGTTTCAGCGAAATGATGGTGCGGTGTGGTTATGAGTGGACCGGTCATCCAGTAACCGCTGATGGCCAAATTTATACCCTGCATGGTAAAGCCGGGAATACGCCTGCTTCGCAGGTTGAAGTTGAAGTGGCTGACACCGCCCCCCATGAGATCCGTATTCGCGGGCTGGTCAAAGAGAGCACCTTCAAGAAAGCCGATTTGCAGACCATGACCGAGCTGCGCTACGTGCCCGGCAGCAACAGTTTCAGTCTGCACGATGTGCTGACCAACCATGCGGACTATCCGCACGATTACCAGATCATCTACCACAGCAACTTCGGTATGCCGATCCTGGAAGAGGGCGCACGCTTCCTTGCCCCGATGTCCGCTATCAGTCCGTTTAATGACTATGCCAAAGAGGGCCTGAAAAACTGGCAAACCTACGCCGGTCCGACCAAAGGCTTTGACGAAATGGTCTTCAACATCCAGCCGCTGGCAGGCGACGATCACCAGACGCTGGCGGCGGTGGTAAACAAAGCGGGAGACAAGGGCGCATCCATCCAGTTTGATACCCGCCAGCTGCCGGTGCTGACGCTATGGAAAAATACTGACACCCTGAAACAGGGCTATGTGACCGGTATTGAACCGGGTACCAGCTACGCCTATCCGGTGACCATCGAGCGCGAGCAGAAGCGCGTGAAGCAGTTGCAGCCGGGCGCCAGCACGCAATTTGATCTGACCTATACCCTGCTGCACAACAGCGAGCAGGTGAAGGACGTGGAGAAGAAAATTAGCGCGCTTCAGGGCGAGATAAAAATCGACGAGAACGCCACGCCGATTGCCAAAGAGTAAGCAGGCCACGCGCTCCCGCAAAACGGGGGCGCGTTTTACAGCGACTCACGTAGCAACAGCGGGCTTTCCACGCGCACCGTATCCTTGTGCGTATGCTGATTGATGATATGCAGCGCGCTCAGGCGGCCAATCTCATAATGCGGCAACTGCACCGTCGACAGCGGCGGAACAAACAGATCGCCGATGCCTACCATATTGTCATACCCCATCACGGCGACGTCCTGCGGGATGCGTAATCCCTGCGCCAGCAGCGTCTGATAAACCATAAAAGCGATGCGATCGTTACCGCAGATCACCGCGTCGAACTGCGGCTTGCCGTCGCGGATATGTGCCAGCAGCAGGGCGGGCATATCGCGGTAATGTTCATCGCCAAATTCCATATAGGCGTGATCGAGCGTGTCAGGATCGATACCCACGTCGCGGCAGGCGCGTTCCAGTCCCTGTCGGCGGCGAATGGTCGCCAGGTGTTTTTCGGGAAGATACAGGCAGAGCGGACGACGGTAGCCCGCCGCCAGCAGCGCTTTCACGGCGCTGTACTGACCCTGTTCATCATCCGGGATGTAGCTCGCCACCGGATCGTGCAGGCTTTCACAGTTCGCCAGCACACAGGGCAGCGTCAGCAGCTTGGCGGGCAGCGGTACCTGCCGCAGGCCCATGGTGGTATAGATAATGCCGTCCGGCCGGTGAGAGAGCAGTAAATCCACCATGGTTTCCGGGCTGTCGTCGGAGAACATGTTGACCACAAAACTGTTCCAGCCGTGGGCGCGGGCAGTTTCTTCAATAGAGAGGGTGATCTCCACGGAGAAGGGCGTGGTCACGGTATCCAGCGCCAGCACGCCGATAGTACTGGGGGAGGCATGGGCACCGCGGATCTTTTTGGCGGACAGATCCGGCACGTAATTCGTCTGCTCAATGGCCTGCTGCACGCGGGCCAGGGTTTCCGGTTTCAGTCGCTCAGGGCTGTTGAGCGCGCGGGAAACGGTCATCAGCGATACGTTTGCCAGTTTTGCCACATCTTTCAGGGAGGCCATTCTCTTACTCCATCATTGCCGCGTTGCAAGGGCAGTATAACTAAGTTGCTGATGTAAAAGGATCATACGCTATTCTTTTGCCGTCGTGTCGCCGGGCGCATTACGGAAATGTTGATCGCGATCTCATCCTCGTTATGTTAACGTTAACTTTTGTGATTAACATCATAAATCGCAGCAAAGTGGCGTGAGGATTTACTTTTGTTAACGTTACCATTCAGGCATTACTCCAACACGAGATCGCCATGATGAAAGTCCATCATTCTCACAGCTACCCGTTACTCAGTGCTTTGCTGTTCTTCTTTTTTGTCACCTGGTCCTCCTCAGGCTCGCTGCTTTCTATCTGGCTACATCAGGAAGTCGGGCTGAAAGCGGGGGATACAGGGATTATTTTCGCGGTGCTGTCAGTTTCGGCGCTGTTTGCGCAAATCTGCTACGGCTTTATTCAGGACAAGCTCGGTCTGCGCAAGCATCTGCTGTGGTATCTCACGGCAATGCTGATCCTCTCCGGTCCGGCTTATCTGCTGTTCGGTCATCTGCTGAAGATCAACGTGCTGCTCGGCAGCGTGTTTGGCGGCATCTTTATCGGCCTGACTTTTAACGGTGGCATCGGTGTTCTTGAGTCTTATACCGAGCGCGTGGCACGCCAGAGCCAGTTTGAATTCGGCAAAGCGCGCATGTGGGGCTCGCTGGGCTGGGCGGTGGCGACCTTTTTCGCCGGGCTGCTGTTTAACATCGATCCGAAACTGAACTTCGCGGTAGCGAGCTGCTCGGGACTGGTATTCCTGGTGCTGCTGGCGCGTCTGCGGGTCTCTTCTGCGCCTCATGCCATGCAGGAAGCGGTGGCAGGCGGCAAAGTGACGCTGGCTGACGCGCTGCGTCTGCTGACCCTGCCGCGCTTCTGGGCGCTGGTGTTCTTCGTGGTCGGGACCTGTATTTATGGCGTCTACGATCAACAGTTCCCGGTCTATTTCTCGTCGCAATTTGCCACGCCGCAGGAGGGCAATGCGATGTACGGGTATCTGAATTCATTCCAGGTCTTTCTTGAAGCCGCCGGGATGTTCTGCGCGCCCTGGCTGGTGAACCGTGTCGGTGCGAAAAATGGCCTGATTTTCGCGGGCATGGTGATGGCGATGCGTATGATCGCCTCCGGACTGGTGGAAGGACCGCTGCTGATCTCCATCACTAAACTGCTGCACGCCGTGGAACTGCCGGTTCTGCTGGTGGCGATCTTCAAATACAACAGCCTGAACTTCGACAAACGCCTCTCCTCGACCCTTTACCTGGTGGGCTTCGCCTGCACCAGTTCTGTTATCGCCTCGGTGCTGTCGCCGCTGGCGGGCTACAGCTACGAAAAATATGGCTTCGCCGAATCCTATCTGTTTATGGGGATGCTGGTCTTCGCTATTACCTTTATCTCCATGTTTTTACTGCGATCCGGCAAGGCGTCGGCGGATCCGCAGGCCCCCCAACTTTCCGCTATCTGATTAAAAAGAGTGAAGATGATGACCTACACAATTGCTGCCGCTGAGCAGGAACTTAAGGCGAAGCGCGATGCGCTCAACCTGCGCTGGTATCCGCGCTACCATCTGGCCGCCCGTGCGGGGTGGATGAACGATCCCAACGGACTGGTGTGGTTTGATGGCTGGTATCACGCCTTTTACCAGCACCATCCGTACTCGACAAAATGGGGGCCAATGCACTGGGGACATGCGCGCAGTCAGGATCTGGTGCACTGGGAGCCACTGCCGGTAGCCCTTGCTCCGGAAGGGCCGGAAGACAAAGATGGCTGCTTCTCCGGCTCGGCGGTGGTGGATGGCGACACCCTGGCGTTGATTTACACCGGCCATAAATTCCACGGTGACGCCAGTAACGAAGAAAACCTCTATCAGGTGCAGTGTCTGGCCACCAGCCGCGACGGTATCCATTTTGAAAGGCAGGGTATCGTGGTGGATACGCCGCCGGGCGTCCATCATTTCCGCGATCCCAAAGTCTGGCGGGAAGGAGACAGCTGGTACATGATCGTCGGCGCACGGCTGGGTGAAACCGGACAGGTGCGCCTGTATCGCTCAGCGGATCTGCGCGAATGGCAGGAAGAAGGCGTGCTTGATGAAGCGGAAGCGGGCATGGGCTTTATGTGGGAGTGCCCGGACTTCTTCACCCTGGGTGACAAGCGCGTGCTGATGTTCTCCCCGCAGGGCATGACCGCCGACGGATTCAAAAATCGTAATCTGTTCCAGAGTGGCTATATCACCGGCGACTGGCAGCCGGGACAGCCTTTTGTGCGCAGCAGTGAATTTATCGAAATGGATCACGGTCATGACTTCTATGCGCCGCAGAGCTTCCTGACGCCGGATGGCCGACGCATTGTGATCGGCTGGCTGGATATGTGGGAGTCGCCGCTGCCAGAACAGCAGGATGGCTGGGCCGGCATGTTGTCGCTGCCGCGCGAGCTGAGCCTCAGTGCCGATAATCGTCTGTGCATGCGTCCGGCCAGAGAAGTGGAAACGCTGCGCCAGAGCTGGTTCCCGTGGCCGGTCAGTACGCTCAATAATCAGCAGATCGATGTGGTGGAAAACGCCGGGGCGATGGAAGTGATCCTGCACTGGAAAAGTGCAGACAGCACCGCCGAACAGTATGGCCTGAGCCTGGGCGATGGCCTGCGGGTGTATGTGGATGCCCAGCAGCAGCGGCTGGTGCTGGAGCGTTCCTATCCGCAGCATGGACTATGCGGAACGCGCAGCGTGCCGGTCTCCCTCGCGGGCGATATCAGTCTGCGGCTGTTTATCGACAGCTCCTCCGTTGAAGTTTTTGTTAATGACGGTGAGGCATGCCTCAGCAGCCGTATTTATCCGGACGCCGGTCAGCGGGAATTACGTTTATTTGCCTGGAGCGGTCACGGGGTATTATCTGAGGGCGGTGCCTGGCAACTGGAATAACTAAAAATATATGTAGTCAATAACCCGTCCCTGGCGACGGGCGGGTTATTGCTGTCTGTGTCGCCGGAATATCCCTGCACCCTTAATGATTGATTAGCGCAATAATAAAAAAGGTTTCCCGATGAAAATACTGGTAATCGGTTGTATGTTGACGTCTGTCTTCAGCGGCGCGGTCTGCGCCCAACAAAATCTTTCCCTGGAAGAACGCCTGGCGCAAATGGAAAACCGGCTGAAAGCCACCGAAGCGCGTGCCGCCAGCGCAGAGGCCGAGATCCGTGCTTTAAAACGCCAGGATGCGCCCCGCGCGGTTGCCACCAGCTCACCGGTAAAACCCACTCTCCAGGTCAACGACACTGACGAATTAAAATTTTATGGCGATGTGGAATTTAATATGGACGGTGCCAGCCGCACTGGCGGTCTGACGTCGCTGAAAACCAGCGCCAATAAGGACTGGACGCCCGGCGAAAAAGAGCGCTGGGATATTAACGGGCGCATTCTTCTGGGTTTTGACGGGCTGCGAAAGGGCGCAAATGGCAAATATGCCGGATTCAGCGTCCAGCCGCTGGCGGATATGAGCGGCAAAATGAATCTCGACGACGCGGCGTTTTTCTTTGGTCAGCAGGATGACTGGAAAATTAAAATTGGCCGCTTCGAAGCCTGGGATATGTTCCCGTTAAATCAGGATACCTTTATTGAGTATTCCGGTAATACCGCCAACGATCTTTACAGCGACGGTTACGGTTATATCTACATGATGAAAGAAGGGCGTGGCCGCAGCAACAGCGGCGGTAATTTCCTGCTCAGCAAAAATATCGATAACTGGTATTTCGAGGTGAATACGCTGGTGGAAGATGGCAGTGCGCTGTTCGTCGATCAGAACTATCACGGTAACGCGCTGGATAACCGCAAAAACGTAGTGTATGTGCGACCCGTCGCAGCATGGCAGTCCGGCCCGTGGACGGTTGCCGCCGCGCTGGAGAGTAACCTGGTGAATAACGCTTATGGCTATCAGCAGGCGAACGGGCGCTTTCAGGATCAGTCCAGCCGCACCGGTTACGGCATGACCATGAGCTGGAACACGCTGAAAACCGATGCGGACAACGGCGCGGTGGTGAATCTGAGCACCGCTTATCTTGATGCCGCCGACGAAAAAGACTTCAGCGCCGGGATTAATGCGCTCTGGCATCGCGTCGAGCTGGGCTATATCTACGCCCATAACAAAATCGACCAGTTCAATATGACGGGCGTCAGCGCCGACTGTGACGGCGACTGCGCGATCCTCGCGCCGGGCCGCTATGACATTCATACCCTCCATACCTCATGGCAGTTGCCGACGATCATGGATATGCCCAATTTCAATATTTACCTCGGGGCTTATGCCTCCTGGCTGGATGCGTCGGCATCCGAAAGCGGCAGTAATGACGACCGCTACGGCGCGCGGGTTCGCTTTAAATACCTGTTCTGATTCTGACTTTACGTTAAGGGGAAAATATGAAGATCTGGGCCTTAGGCGACGCGGTCGTCGATCTGTTGCCGCAGGGAGAGATGCAGTACACCGCCTGCGCAGGCGGTGCGCCGGTGAATGTTGCCGTTGGCGCCGCGCGTCTTGGCGGCGAGTGCGGATTTATCGGGCGCACCGGCGACGATCCGTTCGGTCATTTTCTGCAACAGGCGCTGGCTGAGCAGGGTGTCGATACGCGGCACATGCAGTTTGATGCGCAGCACCGCACCAGTACGGTGCTGGTCTCACTCGGTGATGAGGGCGATCGGAGCTTTACCTTTCTGGTCGATCCCTCTGCCGATCAGTGTTTAACGGCGGAGGCGCTGCCGGAATTTGCCGACGATATTCTGCATTTCTGCTCGCTGGCGCTGGTTGCCAGTACGTGCCGGGAAACGCTGGTACGGGCAATCGGCAGCATCAAACAGCGCGGCGGCCTGCTGAGTTTTGATATTAATCTGCGGGAGCAGATGTGGCCGGATGCACAGGAGATGGCAGACACCGTGCGCCATTTTGCGCATCAGGCCGATGTCCTTAAGCTGTCCCAGGAGGAGCTGTACTGGTTAGCGGGCACCACAAAGCATGACAACGCGCTGGCCATTTTGCGCGCGTATCCGTCGCGCCTGAAGGTGGTGACCTGCGGCGCAGAGGGCGCGCTGGTGCTGTGGAAGGATCAGCTGATCACGGTCAGCGCCTATCGCGTGCAGAGTCTCGATACCACCGGTGCGGGAGATGCTTTCATGGCAGGGTTACTGGCAAGCCTGGCACAGGGCAATACGCTGGACGACCTGACGCAATTGCAACAGGCCATCACCCAGGCGAGCGCCTGCGGGGCTCTCGCCACGACAGCAAAAGGCGCGCTGGCGGCGCTGCCTGATGCGCAGGGCGTGGCCGCCTTCTGCGCGTCAGCACCGGCGCTGCGGTTTGACGTCGCGCCGTAGCCATAAAAAAGGGAGCCTTACGAGGCTCCCGGTGAAGGCCGATCGCTTACATCATCTTATTAAGCTGGATCTTATCCAGCGGTACCGGTCGGCCAATGTAGTAGCCCTGCGCCTCATCACACTTGTACTTTTCCAGCATACTGAGCTGCCCGGAGGTTTCCACGCCTTCAGCAGTGACGTTCAGGCAATAGGATTTGCCGAGGTTGATCATATTTTCGATCACGTCTTTCGCGCTGTCAGAGGATTCCATGGCGAAGATAAAAGACTTATCCAGCTTGATGCCGTCAAAAGGAAAGGTGCGCAGATAGTTAAGGGAAGAATAGCCGGTACCGAAATCGTCGATCAGGAAGCGCACGCCCAGCGATTTCAGTTCATGCATGATGTCCAGCACGCGCTCTGGCTGTGACAGTGTCACGTTCTCCGTCACTTCCAGCTCCAGTTGAGCGGCGGGCAGGCCGGATACCCGGAGTGCTTCTTTCACCCGTTCCACTAACCCCGGATTCAGAAACTCTACGGCCGAGATATTCACCGACAGCGTCATAGCAGGCAGGGATTCGCTGATATCCATACAGGCTTTGATCAGCACCCAGCGACTCAGGCCCATAATCAGGCCGGAACTTTCGGCAAGAGGGATAAACTGATCGGGCATCAGCAGGCCCAGCGTCGGATGCTCCCAGCGCACCAGCGCCTCCACCGCCTGTACGCGGGACACTTTTAAGTCGTAGCGCGGCTGATAATATAAAATGAACTGGTTTTCATTAATGGCGCAGCGCAGATCGTTTTCCATTTCCCGGCGCTGAATAATTTGCTCGATCATATTCTGATTAAAATAGATCCAGCGGGTATGTTCGTCTTTTTTGGCCTCGTATAGCGCAATGTCGGAAAAACGCATTAAATCCCAGGGAGTTTGTGTATCTTTCGGGTACAGGGCAATGCCCATGCTAACGCCGATAAAAATATCGTTGTTATCGACAATTTTGAACGGCGAACTCAGGGCTGCGGTAATATTTTTACACACCGCATCCACGTCCGCGTCATGCTGAATATCAGGCAAAATAATAACAAACTCATCGCCGCCATGCCGGCTGACCAGATCGTTTTTACTGATGCAACCCTCAAGTCGATGGGCCACCTGTTTCAATAGCTTGTCGCCTGCCGCATGACCAAAGAGATCGTTCACCGGTTTGAATTTATCGAGGTCGAGCGTGATCACCGCTATCTGGTTGCCAAAATAGGGTTGCTCGCGCAGTTTCGACTCAAGAAAATCTTTCAGGTATATGCGGTTGGGCAGGCCGGTTAACTCGTCATGAAACGACAGGAATTTCACCCGTTCCTGTGCCTCAAGCTCGGCGGTAACGTCCGTCGCGGTTCCCCGGAAGGTGGTGGCACCGCCCGATACGCTGACGCGCTTGATCACAATGTTGCAGTATCTGCCTTGCGCCTGAGCGGACAAATAGCCGCAGTTTTTACGCGTAAAAATCGGGTCGGCACAGGGATCGTTAAACCAACCTTTAATGGAGGTGGCTGACTGGGGTAAGAAGTCTGTCACGCACCGTCCCAGCCACTGACGTGTCTGATAGCCGGTGATCGCCGGGAAACGATCGGAAATCCACGTGAACTGGAGATGCTCGTCCATTTCCCAGATCCAGTCGGTAGTGGCTTCCGCCACATCACGGAAACGCCGTTCGCTCGCCGCCAGCGCCAGCTGACTCTGTTTTAATAACCAGACATTGTGATCGTTAATACGGGCCTTCGCTAATACGCTGCGTAATACCGCCGCTATAAACAGCAGAATGATGACGCCCATGCTCAGCAATAACGGAAATTCCCATTTCAACAGTGCGCCGCCCGGATCGTCACTCTTCCAGCTAAGCGTGATGCCGCCGTCATCAGTGGGAATACGCACGAGTCCTTCACGGTAAGGGGGGACATCGGCGAGGGTATCGGGTGGCTTAAAACCCACCTGTTCAATGGCGTACTCATGCCCCATCAGTACCAACTTTTCGGGGGTGAGCTTGTCGACAAAGATCATTAATGACGGTTTATCCGCCGTCGGCCTGACGCTGGCGTCACTGCCTGCTTTGATCCAGGCGGCACCAATAATTACCGGCTCGCCGTTGGCGATGACGATGCGGGTCAACGGTAACCCTTTGCTGAACGTCAGTTCATCCTGCAGGCTGTTTAACACTGGCGCATCAAGCCAGCTTTCAAACGGCTCAAGCTGGCGTTGCCCGTTGATCACGCTGTATTTCGTCTGGCCGGTGGGAGAGATGACAAATACCCCTTCGTACTGAAACAATTTGAAGAGAGAATCCCCGAGATTTTGCCCGTCCCAGGCCCACTGAATATTCATACTCTGATGAAGATTAATGTAGGCTTCCCCCCAGTCGGCATAGTCCGCCAGGTGATCGCGTATCGTCGCCGTTCTGTTATCGAGCGCTTTTTTCAGTAGCTGGGCACTGCGTAAGTCAGCACGTTCATTTTGATCGCTGGCGACGCGCCAGGTTGCCGTAATGGCGACCATAAATATGACCACGACCATGATGATCATAAAAAGCATAGATTTCTTCACTATGCTGAGGGTGTCGTGCTTGACGAAATTAAGCGTTTGTCCGGGCTGCCAGGTCATATTTTTATCGCTCACAAATCACGGGTACGGTGATTAATTTTTTAGAGGTATCCATAAAGGTTATCGGCAGGAAAGGGATTAGATTTAATGAATGGCGGGTGTAAAGACTGCGTTAACGCTAACTATTTGAATAAAATGTTCCCGCCAACGCTGACGGGAACCTGGTATCAGAATTTCACCCAGTTCGCCGGGGCCAGCATAGCGGCATTCGGGCTTATTACCGGCTCAGGGCGTTGAGGTTCGCCTAAGGAAGACGTCTTTCTTTCTGCCGCCTCGGTTTCCTCACAAGTAAATACCTGAACGCTGTTCAGCAATAAGCGGGCCTGATCTTTAAGTGACGCACTCGCCGCAGAAGATTCTTCCACCAGAGCGGCATTCTGCTGGGTGGTGGTATCAATCTGTCCCATCGCGATATTAATCTGTGTAATACCATCACTTTGCTCCGCGCTGGCGCGCGCTATCTCATCAACCAGTTGCTGCACGCCGATGACGTTATTAACGATACCCTTCATGCCTTTATCGGCTTCATCCACCAGTTCACGGCAGCTGTTAATTTTGCCCAGCGACGAACCGATGATTTCTTTTATTTCCCGGGCAGAAGAGGAGCTTCGCTGGGCAAGGGTGCGTACTTCACCGGCGACAACGGCAAAACCACGACCTTGCTCACCGGCGCGGGCCGCTTCCACTGCGGCGTTAAGAGCAAGGATATTGGTCTGGAAGGCGATGCCTTCAATGGCCGTGACAATATCGGTCATTTTGCCGGAGGCATTATGGATGTCCTGAATACTGAGCAGCACGTCATTCATACGCTCACCGTTTTTCTTGATCACATCGCCGGTCTCAGTGAACAGCTGGTTCACGTTGCGGGAGTTATCGGCAGAGCGCTTGATGGTTGAGGTCAGTTGCTCAAGGGTGGCTGCGGTTTCTTCCACGCTTGCGGCCTGTTCCTCGGTGCGTGAGGCGAGATCCTGATTACCGGCGTCAATCTCACTGGCGGCATGGGAGATGGTCAGCGCGCCATTTTTGACGTCCGTCACCGTGCCGGCCAGCCCGGCCACCATCTCTTTCAAAGAGCGCATCAACATGCCCAGTTGATCCGTCGAGTGGACATTCACCTGCACCGTCAGATCGCCGGCGGAGACTTTGCTCGCCACCATAACCGCCTCGGCGAGTGGACGGGTGATACTGCGGGTGATAGACCAGGCGATCAGGATGCCAAGCAGAATACTGACCATCAGGAACGTCAGGATGAGGCTTTCCGAACGGTCTGCATCGCTGCGGATATTCGTATAGGTTTGATCGATGAGTTCCTTTTGAAAGTCACGCAGGTCGGTAAGCGCCCGGGTGTACTCTTGCGTCGCCGGATAAAAGCGATTGAGTATGAAAGCGCTCATCTGCTCATTCTGCCCGCTTTCCGCTATTTGCAGTCCTTCCCGGCGTAAAGCGACATATTTTTCCCGTGCCACTGTGACTTTCGCGAGCAGTCGCTGACCGGTGGGCAATTTTAACAGCGGCGTGAGCTGTTCCTGTATACGCGCGATATCTTCCGCGCTCGCCGCTAAGGTTTGTTGCAGAGAATTGCGCAGGGCGGGATCCGCCGTGCTCATGGCGGTCATGGCCAGTCCGCTGTTGGTATTCAACAGGCGGGTCCAGTCCTCAACCATTCTTTCTTTTATAAGATGCCAGGAGATCATTTCATCTACTTTTTTCTCACTGCTCATGGTCAGCCAGAATGCACAACTGCCCATGATTACGGACATCAGCAGGAGCAGGGCAAATCCCGTCCCCATACGCATGCCAACACTCATATTATTCAACTTCATGATCTCTCCTTCGCCACTAATAGCCTTTTCTGATGTTCAATAGGGATATCGGCTTTTACCCGGCTTTCTGTATCGCTATTTCGGCGTAAAAGCAGAAGAAGACATTAAAGATGATCTCGATCATGAAAAGCGGCGTTGCAACTATTTATAGGGTGCGCAAAAGTTTAGCCATGCTTAAAACCATTTTAGTATTGTGGTTATACAAACCGGTTTCGTCCTTCATGCTGAGGCATGACATTCCCTGAAGGAATAACGCACAACAGAAAAACCATTTACATGTCCTGAGGAAATTCACAAACAACATTAAAAAGTTTTTCACCTTATTATCCAACTACAACATAAGGCTGCTAAGGTCATATTTCCAGCGATACGTTTATTTTGAAAGGGATATCCAGGAGTCATTCAATGGAAAAGAAACTGTTAGCGCTTTTATGCAGCGCATTGCTCTCAGCATCCACACTCTCTGTCGCAGAAGCCTGTACACGCATCACCTACGCCACAACGGATAACGTGGTGGTTACCGGACGTAACATGGACTGGGATAAGGATGACGCGTTAAAATTACATATTATGCCCCGTAATGCACAACGGAGTAGCGAGGGCAAACACCCATTCTCGTGGACGGCAAAATACGGCAGCGTGATAGCCTATTCTTTTAATGGCCGGGTGGCTAATTCAGGCATGAACGAAAAAGGGTTGCAGGCAGATTTATTATATCTTGGAGAGGCGAATTACGGCGAACCTTCTGCCACGGCCAGAACGCTGGAGGCGAAAAAATTAATCCAGTACGTGCTGGATAATTTCGCCACGGTGAGCGAAACAGTGTCGGCCCTTAAAGACGAAACCCTGCATATGGTCAGTACACAACCCAATGCGGGCCTGCATTTTATGGTCACGGATAAAAGCGGTGCCAATATCATTATTGAAATTTTCAACGGTAAATTAAAACTTTATCCTAAAACCGGCAACGCCGTGATGACCAACGATCCTAACTACGAGGCCATGTCCAAAATTTATGATTACTATCGTGAGAAAGATCTCTCGCGGAATATGCCAGGCTCCCCACACTCTGTCGATCGTTTTATGCGTGCCGCGGGCTGGCTGGAACAGCTTAGTAGTGAAAAAGTAAAGGATTTTATCAATCTGGTTCCCGATGAGGACTTCGCTATGCAGACCAGAATGAGCGTGCTGTCGGTGATGCGCAATGTTTCCACGCCATTCGCGATTTCGACGGCCAGAAATCCGGAAAACAGCACCACGGTATGGCGTGGAGTGAGCGATCTGAAGAATCACATCATGATGTTCGACCTGGCAGCCTCGCCGTCAACGGTGTGGGTTGATCTGGGCAAAATCAACTTTGATGAAGGCGAAAGGGTGCTCAGCTTGTCCGATGGCCGCATCAAACACGGAGACATCACCGAGCAGTTCCTGCCTGTCGCCACCCGGTAAATCACTCTCTGTCACAATGACGCTGCCGCCCGTGCGGCGGTGTCATACAGCGAGGAAATAGTGCGCAGTAACTGCGCTGTCTCACCAATCGCGCTGCCGGCGATACCGCTTTCCGCATGAATATTAATAAGACAGGCTTCACGCACGTCCCGGTATTTCATACATAAGGCTCTGCCTTCATCCGTAGTGGAGAAAAACAGCTCTTTTCCCGCTTTTTCGCTGGTCACATAGCCCGCTTTAACCAGCTTCTTCAGGGCGTAGGTCACCACATGGGTGTCTTCCACGTTAAGAACAAAACAGATATCGGCCAGTTTCTTTTTGCGGTTACGGTGATTCACGTGATGCAGAAGCGACACATCAAAAGCGCCCATATCCGGCTCGCCCGCGGCGGTCATGCAGCGCACCATCCATTTGTTAAACGCATTGCTGGTCATGATCAGCGCATACTCCAGCTCCGATAATTCCGCGCAGCGTTCCGAGACCAGATGGCGAGAGGAGACGATACGGCCATCGGTTATATCGTCGTGATGCGTTGATTCGGCACTCTTTTTTGCGGTCATAAGGTTCCTTAACGGATTGTGACTCTTCCCAAAAATGTAAACGCAAAGCGATAAAATAAGAACATTTTATTGATAAATTGTTTACATGTTTTTGAGGTTCAGTTATAGATTTTTAGTACAGGCGCTGTGCGAATGACAGTTCCTGCGCAAAACACAACATCTCTCGCCGTCATGGATCACGCTTCGCCTTGCTGTGAAGTATTAAAAAAATAGCCGCCGGCGCGCAACGCTCACTTTAGATAGGGTACATGTTATGGATGTTTCAACACTGTTGCCGCTCATCGGTATACCGATAGTGGTTATAGGTTTCGCACTGCGCTTTAACCCGCTGCTGGTGGTCGTGATAGCGGGGCTGGCGACTGGTTTATTGGTCGGCATGGATTTTGGCATGCTGCTGGAAACCTTCGGCGAAAAATTTGTGAATAGCCGCTCGCTGGCAACGTTCATTCTTATCCTGCCGGTGATCGGATTACTGGAGTATTACGGACTGAAAGAGCGCGCGCAGGCCTGGGTGGCGAAGATTGCCAGCGCTACCTCGGCGCGTATTCTGATGCTCTATTTTGTGGCGCGCGAGGGCACGGCGGCACTGGGGCTGATGTCCCTTGGCGGTCATGCACAAACCGTACGCCCGTTACTGGCGCCGATGGCCGAAGGGGCGGCGCTCAATGAATACGGCGAACTGCCGCAGACTATCCGCGACAAGATCAAAGCGCATGCGGCGGCGTGCGACAACATTGCCGTCTTCTTTGGCGAAGACATCTTTATTGCTTTTGGCGCAGTGCTGCTGATTGACGCCTTCCTGAAAGAGAATGGCATTGAGGGGATTGAACCGCTGCATATCGGGCTATGGGCGATCCCGACGGCCATTGCGGCATTAATTATTCATATGACACGTTTGCTGCGTCTTGATGCCAGCATTCGGCGCGACGTTATGGCCTGGCGCGCAGAGCAGGGAACACAGGAGGTGGCACGATGAGTACGTTGATCACCATTAACCGCGTGTATTACCTGATCGGCTTCGTCGTCATGCTGCTGGTGATAATGACGCTGCGCGATCGCGCTAACCCTAAACGTTTTACTACCGCACTGTTCTGGTTTTTATTCGGCGGCATTTTCCTGTTTGGCGATCTGATGGTGCAGGAGCTGGGCAAGTCGCTGGCCTACCGCATCATCGGCGGCGGCGTGATTGCCATCGCTTTACTGGCGGGCTTTGGACTGGTGGGGAAAGGGCACTATAAAATGTCGAGCGAGGCCGAGCGTGTTGCCTCGTCACAGCGGCTGAAAAACTGGCTGTTTTTACCGGCGCTGATGATCCCCGTTGTCACGGTTATCGGCACCCTGTTCCTGAAAGGCGTGTCGGTGGGCGGCGTTTATCTGCTCGATCAGAAGCAGCTTACGCTGGCCGCGCTGTGCGTGGCCTGTGTCGCGGCGATCCTGACCGGCTGGTGGCTGACGAAGGGAACGCCGCTGCACGCTATTCGCCAGTCTCGCCGTCTGGTGGATACCATCGGCTGGGCGGTGATCCTGCCGCAAATGCTCGCCATGTTGGGCGGGGTGTTTGTGGTCGCCAATACCGGTGAGTCGGTGCAAAAGGTGGTGAGTCTGTTCGTCGATCCTGACAATCGCTTCATGCTGGTGGTGATTTACTGTCTGGGCATGGCGCTGTTCACCATGATCATGGGTAACGCCTTTGCGGCATTCCCGGTGCTGAGCGCGGGGATCGCCTTGCCATTTTTGATCAACGTTCACCACGGTAACCCGGCACCGCTGCTGGCGATCGGCATGTACGCCGGTTATTGCGGCACGTTAATGACGCCGATGGCGGCGAACTTCAATATCGTTCCCGCGGCGTTACTAGAGCTAAAAGATAAATATCAGGTAATTAAGATCCAGATCCCCACGGCGCTGACGCTGCTGGTGGTGAACGTCTTTTTAATGTATTTCCTCGTGTTTCGCTAAGCGCGGCACTGATTTAAGGAGCTGTTATGGAATTAACCCAACATCAGGCTGATGCTTTTGCCAGAATGCCTTTGACGTATCTGCGCCAGGAATACCCAAACCACATCATGCATCTTCTTAATGATGAGGGTGATGTCTTATCGCCGCGCGCGATGCATCCCATTTTCTATGGCTGTTTTGACTGGCACTCAGCGGTGCACGGCTACTGGCTGCTGTTGCGCTGCGTTCGTCTGTACCCGGAACTGCCGTGCCGTGATGACATCGTTGCGCTGTTTGACGAACACATCACGGAAGAAAACGTGGCGCAGGAACTGGCGTACTTTAACGCGCCGTTCCGTGCGTCCTTCGAGCGCCCCTACGGTTATGGCTGGCTGCTGGCGCTGGCCCACGAGCTGAAGCTATCGTTATTGCCGCAGGCGCAAAGGTGGCATCAGGTGCTGGAACCCTTAACCCAGGATATTCGTAACCGGCTGATGGATTACCTCAGCAAGCTGACGTATCCCATCCGCGTCGGAACGCATTACAACACGGCCTTTGCGCTGGCGCTGGGGCTGGATTATGCCAGGGCGCTGACTGACCGTCCGCTGGAGCAGGCCATTCTGGATGCGGCAACGCGCTTTTATCAGGCCGATACGGATTATCCCGCGCATTATGAACCTGGTGGCGATGAGTATATTTCCGGTGCATTAACAGAAGCGTTGCTGATGAGCAAAGTCGCAGATAATTTCCCGACGTGGTTCGACAGTTTCTTACCGGATGTGAAATCCGTATCAGCACTGATGAACCCGGCCGAAGTGAGCGATCGTACCGATCCAAAGATTGCGCATCTTGACGGGCTTAACCTGAGCCGCGCCTGGTGTATGAAATACATCGCGAAAGCCTTGCCGGAGAACCATCCAGCACAGGAGCCGCTGCGCGAGGCAGTGGATCGCCATCTGGCGGCCAGCGTGCCGCATGTGGTGGGCAGCCACTACAGCGGGGGGCACTGGCTGGCCAGCTTTGCGTTGCTGGCGCTGGAGTAAAGGGCAGAGACGGCAGGAACAAGGGGTTCGGCGATACCGACCCCCTTCGGGATCACGCGCCAAATGCCCCGTCAATGGTGTGCATGGCGCCGGTCACGAAAGAAGCTTCCGGCCCGGCAAGCCAGGCTACCATACCGGCCACTTCTTCCGGTCGCCCGTGACGTTTGATAGCCATAAAACTGTGCATCAGATCTTTCATCGGGCCATTTTCCGGGTTAGCGTCAGTATCAATTGGACCCGGCTGAACGACATTGACGGTGATACCGCGCGGACCAAAATCTCGCGCTAAGCCACGCGCCATGCCCTGTAACGCGGATTTACTGACAGCGTAAGAGGCCATGCCAGCAATGGGCATCCGATCACCATTGACCGATCCCATAATAATGATGCGTCCTCCTTCCGGCATGTGCCGCGCGGCCTCGACGGCAGCGTGATAGGGCGCATGGATGTTGATGCGAAACAGACGATCCACAGCATCGCTATCCTGCTCAAGCGCGTCACCGAAAAGCGCAATACCTGAGTTCACTACCAGAATGTCCAGCGGACCGGCTGTACGGACCAGATTGATCACCGCGTCGCGATCGGCGCTGTCAGCCTGTACCGCTTTACTGCCTGTTTCTGCCGCCAGTTGCGTTGCCGCGTCCTGCGATCCAGCGTAGCTAAAGGTGACCGATGCACCTTCGGCGGCAAACCGACGGACGATGGCCGCGCCGATCCCCCGGCTGCCACCAATAACGAGAACGGATTTGTGTTGAAAAGAAGTCATGTGCGTGTCCTTGTGATATTGTAGTGAGCATTACAATATTCGACGGTCACGCAGCCTGTCAAGGAGTTATGTAGTGGTCACTACAAAAACAAGTAAAACCCCGGGGCGTCCCCGCAAGTTTGATGCCGAGCAGGCGATCGCCTCTGCGCAAAAACTTTTTCATTCAATGGGATACGACGCCCTCAGCGTCGCGGATCTTACGAAAGCGCTGGGCATTAATCCTCCCAGCTTTTACGCCGCGTTCGGCAGCAAGTTCGGCCTGTATCAGCGCGTGCTGGCACGTTACTCCCGCCAGGACGCCATTCCGTTTGCCGACATTTTGCGGGCAGACCGTCCGGTGGCGCAGTGCCTTACGGAGATACTGAACGAGGCCGCACGGCGCTATGTTGCCGATCCGATCGCCAGCGGCTGTATGGTGGTCGAGGGCACGCATTGTGATGATCGGGAAGCGCGCGATGCGGCGTGTGAACTTCATCAGGCCGCAGAAAGAATGATCCGCGAATTCATCGCGCGTCAGTATCCTGACCAAGCCGAGCGGCTAACCGATTTTATGGCCACGGTGATGGCCGGGCTTTCTGCCAGAGCACGGGCAGGGCACAGCGAAGCGCGATTGCGGGAAACGGTACGCATGTGTGCCGCAGTGCTGGAACAGGCGCTGCCGGTTGACGCTGGCGCGAGACACGAATGATGCGTTCCAGACCCGAGCTGTAAAATGTTTTCCTGTAAAACCGGCAACGGTCCCGGATTTGTTATGAGCCGTATATGACAGAGCCGGGCGTAAGCATAAAGGGCGGGGACTGACTTGCAGGCAGTGCGCGTAACCATAAATGCATTTAACTTATGTTGTGTAAGAATCCTGTTCATAAATTCTATATGGTGTATCCAACTGATTTAATGAAGAATCTTCAATGAAACAGTGAATCTACTATTGAAGAGCTTCATGAACTAATAAAAGATCTACTTCTCATACGCATTTCCTGACAATTGGTTATGTAAACCATTTACCTTCACAATAAGAGTTTGCGTGGTCCTGATGCTGCGGAAGTTTCCGATTATGGTCACGCTGATGGCGCTGGTCTTCTGTCCTGCCAGAATTAAGTAAACCTGTCTGCATAAGCGAGAAAGTAAATGGATGCACGCATCATTACATCACTGACTGAACATATTTCAGGTCATGTTTATACCGGCAGCAATGCCAGAAACACGATCCGTACCGGACTCTGGAACGGTTTTGAGGAGGTCATTGCACCGGTTGTCGTAGAGTGCTCTGATTCTGATGATATTCAGACTGCCGTGCGCATCGCTGCAGAATATAATCTGCCGGTGTCAGTACTCGGGGGAGGCCATGACTGGTACAGACGATCTGTTTCGCAGTCGGGTGTAACACTCGATCTTCGGCAGATGAGACAGGTGGCCGTCAGTTCTGACCGGGCTTCCCTGATTGCTGACGGCGGGGCTGTGGTTAAAAATGCTGTCGATGCGCTTCCGCAAAATTATGCGCTGGTTACAGGGGTTCACACCCAGGTTGGCCTTGCCGGGCTGGCTTTGGGCGGCGGATACGGCAAACTCAACTCACGTTTTGGACTGGTTACCGACAATCTGAAAAGCGCCACCATCGTGCTGGCTGATGGTTCGCTCGTTACCGTAAGCGAAGATGAAAATGCTGAGCTTTTCTGGGCACTGAGAGGTGCCGGTAAAAATTTTGGTGTGCTGTGCTCGGCAGAATTTATCATTCATAAATTATCACCGGTGCTGACTGCTACCATTTTTATTGCCCCCCCTGACGCCCGGAACGGATTGTGCAACCTTCAGGATATTCTGGACAGTGCCGACGACAGGCTGAGTGTTTTTTCAACTTTCTCATCGCTTCCCGGGAAGGGTCCTGGATTAATTCTGGAACCCATGTGGTCAGGAGATGAAGCTACCGGAGAGCGGTATCTTCAGCAACTTTCCTCCCTGGCAGGAGCCACTGTAATAAAAAAAACATGGTCGGAATACAGGGAGACCTATGACAGCACGTCCGATTGCGCTTCCTGGCCAAAGGGGCCGGGATACCGGATGGACGCATTTAATCTTGATCAGCTTAACGTGGACATTGCTGAGGCCATCGTTGAATGCTGCCGTACAATGCCCTCTCAGCAAAGCTGTGTCATGCTGCATGATTTTCGGGGGAAAGCTGCAAGGGTGGCCACGGGGCACTGCGCATTTGCTCAGCGTGATGACCATTTCAATATGCAGATTGTGGCTGGCTGGCAAACCAGCGCGCAGAAAGTGCTGGCAGATCAATGGATGTCCAGAATTCAGCACATCATGCCCTCCCTGAGTGAAGGCATGTCTTACCCTGCTGTCGTGGGGTCAGAAGGTCAGGAGCGTGCCCGGAACTTTTACGGCCCGTCGCTGGACAAGTTGCTCAGGCTGAAAAAGCAGTTTGATCCTGACAATCGTTTCCGGGCCCCCTACGGCCTGTTCTGACGTTCCGGCCGGGACGTCAGGCCGGATGGCGCCGCCCGTGGGCGGCGTGAGCGTTCTATTCTGAGGTCAGTTCATGGCTTTCAGCCAGGAGTTCGTGAATTTCTGAGGGCGTCACCGGGCCTGCCAGCACCACACTAACCCAGTGCTCTTTATTCATATGGTAGGCGGGTAAAATACCCTCTTTCCTGCGAAGCGACCCGATCTGCTCAGGTCTGACCTTCACTTCCAGCACGTCAACCTCTTCCTCACTTAAAGGCTCTAGGCCGGGACAGCCGCTACCGATTTACACTGGAACTGGACAATGGCAATCCTGTGCGACACAGTCATCTGGCTCCGGCGCTGAAAGCTGTGGGGTTCTCCAGCGTGCCGAAAGGTCTGTACTGGGGAAACTGACGTTATTCGGACATCTTGCGGTTCCCTGGCAGTTCTGATGCCCTGTTAACATGACGGCGTTCCTCTTTCAGGCCGGGGCAATGTCAAAGGTTTCTGGTCAGTTCTTCGATGTTGTCGGAAAGCATATCCAGCAGGGATCTGACATAAATATTATTATTTCCCTGATGCCACATTGCGCTTAATGGTAGCCCTTCAACATGCTTCATCGGCGAGAGAGCAAGATACTTAACACCGTCAGCATTCATATTTTTATAGGATGCTGGCACCAGGGCTACGCCCAGCCCGGCGGCAACAAAACTCAGGATGGTCTGCTTCTCTTCGGCATATTGCGCAATAACGGGCATGCTGCCACCCTCCCTGAAAATATTCATCGTCAGATCATGGCTGTGACGCCGGGTACGTCTTTCCGGCACGATAACGGGTTCATTACGAAAATCAGCGATACTGACTTCGTCATAACTGACCAGCCGATGGTCAGCAGGTACGGCAAGCACACAGGTCTCATTCGCGATAAAACGGGTAGTCAGCGTAGCATCAGCATGTTCAGGCGGACGCACAAAGACCACGTCCAGCCATCCGGAAATGAGCCGCGGGATAAGATTGTGAGATTTATCTTCCGTAATATGGATATCCGCATCAGGCAACTGCCTGACAAAAAGATTAATTAATTCCGGCAGTAATCCTCTGGCCGCGCTGTCAATAGCACCGATCCGCAGCGTCCTTTTTTGCGGCAGCACATTTTTACGGAACCGCAGCCGTAGCGCATCGAAATCAGCAATCACGGCTTTGGCCTCATTTAAAAACTCTGCGCCTTCAGGCGTAAGCGACACATTCCGGGTTGATCGATTCAGTAGCCTTATCCCCAGATCTTCTTCCAGCAGTTTGATGAAACGGCTGAGTGACGCAGGCATCATTTCGAGTTTACGGGCAGCCCGGCCGAAGTGAAGCTCATCACCTAACACCACAAAGCAACGCAGCTGATTTATATCCATTTTTTTACCAGAAACCGATTATCTAAATAATTTGTATAAAGCAGTGCTGATGATAAAACTGCACACCTCTCCATACTGGGTTTATTACAAAACGATAACAACCCTACACGACAATGGAGCATCCCCAAAATGAATAATCACCTCGAAAAAAAGGTTATGCGCAAGGTTACCCTGCGCATTATTCCTTTTATCATGCTGCTGTATTTCATCGCTTTCCTCGATCGGGTAAACATTGGTTTTGCCGCCCTGACCATGAACGAGGATCTGGGGTTTTCGCCCACCGTTTTTGGGCTGGGCGCCGGCATTTTCTTCCTCGGCTACTTTCTGTTTGAAGTCCCGTCAAACTTAATCCTGCATAAAGTGGGGGCTCGCATCTGGATCGCCCGCGTGATGATCACCTGGGGCTTAGTCTCTGGCTGCATGGCTTTTGTGCAGGGTACAACAAGCTTCTACATTCTGCGTTTTCTGCTCGGCGTGGCGGAAGCCGGTTTCTTCCCGGGCATTATCCTTTATCTCAGCTATTGGTTCCCGGCAGCCAGACGCGCGCAGGTTACTGCCATCTTTATGGCCGCAGCCCCGCTTTCTACAGCACTGGGATCTCCTATTTCTGCCGCCCTGCTGGAGATGCATGGCTTCCTCGGCTACGCCGGCTGGCAGTGGATGTTTGTGCTGGAAGCCTTGCCAGCGCTGATACTTGGCGTTGTGGTTCTGTTCTTCCTTACCGATCGTCCGGCCAAAGCTAAATGGCTAACTGACGAAGAGCGTGCGTGGCTGGAAAACACCATGCAGGCTGAGGAACTGGCCCGGGCGGCAAAACAGAGCCACAGCAGCGCATGGAAAGGACTGGCGGATAAGCGGGTACTTGCTCTGGCGCTGGTCTATTTCGGTACTTCTGCCGGCCTGTACACGCTTGGCATCTGGTCCCCGCAAATCATCCGCAGCTTCGGTGCTACCTCGCTGGAGATCGGTTTCCTCAACGCTTTCCCGGCTGTCATCGGCGTCATTGCCATGATCCTGTGGGCACGGCATTCCGACCGCACCAAAGAGCGCAGCTGGCATGTGATTGGCGCCTGTCTGCTGGCGGCAGCCGGTCTGATTTACGCCGGTAACGTCAGCACACTCTTTACCGTGATCGTCGCCTTAACGCTGGTCACCGTGGGCATCAGCGCATCCAAACCGCCCCTCTGGAGTATGCCAACGGTGTTTCTTAGCGGCCCGGCAGCGGCAGCGGGCATTGCCACGATTAACTCCATCGGTAACCTCGGCGGCTTTGTCGGCCCGATGATGATTGGCGTGATCCGCCAGCAAACCGGTAGCTACACCTGGGGCCTGTACTTTGTCGCCGGACTGCTGGCGATCTCGGCCCTCGTTGTCCTGATTCTTTCTGCCAGAGCGAATAAATCGCAAACGGCAGAGATCCCTCATCCTCATACTCATTAACTGGAGAAGTAACTATGCGTACCTACAAAATTGCTGCCATACCCGCCGACGGTATCGGTCCGGAAGTCATCTCTGCTGGGGTTGAAGTGCTGCATGCGCTGACACGCCACGATCCGCAGCTGAACTTTGATGTGGAGACCTTTGACTGGGGGTCGGACTATTACAAAAAACATGGCGTGATGATGCCGGAAGAGGGGCTTAACACACTAAAAAAATTTGATGCAATTTACTTCGGTGCGGTGGGTGCTCCGGATGTGCCTGACCATATTACTCTCTGGGGCCTGCGCCTGCCAATTTGCCAGGGCTTCGACCAGTACGCCAACGTGCGTCCAACCAAAATCCTGCCGGGTGTCACCTCACCGCTGCGGAACCGCGGGCCGGGCGATCTTGACTGGGTCATTGTGCGAGAAAACTCCGAGGGGGAATACTCTGGCAACGGCGGCCGTGCACACCGTGGCTTACCGGAAGAAGTCGGCACCGAAGTAGCAATCTTCACCCGCGTCGGGGTTACGCGCATTATGCGCTATGCCTTCAGACTGGCGCAGTCTCGTCCACGTAAACTGCTGACAGTGGTGACCAAATCCAATGCCCAGCGCCACGGAATGGTGATGTGGGATGAGATTGCCGCCGAAGTGGCGCAGGAATTCCCGGATGTGCAGTGGGACAAGATGCTGGTCGATGCCATGACGCACCGCATGACGCTGCATCCCCAGACCCTGGATACCATCGTTGCCACCAATCTGCACGCCGATATCCTCTCCGATCTGGCCGGTGCGCTGGCTGGCAGTCTGGGCGTAGCGCCGACCGCCAATATTGATCCGGAACGCCGCTTCCCTTCCATGTTCGAACCTATCCATGGTTCAGCTTTTGACATCACCGGCAAAGGTATTGCTAACCCGATAGCAACCTTCTGGACTGCGGTACAGATGCTTGAACATCTGGGAGAGCGTAACGCCGCGGCGCTGATTATGGAAAGTATCGAATATGTTTGTGAGAAAGGCATTCTGACGCCAGATGTCGGTGGAACGGCCAGTACCGCGGATGTCACCCGCGCTGTAGTGGAATTTATCGAAGCCAGAGCAAATATTGCCGAGACCGTATAACCATGAAAAATGAACAGGCTGCAGAGATCCTTCAGGATATTTTTCGGCATGCTGTCGACAGCGCCCGAGCCGGGCCTGCGATCCTGTCTAACCTGCCGGAAAAACCTCGTGGCCGCTGCGTGGTAATCGGTGCCGGTAAAGCCTCGGCGGCAATGGCAGCGGCTGTGGATGCAGCCTGGCCGGATGTGGATGTGTCTGGCGTAGTGGTGACGCGTTACGGTTACGCGGTGCCTGCTGGCCGCATCCGGATTATCGAGGCTGCTCATCCGGTATCGGATTCGATGAGCGAAGTTGCCGCAATGCTGATTGTGGAAGCGCTGCGCGGATTGACCTCTGATGACCTGGTGCTGGCGCTAATTTCCGGTGGCGGGTCGGCGTTGATGGCGCTGCCCGTACCAGGATTAACATTGAAAGATAAGCAGGCCATTACCCGCGCGCTACTGCACAGCGGTGCCAATATCAAAGAGATGAATCTGGTACGTCGTCATCTCTCCGCGGTGAAAGGCGGCAAGCTGGCAAGAATGGCGCAACCGGCCCGTATTGTATCACTGATTATTAGCGATGTGCCGGGCGATAATCCGGCAGATGTGGCATCAGGTCCTACTGTCGCCGATGACAGCACGCCGCTTGATGCGCTTCGGGTACTCCAGCGCTACGGTATTCAGACCCCGGAACCTGTTCATAAACTGCTAAGCCAGCCGGCAGACCCGGTTGAAAGCACAGCGAACAGCGAGGTTAAACTCATTGCCACGCCGCAGCTGGCTTTGAAGGCTGCCGCGCTGGCTGCGTGCAGACACGGACTGACGCCGCTTATTATGGGCGATGCGATAGAAGGTGAAAGTCGTGAAGTGGCCATTGTCATGGCCGGGATTGCTAAATCCGTGAAGCAGTATGGTCATCCGGTTTTCGGTCCGGCAGTACTGCTGTCGGGTGGTGAAACCACCGTAACGGTAAACAATGACCAGCCCGGAAAGGGTGGGCGAAATACTGAATTTTCGCTCAGTCTGGCCTGTGCATTGCAGGGGGAGAGCGGCATATGGGCTATCGCTGGGGACAGTGATGGTATCGACGGCACAGAAGATGCAGCAGGTGCTCTGGTATTTCCGGACACGTTAATACGCGGCAAAATGGGAGGTCTGGATGCGGCTAATTATCTCGATGTTCACGACAGTTATAGCTATTTTTACGCGCTTAATGACCTGGTGATAACCGGACCAACGCTAACAAACGTAAACGATATTCGGGCAATAATGATTATCTGACGCTGCGTTACTTGCGCACCGCCGCGCAGAAAGAGGGAGGACGCCGCCCGCGGGCGGCGCTGGCACCCTATGCAGAGGTCAGCCGGTGACTTTCAGACAGCAGATCGTGGATCTCGTCTGGCGTGAGGGGACCGTCCAGGATCACGCTCACCCAGTGCTCTTTATTCATGTGCCAGGCAGGCAGAATGCCTTCTTTCCTGCGAAGAGACCCGATGTGTTCAGGTCTGACCTTCACCTCCAGCACGTCGACGTCATCACGGGTTTCAAGACCCAGTTTTGTTCCGGGCACATTCATGACCAGACCAAACCATTTTTCGCCATCGTGATGGCGCAGCACCGCATAGTGCGGCAAATTACTCCATAAATATTCAGGTTCAGATTTAAAGTGTTCGCGGGCATATCTGAACAGACTTTCTCTTTTCATTCTCACCTCCTCGACGGGTCAGGGTATTTGTATTGCATTAACCTGCGTTTTGCACGTTCCTCTGCGATGATGGCAGCTCCGTTACTGTAGAAATATTATCAATGCTTCGTCAGCTCCGGATTGTGTCTATAGGTTATGAAGTAATAGCTTAAACGTTATCAGATCCTGGATTATCTCTTTTGTTATGCGTGAAAAAATCCATAAATACGTCCAGCAATTTCTGAGGCTGCTGTTCGGCGATAAAATGACCACAGTCTTCGAAAAAGACAGTGCGGCAGTCTGTCGCCAGTTTTGATAGCTGCTCATTTACCAGATTTCCGCATCCATATTCTGCTGCAAAGGCCAGTACCGGCACTCTAAGCCCTTTTTCTGCCAGCGCCCGGTACTGCGGGATCGACGCATCCATTTCGCGGTAATAGTCAAAGCTGCCTTTCAGAACGCCCGGCACGCGCCGCAGCATTTCGATATAGAACTCACGCGCATATGCCGGCATGGCATCGGCGCTCTCGTTATCAAACTCAAAGCCAAAATAGGCCTCTTCCCGCCCCTCAACGAGCCGCTCATTCACTCCCCGCATACGGTTGAACACGTTCTGCCAGATGGCTTTTGTTGATTCATAGTCATCGGGTATCGCTGGTGGGGTCGGAAATACGCCGGGGATAATCGCCTCTCCGAGCGCAACCCGCCTAATCCGCTCGGGCCTTTCTGTCGCCATGGCGAAAGCGATCCACATGCCCACGTCGTGGCCCGCAAGGGAAAAAGTCTTATGACCCAGCGCATCCATCAGGCTGAACATGTCACTTGCGGGCGTACTGGCGTCAAAGCCATCCCAGGGTTTATCGGAAAGACCCATACCGCGTGGATCTACCGCAATAACAGTAAAATGAGCGCTCAGCGACATCATGAGTTCGCGCCACATATACCAGTTCTGCGGCCAGCCGGGTATCAGGAGCAGCGCTGGGCCTGAACCTCCCGTGACCGCGTGAAAGCCCACCTCACCAGTGTCGACGTAAACACTGCGAAAAATCCTGCGAAACTCCGCCGGCAGGCATGGTACGCCGGTCACTGTGCCAAAGCCGTGCATATCCGAAATAAACGCATCCTTATCTGTCATATCTTTGCTCTCCTGATAGACAAGAAAACTACTGCCCGACGATCCGGCGGAACGTCCGCTGCATTTCATGCCGAATTAAGTTAGAAAGAACGTTCTGAACGCGTTTGCCAGTTCATCTGGGAACTGCTCCGGTATGTAGTGCCCGCCACCTTCATAGATGACTGAACGAATATCGCCGGCGATTTTATGCAGCTCGCGCTGTACTATTTCGCCGCACGCCAGTTCGCCTGCAAAGGCCAGAACGGGAAGGTTCAGCCCGCGTCCGGCATGACTTCGATACTGGGGTATGGAGCAATCTATACCGCGGTAGTAATCGAAGCTGCCTTTAAGCGCCCCAGGTACCCTGCGTAGCATCTCAATATAAAAGTCGCGTGCGTGACGGGGCATGGCGCCCGGCGGGCCCGCTTTCTGATCCATCTGCGTTCCGAAGTAGATTTCTTCGCGGCCTTCAACCAGGCGCTCATTGATACCGTCAATACGGTTAAACATGTGATGCCATAAAAAGGTATTGGTCTGTCCGTCGTCGCAGACGATAGGTGGGGTTTCAAATACGCCCGGAATAATGGCCTCGCCCAGAGCTACCTTGCGCACGCGCCCGGGGGCCGTGGCTGCCATGGCGAAGGCGATCCACATCCCTACGTCATGGCCTGCAAGGTAAAAATCAGCGAAACCTAGCCGGTCCATCAGGGCAAACAAATCTGCTGCCGGCGTGTCGGCGTCATACCCGTCGCAGGGCTTGTCAGAGAGGCCGGTGCCACGAGGGTCGACGGCAATAACGGTGAAATGCTGGCTCAACGGCAGCATCATCCGGCTCCAGGTGTACCAGTTCTGCGGCCAGCCTGGAACAAGCAGCAGGGCCGGCCCGAGTCCTCCCACAACAGCGTGAAGACCAACGGATCCGGTATCGACATAAATACTGCGAAACGTCTGGGCAAAGCCGGGTTCCAGCCAGGGCACGCCCGTGACCGAGCCAAAGCCGCTCAGGGAAGGAAACTGCGTAAAATCGGATATGGACATAAATATTTCCTGCATGATCGCCCTGTCACTCAGTGAACTCAGGCCGGCGTTGCGTACGGCTCTCCACGTAGTCGTGGAGGCCGCAGGACAAGCGAATGAAGTGAATATGACTGAATCAGCTGGCGATCCAGCCGCCGTCAACGTGGATCACCTCACCGTTAATGTAGGACGCACCTTCACTGGCGAGAAAATGAATGGTGGCTGCCACTTCTGATGGCTGACCGGTGCGACGGGCAGGTACGACCGTCTCAAGAAAGTGCGCGTTGGATTCGCTGTTGTCTCCACCTGAATCCTGGCCGGCCAGGTCGCCGAGAATTTCCCCTGAGGTGGCCAGAATATCGGTTTCAATGACGCCCGGCGCGACCGTATTTGCGGTGATACCGTATTTCCCCAGATCAACGGCGAGACGGCGAGTCATCCCTTCCAGGCCAGCTTTGGAGGTATCATAGGAAAGACCATCCGGTGAGGTTCGCGTGGCGGCAATGGAGCTGATGGTGATGATCCTGCCCGATTTCTGGCGAACCATTGCCTCCGAGGCTGGCTTAATAATGTTGAACGCCCCGGTCAGGTTCGTTTCGATGATTTTGTGCCAGAGTTCGTATGAGGTTTCCTCAATACCGGCCAGCCCGTCGAAGATACCGGCGTTGCTGACCAGCACATCAACCGACCCATACTCTTTTTCAATACCTTCTACCGTTTCACGAATACGCTGCGCATCAGTGACGTCTACCTGGTAGGTTTTAACTGTTTTTAGCTGTGCAGCGACGTCATCAAGCCGCTCCTGTAACAGGTCTAATAGGTGAACACGATCCCCTGACTCTGAAAATGCTCGTGCCGCTGCCGCGCCAATACCGCTCCCGGCGCCGGTAATGATGATGTTACGTTCTGAATGGGACATAGCACTCTCATTGAGTCGTCTGAATGAAAAAAAAGTATAGGAATGGCTTCCCGGGAAGAAAATGCGTCAAAATGCAGTTCAGAAGTGAAGGTTTGTCATGAATTAACTGTCTGTTGCTATAGTCTGTGCGGACAACTTTTACGGATCGGGTTTACAGATGAATCTTTTCAACGGCATTGAAGCCTTCATACAGGTGGCAGAAAAGGGGAGCTTTGCAGGTGCTGCGCGCCAGCTGAACCTTTCACCGTCTGCGGTCAGCAAACTGGTTGCGCGCACTGAAGATGCTCTGGGTACCGTGCTGTTCAACCGCAACACGCGCAGCCTGAGCCTGACGCCGGAAGGCCAGCTTTTCCTGAAAAGAGGCCGGGTGATCCTCAGTGAAATGGCTGCGGCCCGGGCGGATATTGCAGCAGCGGCCGGCACGCCGCGCGGTCAGCTGAAAATCAGCATGCCGAATATCACCTCTTTTTTTCTGCCGCTGATTGGCGGTTTCCAGGAGGCGTATCCCGAAATCGATCTGGAGCTGGATTTCAGCGATCGTGTCGTTGACGTGATTGATGAAGGTTTTGACGTGGTATTTCGCGTGGGGCAGCTGTCTGACTCAAGGCTAACCTCCCGGCAAGTTGCCCGTATCAATATGCAGCTAGTAGCGTCACCGGCGTATGTGGCGAAGAATGGTCTGCCCGACTCGGTCGAAAGCCTTGCGCACCATCACTGCATCCAGTACCGCTATCCCACCACGGGACGGCTGGAAGCCTGGCCCCTTCCTGAGGAGTACAGAGGAAGCCTGAGTTTTTCAAAACGGCTGGTATGTAACAGTGCCGACGCCCGATTAGGTCTGGTGCTCCAGGGGCAGGGAATTGCTCTTATGCCCGACCTGCTGTCCGCGCCTTATATCACTTCAGGCGATCTGGTCGTGGTTCTGGGGGAGTCGGTGCAAAAAGAGTATCAGCTGCACCTGCTCTGGCCCACGAACAAGCATGCCATGCCGCGCCTGCGCGAATTCGTCGACTATTTCCACCATCACCTTTCCTGAACGGTGACGAGGCTTGCGCGGGAGAAATCAACGGCCCGGCTTCGCCCGGTTCACTCGCAGCGTGATAGACCAGCGCGGATACATCACCGGAGGTACGGCGTGCTGCCATCCCCAGCGGGCCTCGCCGTCGAGCTTATAAATCGAGCGGGGCATTACTTCAAGGCTGACCGTCCGGCGGCTTGTCAGCACGTCGGGCGGCCAGGGCCTGAAGCGGATCGTTGCCGGGTTGCCCAGAGAAATACCGACGATGGTTTCATAGACCGGGACATCGCGGTGCCATCCCAGCTGCGTGCCGGGCAGGTATTCGGTGACGAGCAGATGAGAAATCGCTCCGTGCTCAATCCTCAGCCAGTCGGCGACGCGGTTTCGCAGCGGAACCAGACGTGCATCAAGCGCCGGACTGGGCTTGACGGTATGCGTGTTGAAATCATAAAGCCCGCCGAAGCTGAGAATGCGGACTTTTGATTCATACTCTTTATACCGTGCAGGCATGAGAGGCAGCGTGGCGATAATCTCCAGCAGGCCTTTCTCTTCTTCCGGCGTGAGAAAATCGGCCTGATAAATCAGCCCCGGAATGGAGGGCAGCGCTTCGTCTGCAAACAAATCAAACTGCATGTATCCTCCGAAACCATCACTAAACCTGACCGGTATTACTCGTCAGGATCGCCATTCCTTTTTTTTAGTCTGGCCGCCAGCCAGGGCGCGGTGAGGCTGTGTTTACTGCGGCTGACCTCTTCCGGCGTGCCGGCCGCAATAATACGTCCGCCGTTTTCACCCGAGCCGGGACCGAGATCGAGAACCCAGTCGGCTTCTGCGACAATGCGCATATCGTGCTCCGCCATGACCACCGTATCGCCGCGCTGAACCAGCCTGTCGAGAACCCGCATCAGCTTGTCCATATCCGCCGGATGCAGCCCCGTGGAGGGCTCGTCCAGCAGATAGAGCGTTTTACCCCGCTGTACGCGCTGCAGCTCCCAGGCGAGCTTAATGCGCTGGCATTCGCCACCGGACAGTTCGGTGGCGGGCTGACCCAGCTTCAGATAGCCGAGACCGAGCGAGGCAAGCGCGGCCAGGGAGCGCTGGATGGTGTCATTATTTTTGAACACCTCAACGGCTTCGTCGACGGTGAGATCCAGCACGTCCGCTATCGTTCTGTTATGCCAGCGGACCTCAAGGGTTTCATCATTGTAGCGCCGTCCGCCGCAGGCAGAGCAGGGCGCGCTTGCCTGAGGCATAAACATCAGTTCGATAGTGATCTGTCCCTGTCCTTCACAGGCGGGGCAGCGGCCGGCGGGCAGGTTGAAGGAAAAGCGGCTGGCGTCAAAATTCCGCTTTTTCGCCTCGTCGGTATCGGCAAATAACTTGCGCACGGTATCAAAGAAGCCGGTATAGGTCGCCAGGTTAGAGCGCGGCGTGCGCCCGATGGGTTTTTGGTCGATGCGAACCAGACGTTTCAGGGAGGTCCCGCCTGCCTTGATCTTACCTTGTACCTCCGGCACCAGGCTGTCCTCCTCTGAATCCTCATCCTCCGGGGTTCTGTCTAGTCGCTGAAGCAACGCCGGGAGCACCCGGGCCAGAAGCGTGGACTTGCCCGAGCCGGATACGCCGGTGATGGCGGTCATCCGTTCAAGAGGGATGCGGACATCCAGCCCGTGAATGTTATTGCAGGTGATTTGCTCAAGCTCCAGCCAGTGCTCGGGAAGTCGACGCAGGCGCAGACCCGGACGGTGTGTGTCAAAGAGGTAGCCTGCGGTAGGCGAGCGGGAAACCCGTGCCAGCCCGGATGGCGCGCCGTTATAAACGATCTCACCACCCATGCGCCCGGGGCCCGGACCCACTTCCGTGAGCCAGTCGGCTTCGGCGATAACGTCCAGATTATGTTCGACAATAACCAGCGAGTTACCGGCCTCCAGAAGCAGACGCAGGGACTGTAGGAGGGCGCGAACATCTTCCGGATGCAGGCCGGCCGCGGGCTCGTCAAGCACGTAGATCACGCCAAACAGGCGGGAGATAAGCTGCGTGGCCAGTCGGATACGCTGCAGCTCACCGGACGAGAGCATGGTAGTCCGCCGACCGAGAGAGAGGTGGCCGAGGCCCAGCCTTTCGAGCTGGTCGAGGCGGCCGCAGATATCGGTCGTCATCCTGATGACGGCCTCCCGTAGCGCGGCTTCTCCAGGCATATGCGGCGAATGGCCTTCGGCAAAGGGTAAAAGCAATGCCTTCAGCTGCGTTATCGTCAGCTCACCCATTTCGGCAATGTCGTGGCCCGCAAAGGTGTAAGCCAGGGCATTGCGGTTGAGCCGCTTGCCGTGGCATTCGTTGCACGGCGCCACGGTAATGAAGCGGGAGAGGCGTTTTTTCACTGAGTCCTTACCGCCGGAATAGCTCTGCAGAAGATATTTTCTGGCACTGGTATAGGTACCGGTATAGGCGGGCTCGGTACCTGCCGCGATCGCCTCCCGGCGCTGCTCCGCATTCAACCCCATAAAAATCGGCACTGACGGCTGTTCGTCGGTGAAGAGGATCCATTCCCGATCTTTTTCAGCCAGCGTTTCCCACGGGGCATCGATATCGTAGCCCAGCGAATCAAGAATTGAGCGCAGGTTTTTTGCCTGCCAGCCGTTGGGCCAGGAGGCTATCGCCCCTTCGCGGATGCTAAGTGACCCGTCAGGGACAAGCGCGTCGGCCTTAACTTCATGCACCATGCCCATGCCCTGACAGGCAGGGCAGGCGCCCTGCGGATTATTGGGCGAGAAGGCCTCTGCCGGCAAGAACGGGATGTCGGCAGGATGGAGGCCAGCGCGGGAAAACAGCAGCCTGAGGGTGACGGAGATCCGCGTCAGGCTGCCGACCGTTGAGCGTTCCTGCGCGCCGGCCCGGCTCTGCTGCAGGGCCACGGCAGGCGGTAGCCCGTCTATGGCGTCCACGTCTGGTGCCGAAGCCTGCTCAATCAGGCGCCGCGCGTGCGGCGCGACGGACTCCATAAATCGTCGCTGCGCTTCGGCGTAGAGTGTGTCAAACGCCAGGGAGGATTTACCCGATCCGGATATCCCGGTAAAAACCACCATGGCATCACGGGGAAAGGTGAAGGAAACGTCCCTGAGGTTATGCGTCCTGGCTCCATGTACAGTGACGCCGGTACGGATATCCTCAGGCTGTGCATTTATGCTTTGTGATGGTTTTTCTGATGACATTGGTTCCCCTGATAATGCGTAAGTCTGTCGAAATTATTGGTTTCGCCTTTCACGTAAGAGCTCCGCTCTGACTGAAAAGGGCCGGACAGACGGCATGAGAAAAGTACTTCAAGGTTAGTCCCGGGACGCGTATTGGACAATTGCCGGTTTCGGTAATTCAGTCGTGACGAAATGGAATGCCAGTACGGGGTAAGATGGCAGAACTGCTACACCTATTTACAGGAGAAGAAGATGAACCTGGTAGACGGTATTGAGGCGTTCGTGAAAATTGCTGACCTGGGGAGCTTCGCCGCCGCCGCACGCGAGCTGAATATTTCCCCCTCTGCCGTAAGTAAGCTGGTCAGCAAAACAGAAGAGGAGCTGGGTACACGCCTGCTTAACCGCAACACGCGCGGTTTAAGCCTGACGCAGGAAGGCGAAATGTTTCTTGAGCGCAGCCGGGTAATACTTGATGAGCTGACAGCAGCGAAGGAGGAGCTTTCGTCTGTATCAGGCGAGCCCAGAGGCAAGCTGCGCGTGAGTATGCCTTATATCCCGTCTTTTTTCCTGCCGGTGATTAGCCGCTTTATGGAGCGATATCCGGCAGTGACTCTTGAGGTAGATCTCAGCGACAGGCTGGTTGATGTGGTGGATGAGGGGTTCGATGCGGTAATACGCGTCGGTCAATTGTCAGACTCCCGGCTGACGGCCCGCTCGCTCGGTAACTGCGCCATGAATCTGGTGGCATCACCGGACTACCTCAGGCGATACGGGATTCCAGCCTGCGTGGAGGATCTCACTTCCCATATCTGTATCCAGTACCGCTATCCCTCAAGTGGGCGCACGGAGCCCTGGCCGCTTCTGGATTCAGCATCCGGAGTGCAGGGCGTTATCCCATCGCTTGTCTGTAACAGCACGGACATTCGCCTTGGGCTGGCACTTGATGGCAAAGGTATTGCTTTTATGCCGGGTCTGCTCACGGAAAAATATATTGAATCAGGTGAGCTGAAAATTGTGCTGGGAAATATCGTCGGACAAAACTATGAAATTAATCTGGTCTGGCCCACGAACAAATATGCGCCCCCCAGACTCAAAACCTTTACGGATTTTATGGTAAATTATTTTACCGGAAGTTAATAACAGTCAGAAAGGTTTCTCTCTTTCATTCAGGATCCTGTCTGAAAGAGAGAATGTGCAATTAAACCAGCTTCAGCATGATCGCACTGAAGATAATAAGAAAGATACTTGCTCCCTTGAGCAGACTAATTTTATCTCCGTTAATAAACACACCTACCGCAACGGCACCGATGGTACCCACCCCCGTAAAGATGGCATAGGCCACGGAAAGGGGGATCTCGCGCATGGAGATACTCAGCGAGCTGAGCGCAATGGCAAAGAGTGCAATGGTGGCCAGAAGGAACGTGATCTTACGGCGAGCGGTTCCGGCATTGGCATAGCCATTCAGGGTGGAAATACCCGCTACCTCGAAGCAGCCGGCAACAAACAGAATGAGATAAGAAATCATGATTTTGCTCCTTTAACACCAATGACGCCCAGCATTAGGGTGACCACGAATACGATACGGAGAATTTCTGGCTGCCCTCCGTGAGACAGGGTGTCGGCCATTTCGACCAGCACCACAAACAGTGTGCCGAGACCGGTATAAACTACATACGCGATACTCGCCCCGACATATTTAAATGACAGCATGAATATGCCGAAGCTGGCCACCACGCAAACCACGGTCAGAAATATTTCAAATGGACCTTGGGCATGCTTGAGACCGAATGCCCATGCGCACTCAAACATCGCGCCGATGATAATAAGAATGAGACCTCTGGTATTCATAACATTTTTCTCTTCTGCTACTACGGTGAATTAAAATTTCTGCTTCGCCACAACACATATGCGACAATTTCCTGCCGTCAAATTGAAAGAAATAAAAAATCAGAAAATTTATTTAAAAAATATTGACTCAACAAATTTTATTTCGTTCCTCACTGGAATGAATGTAATAGTAAGACTCAGATTCTGTCCGGACAATATACCTTATTGATATTTCAGAAGTGACAAAATGGAAATACCACTCAGAGCAATACCTCTGGGTCTGAAAGAAAATCATACCTGACCCGTGGAAACGTTGACGGATGATATGAAGGACTGTCGCGTTCCTGGCAGGATTGTGAGCTTACTCAGGCCTAAAACAAGTTTGCTGTATTAGCCTTGTTTCGGATCTGCGCGGTGGGAAACAAGTATTAGAATTGATAAGCATCAATGAGGATTGAAGTGAAGCTGATTGTGTGGACAATGAGCGGAAAGCCAAATGGTCAATATGGTACCTAAGGGGATAGAGCAACGGCAGAGAGGTTTCCATGTCCATCAGGATCCATCGCCGTTTCCAGTCTGAGATAACCAATTGGTTTAGTGAATACACAATATTTACCTCAAAATTATTATGGATATGAAGAGAATGTACTCTGTACCTAATGCAAGAAACGAGATGGAGATCCGAAATTCTAACGTATTGATTTATCAGTTAGTGGAAGTGTCTTATGAACTTATTTGTTACTGTAGGTGATTTAACATAATATACATTATGCGCACTAAGATAATAGCAGGTAAATCCTGGACCTGTTATGTATCTGATTACCGCCGCATTACGTTCCAGCTCAGCAGCTACTCAGCCACCCTGTAAGGGAAAAGTTTTGAATATCAACCATCCTGATAGTAGGATGGTCAGACATTAACGACTGGAGAGTGAAATGATCGAGCGTTCGCCGAAAGCGCGAGAAATCATGGCAAATACGAGGCAACTGCTCACTACCGGGGGCTATAAAAATTTCAGTTATGCCGATCTTGCTGAGCGTGTGGGAATTCGTAAAGCCAGCATCCACCACCATTTTCCGGGCAAAGAAGATTTAGTTAAGGCTGTTGTGCAGGAATACCGTGCAGAAGCTCAGGCCGGTATGGAAGCCATGGATCAGCAAATAAAGGATCTCCTGGTGAAAGTCAAAGCGTATGCCGATTACTGGTCAGCATGTATCAAAGATGGCACGTCGCCTTTTTGCATCTGCGTAATGCTTGCCGTTGAGCTTCCGACATTGCCGACGGATATTGCCGGTGAAGTCACGGGCCATTTCAGCGATCTTTCTGGCTGGTTGTCATCTCAGCTTAGCGCGGGCGAAGCCCAGGGCGTTTTCAAACTCAACGAAACCGCTGAAGTCGAAGCCAAAGCGTTAATGGCAGGCATACACGGTGCCATGCTGGCGGCCCGGGCATTTGATAATCCGGCAGTATTTGATCAAATTGCCTATCCATTGATAAACAAGGTTGTAAAGACAGCCTGACGTTTGCCCGGTTTATGTGACCGGGCAGCCCGCGTTCCAAAACGACCCGTCCCCCCTTTCCTTCTCTATGATCCTCAGATGATGTGAGCAAAATCACATCAAAACAAGTTGATCTTTAATCTACCAACCAGTAGGTTGTCTACAGATGTGGCGCTTATTAGATCGCCGCCCTTTTCTTTTTTGAAAAAATTGCGAACAGAATGAGTTAACACTATGAACATCAAGGCACACATAAACAGACAAACGTTTGTACGTCTGGCGCTGGTAGGCATTATTCCACTGATTCTTTTTGTACTCTTTCTGTGGGCTGGCGGCTGGCTTACGCCTGAACGGCTGACCTCGGATAAGCTCGTCAATGTATTACAGCAGTCAGGTGGGCTTCATGAAGGCTATCGCCGCAATCATGCGAAAGGCATGTGCGTGCTGGGCAAGTTTATCTCCAACGGGAATGCCTCCACGCTGTCGCGTGCCTCCGTATTCAGCAAAGGCGAAAGCGCCGTAACGGGACGATTTGCCATTGCCGGGGGAAACCCAGGCGCACCGGACTATACCGTGCCCGTCCGCAGTATGGCGCTGGCCTTTCAACAGGCTAATGGTGAGCAGTGGCGCACTGGCATGAATGCAATGCCATTTTTCCCCGTCAGTTCTGTTGAAAGTTTCTATGAACTCCAGACTGCCACCCTGCCGGACGCTGCAACCGGTAAACCCAACCCGGAAAAATTGGCTGCGTTTGTCACGAAGCACCCGGAAATAAAACCGTTTTTTGCGTGGGCAAAGCAATACATTCCCTCTGCAAGCTGGGCCAGCGATCGCTATAACAGTCTGAATGCGTTTCGCCTGATTGATAAAGCAGGCAAGGAACATCTGGTGCGCTGGAGCATGGTGCCCCATGCCAGTTTCGTTCCGATAAGCGATGCCGATAAACAGAACAAGGATTTTCTGCAACAGGATCTGAAGCGTCGTCTGGAACAGGGCTCGCTGGAATGGGATTTAGTGTTCACGCTCGCACAAGAAGGTGATAAGGGTAACGACGCCACAAAAGCATGGCCCGCAGATCGGAAAACGGTGAATGCCGGTACGCTGGTCTTAAACAAGACCTTACCTCAACAACAGGGTCCCTGTAATGACATCAACTTCGATCCCCTGATTTTACCTGATGGGATGGCGGCATCTGACGACCCGATACTTAACGCGCGCTCATCGGCTTATGCCAAATCCTATAATCTGCGCACCCATGAACAGGCGCAACACGCAGGAGAGAAGTTATGAAAAAGGTCGCTTATTTTCATCCGGCGCTGCGCGTCCTGCACTGGCTGATGGCCGCCGCGATCCTCAGCATGTTGTTTATCGGGGTCGCGATGGTCTCAACCGTCTCCTCCCTGCACGCTTTGCTGGTGTCGATCCACAAACCTCTGGGGGTGATGATATTGCTGCTGGTCATCGTTCGCTTATGGTTGCGATTCACCACCGCTACCCCCAGTTTGCCTGACTCCATACCGGTCTGGCAGCGCCTGATCGCCCATCTTTCGCATTGGGTGCTCTATGTGATGATGCTGGCTCAGCCGCTGATTGGATGGGCCATGCTCTCTGCTGCGGGGAATTCCGTCACGCTCGGCAATGGCATCGTCCTGCCCCCCATTGTGCCTGTGGATAATGACTGGTATGCGATACTCAGGCCGCTTCATACCTGGGTTGCCTTTGCGTTATTCGCAACCATCTTGCTTCATCTGGCCGCTGCGTTGCTACACGCTTTCATACTCCGTGACGGCGTATTCAACAGTATGACGGGGATCCGTAACACCAGGCTCACTTTGGGGACGTCGCGGGATCGACAAGCATCGCATCGGCGATATCGAGCATGACCCGCAGGCGATCCATATGCCGGAGATCGGAGTGATACCCTACCCAAATATCTTTGGAGGGTGGCGGCTCCGGCATACTGATGCTCTGCAATCCGATGATGGCGTCACCAAGCGGCCTCGGCAACACGGCGATCCCCATTCCCCGCTGACACATCTGCGCCTGTACAGCCCGGCTGGTACTGGTGAACACCCGCCGCGACTGAGGAAACCTGTCCAGCATCCAGGCGACATCAGAAAAGTGGGATTGTGCCGTATTCATCAGAATAAGCCCAACGGTGGCGGGATCGCGCTGCGCGATGTCGGCGATTTCCGGCGTGCCATACAGCGCATAGGGAATGCGCATCAGACGGCGCTGAACAATATCGGGTTCGGTAAAGGGAACGATGCGAAAGGCAATGTCAGCATCCCGGCGTGACAGATTCAGTAAGCGGTAGCTGGCAATCAGCTCAGGTACAATTGCCGGATGGCGGCGCGTCAGCTCACTCAGTACCGGTGCCAGAACATAGTTAGCAAACCACTCTGCTGACGATATCCGCAATATCCCCTCCAGACGGTCGTGATTTCCTGCCAGACGCCGTTCCATCG
>Ga0302349_1000438_pt1 | contig 50065 bp, 44 predicted proteins | sample PhyAR1_FD_202176 | JGI IMG/M metagenome (GOLD analysis project Ga0302349, IMG submission 202176) | Leaf surface microbial communities from alfalfa plants in UC Gill Tract Community Farm, Albany, California, United States - DLSL A.R1... | ecosystem: Host-associated > Plants > Phyllosphere >... | reverse complement strand
AGAAACGCCGTAAGCATAACGCTAGCCGCCGCTCTATGATGCGTACCTTCGTTAAGAAAGTATACGCGGCGATCGCTTCAGGCGACAAAGCTGCTGCGCAGAACGCATTCAATGAAATGCAACCAATCGTGGACCGTCAGGCTGCTAAAGGTCTGATCCACAAAAACAAAGCTGCACGTTATAAAGCAAACCTGACTGCACAGATCAACAAACTGGCTTAATCGCCGCTTGTTCATCGCTTTGTTGAAAGAACCGGCGCTATGCCGGTTTTTTTTCGTCTGCGATATGGCGAGGAAACAGCGCGCTGAAGTCGGCATGGCAGATACGCTGGACAGCCGGATGCTGAATCATTCGCTCAGCAAAGATGATGTGATACTCCTCTAATACCGTATCCAGCCGTCCGATCTCCCTGATCACCTCACGCTGCCAGATCTCCTGCCGGTCCAGTGCCGGAGCGACAAAAAGCGCATTCTGCTGAGCACCAAACGCTTTCATTAACGCGGCATCATCAAACTCGCCCAGAATCTCAACCTGCAAACCCTGACTGTCGATCCAGTTAAGAATCTTACGTCCCAGCATTGAACGGCGTCCCGGAATCAGCAGGCGGCGCGTCTCCAGACAGGCGGGAAAAGGCTGTTCTGGCAGCGGCTGGGTGGACCAGAAACTGACCGGACACTCGCCCAGCTTGACCGAAAACAGCCCTTCCTGCTGGGTAGAGTCGATGGAGCAGTCAGAGATGATCATATCCAGCTTATGCTGACTGAGCTGCTCCAGCAGCATTTCATGGGTCGACTCGAAGCAGCGCAGATGGATCTTCTCTTCCGCCACCACCGCCGTCTCCAGCACTTTGCTCACCAGTTGCTTAGAGAGCGCATCCGCCACGCCCACATCAAACAGCAGATGCGACTCTTTGCGGTAGTTGACGATATCCAGCATCTCCTGACCGAGCATAAACATGCGGTCCGCATAGCGAAACACCAGTTGCCCCAGCTCAGTCGGCACCAGCCCGCGTCCCTGACGGCGGAACAGCTTGCCCTGCAGGCGCTCTTCCAGCGCCTTGATCTGTCCGGTAATAGTTTGCGGCGTCAGGGAGAGCGCCTCCGCCGCACCGACAATCGATCCCTCCCGGCAGGCGTGCCAGAAGTAGTAGAGATGATTGTAATTAATGTGCGACATGGTCCGGATTCCCGCGTAGCTGCGCCGGGCGATTGGCCAGACGCCGCCACAGAATCAGATAGCCCAGCACCGCAGAGAGAATCGATCCAATCAGAATACCGAGCTTCGCCAGGGTAATCAGTTCAGCATTGGTATCGCCATAAGCCAGCGAGCCGATGAAGATCGACATCGTAAAGCCGATACCGCACAGCACGCCCACCGCCGCGATGTCCTTAATGTGGGTATTTTCCGGCAGCCGGGCTAAGCCGGTTTTCACCGCCAGCCAGCAGAACAGGGTGATCCCCAGCGGTTTGCCGATCAGCAGTCCGGCAACAATCCCCAGCGGCAGCAGCGAGAACAGGCTATCAAACGAGACGCCCTTCAGTGAGACCCCGGCATTGGCAAAAGCAAACAGCGGCAGAATCAGCCAGCGCACCCAGGGATGCAGCGCATGCTCCAGGTGAATGGCCGGTGAGTGCCCCTCTTTCTTCGCCAGCGGGATCAGGAAGCCGACCACCACACCAGCCAGCGTCGCGTGGACACCCGATTTCAGCACCGCCGTCCACAGCACCATGCCAACCAGTAAATAGAGCCCGGTATTGCGGACGTTGAGCAGGTTCATCAGCGCCAGCACGCCAATCGCGGCGGCGGCCACACCCAGTGAAGCGACCGAGAGATCGTGGGTATAGAACAGCGCGATAATCACAATCGCCCCGAGATCGTCGATGATCGCCAGCGCCATCAGGAAGATCTTCAGCGCGGGCGGCACGCGGCTGCCTAACAGCGCCAGAATACCGAGAGCAAAGGCGATGTCGGTGGCGGTCGGGATCGCCCAGCCGCTGCGTGTTTCGGCGTCAGCGCCATTAAACAGCAGGAACAGCACCGCCGGTGCCACCATCCCGCCCAGTGCGGCAATCAGCGGGAAAATCGCCTGGTCACGCTTAGCCAGCGCGCCCATCACCAGTTCCCGTTTGACCTCCAGCCCCACCATCAGGAAAAACAGCGCCATCAGTGCATCGTTGATCCACAGCAGCAGATTTTTGCTGATATCGAGATTGCCAAAACGAAACTCGACCGGTATTGCCAGCAGGTCGCGGTAACCCTGTTGTGTGTCACCGTTGTTGGCAAGAATCATCGCCAGCGCAGCCGCCAGGATCAGCACTACCCCGCCGGTCGCATCACTATTCAGGATTTTTTTTAGTCTGATATTCACACGCGTTATCCTTATCCATCCAGAGATCAATCAAAGTCTCTAAGAGTAACGATAATGATAGCTCGAAAAAAACAGATTATTTAGCGTATATCGCTCGGAAATAGCGAGCTATCGCCCCAGGCAAAAAAAAGCCAGCGACCTGGCGCTGGCTTCGGAGCAGGATGAACTTAGCGGGTTAAGTCATCAAAGAATTTTTTCACGCCGTCGAAAAAGCTCTTGGAGCGCGGGCTGTTGTGCTCGCCGCTCGGTCCGCCAAAGCTCTCTTCCAGTTCACGCAACAGCGCTTTCTGTTTCTCGTTGAGGCTGACAGGCGTTTCCACCACCACCCGGCACAACAGATCACCAACCGCACCGCCGCGTACCGACTTCACGCCGCGTCCGCGCATGCGGAACAGTTTACCGGTCTGGGTTTCAGACGGCACTTTCAGCTTCACACGACCATCCAGCGTCGGCACTTCAATCTCACCGCCCAGTGCTGCCATCGCAAAGTTGATTGGCACTTCACAGTAGAGGTTGTTCTCTTCACGTTCAAAGATCGGGTGCTTCTTCACCGATACCTGAACGTAGAGATCGCCCGCAGGTGCGCCCTGCTCGCCGGCTTCACCTTCACCACTCAGACGGATGCGGTCACCGGTGTCGACTCCGGCCGGGATTTTCACCGACAGCGTTTTCGACTTCTCTACCCGGCCATGACCATGACAGGCATTGCACGGATCTTTAATCACCGAGCCGCGACCGTGACAGGTCGGACAGGCTTGCTGCACGGTAAAGAAGCCCTGGCGCATCTGCACCTGGCCCGCACCGTGACAGGTCGAACAGGTCTGAGGCTGCGTTCCCGCTTTTGCGCCGCTGCCGTGGCAGACGTCACACTCTTCCAGCGTAGGAATGCGGATCTCTTTGGTCACGCCGCGTACCGCTTCTTCCAGCGACAGCTCCATGTTGTAGCGTAAATCGGCGCCACGGGCTGCGCGCTGACGGCGGCCGCCACCAAAGATGTCACCGAAAACGTCGCCAAAGATATCGCTGAAATCTGCGCCGCCGCCACCAAAGCCGCCGCCACCGAATCCACCGCCGCCCATGCCACCCTGTTCAAAGGCGGCGTGGCCATATTGATCGTAGGCCGCACGCTTCTGCGCATCGGTCAGGATTTCGTAGGCTTCCTTGACCTCTTTGAATTTGGCTTCGGCCTCTTTGTCACCGGGATTGCGGTCCGGGTGAAACTTCATCGCCAGGCGTTTGTAAGCCTTTTTGATTTCACGCTCGTCTGCGGATTTGGCGACGCCTAAAATCTCGTAGTAATCACTCTTCGCCATATTTATTTAGCCCTTAACATGATCGCACGGGCGTGGAGAGAACTCCTACGCCCGTGCTGGTTTCAACGGCTGTCAGGCCAACCGTCGCGCCCGGTCAGGGGCAATTATTTCTTGTTGTCTTTCACTTCTTCAAATTCAGCGTCGACAACGTCGTCATCTTTCTTCGCTGACGCATCGCCGGCATCCGCCGCACCCGCCTGAGACTGCTGTGCGGCTTCCATCAGTTTGCCAGACACTTCCATCAGCGCCTGCATTTTGGCGTCGATTTCCGCTTTGTCTTCGCCTTTCAGCGCGGTTTCCAGTGCGGCCAGCGCAGCTTCGATAGGCGCTTTGTCGTCAGCGGTCAGCTTATCGCCCGCTTCATCCAGCTGCTTACGCGTGCTGTGGGCAATCTGGTCACCCTGGTTACGGGTCTGTACCAGCTCTTCGAACTTACGGTCAGATTCAGCGTTCGCTTCCGCGTCACGCACCATTTTTTCGATCTCTTCGTCGTTCAGACCGGAAGAGGCTTTAATGGTGATTTTCTGCTCTTTACCGCTGTTCTTATCTTTCGCTGACACGTGCAGGATACCGTCCGCATCAATATCGAAGGTGACTTCGATTTGCGGCATACCGCGCGGTGCCGCCTGGATACCGTCCAGGTTGAACTGGCCCAGTGACTTGTTGTCATTGGCGCGTTTACGCTCACCCTGCAGCACGTGAATCGTCACGGCTGACTGGTTATCTTCAGCTGTTGAGAACACCTGGCTGTGCTTGGTCGGGATAGTGGTGTTCTTGCTGATCAGCGACGTCATCACGCCACCCATGGTTTCGATACCCAGTGACAGTGGCGTTACGTCCAGCAACAGCACGTCTTTCACGTCACCGCCCAGTACACCACCCTGAACCGCTGCACCTACTGCAACCGCTTCGTCCGGGTTCACGTCTTTACGTGGCTCTTTACCAAAGAACTCCGTTACTTTGGCCTGAACCAGCGGCATACGCGTCTGACCACCAACCAGAATAACGTCGTTGATGTCAGACACTGACAGACCGGCATCCTGCAGCGCAACTTTCAGTGGCGCAATAGAACGGGCAACCAGATCTTCCACCAGTGACTCCAGTTTCGCACGGGTCACTTTGATGTTCAGGTGCTTAGGACCGGTCGCGTCTGCCGTGATGTATGGCAGGTTAACGTCGGTCTGCTGTGCTGAAGAAAGCTCGATTTTCGCTTTTTCTGCCGCTTCTTTCAGACGCTGCATTGCCAGCGGATCGTTGTGCAGATCGATGCCCTGATCTTTCTTAAATTCTGCGACCAGATAGTTGATCAGGCGGCTGTCGAAGTCTTCACCACCCAGGTGGGTATCACCGTTGGTCGCCAGAACTTCGAAGGTTTTTTCGCCATCAACTTCGTCGATCTCAATGATTGAGATATCGAAGGTACCGCCACCCAGGTCATAAACTGCGATGGTGCGGTTGCCCTGGCCTTTATCCAGACCATACGCCAGCGCGGCTGCCGTTGGTTCGTTGATGATACGCTTCACTTCCAGACCCGCGATACGGCCGGCATCTTTGGTCGCCTGACGCTGCGCATCGTTAAAGTAGGCCGGAACGGTAATAACGGCTTCAGTTACTGGCTCACCGAGGTAATCTTCGGCGGTTTTCTTCATTTTTTTCAGCACTTCAGCAGAGATCTGCGGGGGTGCCATTTTCTGACCTTTCACTTCCAGCCAGGCGTCACCGTTGTCTGCATTGGTGATTTTGTACGGCATGATTTTGATATCACGCTGCACTTCTTCGTCCTGGAAGCGACGACCGATCAGACGCTTAATCGCGAACAGGGTGTTCTGCGGGTTGGTCACTGCCTGACGTTTAGCCGGTTGACCGACCAGAGTCTCGCCATCCTGCGTGTAAGCAATAATTGAAGGCGTGGTGCGATCGCCCTCGGCATTCTCCAGCACGCGTGCTTTAGTGCCATCCATGATCGCAACACAAGAGTTGGTTGTACCCAGGTCAATACCAATAATCTTACCCATCTAAACATCTCCCACTTAAATTCGTTGCCAATTTGGGTTGTGAACCTTTTATGTGGGCGGGTTGTTTGCATTCAACCTGCCAGCACATGCTTTTTTTCCAACGTTCACAACGCTCGATGACAAGTAAATGGGGCCGCTTCGATGCGCATCAAGGGTTAAACCAAAAAAAAATTTTTCATCATTGGCCCTGTTGGGATCAAAGATCGCTGGCAGGGTGGTGAATATGATGCGGCGCTCCGCTTAGCGCCTGGAGCGAGGCGGAGACCTTTTCTTTCATCAACGATCGTTTAACCGCCGAGGAACTATGGCAAATTCAACGCTGGCTAACCCTGCCCCGCTGGGACTCATGGGATTTGGCATGACAACTATTCTGCTGAACCTGCACAACACTGGCTTGTTCACCATGGACGTCGCCATTTTAGCGATGGGCATTTTTTATGGTGGGATCGCGCAGGTGCTGGCCGGACTGCTTGAGTTCAAAAAGAACAATACCTTTGGGCTGACCGCCTTTACCTCTTACGGCATGTTCTGGCTGAGCTTTGTGGCGATACTGCTGCTGCCGAAAATGGGTCTGGCAAATGCCACCGACGAACGCTTTCTTGGTGCCTGGCTGGCACTGTGGGGTATCTTCACGCTCTTTATGTTCGTCGGGACGCTGAAGGGTGCGCGGATGCTGCAGTTTGTTTTTGCCTCGCTGACGCTGCTGTTTGCCCTGCTGGCGGTGGCGCATCTGATGCATCTGCCAGCACTGGTGCCCTATGCAGGCTGGGTGGGTATTGTGTGTGGCGCCAGCGCCTGTTATCTGGCAATGGGTGAAGTGCTGAACGAAACCTTCGACCGCGTTGTTCTGCCGATTGGTGCAAAGCAGGTCTGAGCAGCGTTATAAGCGGAGCCTGGCTCCGCTTATGCCGTTACCCTTGTTTCACCGCCTGATACAGGCCAGGCTGATGGCTGATATCACGCCGCAGCCAGATACCCACCACCAGCCCCACCAGCGCCAGGGCCAGCACATACCAGGCGGGCGCGAAGGTCGAAAAACGCATCATCAGCGTAACCACGATAGGCGTCAGACCGCCAAAAATCGCATAGGAAAGGTTGTAAGAGAATGAGAGACCGGTAAAACGCACCTCAGCCGGAAACGCGCGCACCATCACAAACGGCACCACGCCGACCACACCGACGCTTAATCCCACCACGCCATACAGCAGAAACAGCTGCTGCGGATGGCTGGCAACCTGATGGTAAAAAAGCCAGCTACACAGCGCCAGTAGCACGCTGCCGACGCACAGCGTGCGGCTGGCACCAAAGCGGTCAGCCGCCATACCGGCAATAATGCAGCCGAAGCAGAGCATCACGGTGGCGATGCTGTTGGCCTGCAGGGTCAGCGCGGGCGCAATCCCTTGCTGCTTCTGCAACCAGACCGGCGACATCAGGATGACCACCACGATGCAGGCTGACAGCAGCCAGGTCAGCAGCATGGAGATCGCCACCGATTTTTTATGCCGGGTGAGCACGGTTTTCAGCGGCAGCGTCTCCGCTAGCGCTTTACGCTGTTGCATCGCCACAAATACCGGCGTCTCATGCAGCCAGCGGCGCAGGTACATCGCCCCCAGCCCAAACAGCCCGCCGAGCAAGAACGGAATACGCCAGCCGCCCTCAAGGATCGCCTGCTGCGTCATCGAGGTATTGATCAGCGTCGCCACCACCGAACCCAGCAAAATACCCACGGTCAGCCCGGCGGTCAGCGTGCCGCAGGCGATACCGATGCGTTTATAAGGGACATGCTCTGCCACAAACACCCAGGCACCCGGCACTTCACCGCCAATCGCCGCACCCTGCAACATACGCAGCAGCAGCATCAAAATCGGCGCAGCGATGCCGAGCGTTTGCCAGGTTGGCAACGCGCCCATCATCAGGGTCGGCAACGCCATCAGTAAGATGCTCAGGCTGAACATCTTCTTACGCCCGACCTTATCGCCAAAGTGCGCCATGATAATGCCGCCCAGCGGGCGCGCCAGATAACCGGCCGCGAATATCGCGAAGGTTTGCAACTGGCGCAGCCACTCAGGCATATCGGCGGGGAAAAAGAGTTCGCCGATCACTGCGGCGAAGAAGACGAAAATGATGAAGTCGTAAAATTCCAGCGCGCCGCCGAGAGCGGCCAGCGCCAGCGTTTTGTAATCTTTGCCAGTCAGGCGCTGAACAGATGTCGGATTCATAATATTCCAGAGGCAAAAGAGAAAAGGTTGTAAAGCTGGGCTTACTATACCGTCAATCTTTTGCCACACCAGCCAGGCTGTAGCTTATGCCTGAAAAGCGGAATATTTAGTTATTTATCTCACGTATCGCGCTTTTAGGCCGAAAAGCTGCTACCACGTCGGCGTGAGTTTCCACGTATGGTCCTTCCAGCAACTGTAAACAATAAGGTACGGAGGCGAAAATGCCGTGCACCTTCACCTTACCCTCTTCATCCTTCAGACCTTCCAGCGTCTCTTTGATCGATTTCGGCTGGCCGGGCAGATTAAGGATCAGCGACTGCTTGCGGATCACTCCGACCTGACGCGACAGAATGGCGGTCGGCACAAACTGCAGGCTGATCTGGCGCATCTGCTCACCAAAACCGGGCATTTCGCGATCGGCAACCGCTAAGGTAGCGTCCGGCGTGACATCGCGCCGTGCCGGTCCGGTGCCGCCGGTGGTCAGTACCAGATGGCAAAAACGTTCATCAACCAGTTCGCAAATGGCCTGTTCGATCATCGGCTGCTCATCCGGTACCAGCCGTGATTCGATCTCAAATGGCGTGCTGATGGCGCTGTTCAGCCAGCTTTCCAGCGCCGGAATGCCCTGATCCTGATAAATGCCGTTGGCGGCGCGATCGGATACCGAGATCAGGCCTATGCGTAATGTGTTCATGATTATCTTCGCTGTGATTTACCGCGGTGCGGTGGAATAAAAGGGGAAGAGCAGAAAGGATAATACAAAGCGAAAGTGACGGAAAAGGGAAACCGTGACGGACAGTGCCGTCACGGTCAGGCATTACAGCAGTTCTGCCAGCATCTTCTCAAGTTTGCCCTGATCAACGGCAAAATTGCGGATACCTTCGGCCAGCTTCGCCACCGCCATTGGGTCCTGGTTGTGCTGCCACAGGAACTCAGACTCGGTCATGCGGGCCGGACGCGCTTTCACTTCACCGCTGTAGCTCAGCTTGCGCTCCAGCGTGCCTTCGCTTTCTGCCAGCTCTTTCAGCAGCGCAGGCGAAATGGTCAGACGATCACAACCAGCCAGTTCGATGATTTCGCCGACGTTACGGAAGCTGGCGCCCATCACCACGGTTTCATAGCCGTGCTGCTTGTAGTAGTTGTAGATTTCAGAAACCGATACCACGCCTGGATCTTCGTGCGCGGCATACTCTTTCTTATCGGTGTTGGCTTTGTACCAGTCGAGAATACGGCCAACAAACGGTGAAATCAGGAACACGCCCGCTTCAGCACAGGCACGCGCCTGGGCGAAGGAGAACAGCAGCGTCAGGTTACAGTTGATGCCTTCTTTTTCCAGCTGCTCCGCCGCGCGGATACCCTGCCAGGTTGAAGCCAGTTTGATCAGGATGCGATCGTTGCTGATACCGGCATCGTTATAGAGTTTGATCAGGCTGCGGGCTTTGGCGATGCTGCCTTCAGTGTCGTAAGAGAGACGGGCATCGACTTCGGTCGAAATGCGGCCGGGGATCAGTTTGAGAATTTCCAGACCGATGTTAACCGCCAGCTTGTCAGAAACCAGCTGCAACTGCTCTTCTTTGTTGCTGCTCTGCTCACGCGCCCAGCCGATCGCTTCATCGATCAGTTTGCGGTATTCAGGGATTTGTGCGGCGTTGAGAATCAGAGAAGGGTTGGTAGTAGCGTCCTGCGGCTGGTACAGCTTCATGGCTGCAATATCACCGGTGTCGGCTACCACGGTGGTGAGCTGACGCAGGGAAGTAAGTTTGTCCGTCATGTTCTTTTCTCTTAGTTAACTGTCAGGGTGAAAAAAGGCTGTTGCGATAATATCACGCGTCAACGGTGGCGCAAGGTCAGGGAATGCCGTTTACCATAGCGTGAACAAATAGGTGTGATTCGTCATTCTTTGCGGCTTTTTTGGTACACTGCGTGGCTTAACGAACAGCCAATTCCCTGTAAAACCAGGTGTTAACCGAGGAAGCAACTATGTTGATGGTGATCTCGCCCGCCAAGACGCTGGATTACGAAAGTCCGCTGGCGACCCCGCGGTTTACCCAGCCTGCCCTGTTAGAAAAGTCACAACAGCTGATTGAAATTGCGCGCGATCTGTCACCCGCCAGCATCGCCTCGTTAATGGGCATCAGTGACAAGCTGGCGCACCTCAATGCCGAGCGTTTTAACAGCTGGCAGCCCGATTTCAGCCCGGACAACGCCCGCCAGGCGATTCTGGCGTTCAAAGGGGATGTCTACACCGGCTTGCAGGCTGAGACCTTCAGCGATCAGGATTTCGATTTCGCTCAGCAGCATTTACGTATGTTGTCCGGCCTGTATGGCGTCCTGCGTCCGCTGGATCTGATGCAGCCCTACCGGCTGGAGATGGGCATCCGGCTGGCCAATCCGGCTGGCAAAGATCTCTACAGCTTCTGGGGCGATCTGCTGACGGAGACGCTGAACGCCGCGCTGGCGGAACAGGGTGACGCGGTGCTGATTAACCTCGCCTCTGACGAATACTTCAGGGCGATCAAACCGAAAAAGCTGCAGGCGCAGCTGATTAAGCCGGTGTTCCTCGATCAGAAGAACGGCAGTTATAAAGTGATTAGCTTCTATGCCAAGAAGGCGCGCGGATTAATGAGTCGCTTCGTGATTCAGCAGCGTCTGACAAAGCCGGAACAGCTTAAAGCGTTTGATGTGGATGGCTATGCTTTTGATGCTGCCAGCAGCAGCGAGACGGAGCTGGTGTTTAAGCGCGCCGGGCTGTAACCGGCTGCGCCCGTGGTGCTTCCCGTTATTCGGGAAGCACCACAAAGGGTTATTTCAGCAGAAAGGCCCGCAGTGCGGCAAAATCGGCCTGCATCTGATGTGACAGCAACGGCAGTTCTGCCCGCTCCGCCAGCTCTGGTGGCAGCGTCAGCGTCTGCTCCAGAATCTCTTCCACGCTCTCTCTGAATTTCGCCGGATGCGCGGTGCCAAGGAACAAACCATACTCCCCATCCTGCAGCTGATCGCGCAGCAGACGCCAGGCAATCGCAGCGTGCGGCTCAGAGATATAGCCCAGTTCCGCCAGCTCACGCATGGCGGCGCGGGTGGTCTCATCCGAAACCGCGCCGTAGGCCAGATCGGTTAACCGCCAGGTCTTACGGCGGAATAGCTCTTCAACGCGCGGCCAGTTGTTAGGCTGGCTGACATCCATGGCATTCGACAACGTCGAGACCGTCAGATTCGGCTGCCACTCGCCGTTACCCAGGAAGCGCGGCACCGTATCGTTGGCGTTAGTGGCTGCGATAAAGCGCTTGATCGGCAGACCCAGCGATTTCGCCAGCAGACCGGCGGTCAGATCGCCAAAGTTGCCGCTCGGCACCGACACCACCAGCTGATTACGTTTTTCCTGTGGCAACTGGGCGACCGCTTCAAAGTAGTAGCAGATCTGCGCCAGCAGGCGGCTGATGTTGATGGAGTTGGCTGAGTTCAGACCAATCGCCTGCTTCAGCTCTGCATCATCAAACGCCTGTTTCACCAGCGACTGACAGGCATCGAAATCGCCGTCGATAGCGATAGTTTCGATGTTGCCGCCCAGGGTACAGAAGAGTTTCTCCTGCAGCGGGCTGATTTTGCCCTGCGGATAGAGGATCACCACCCGCACGTTCTTCATGCCGTAGAAAGCGTGCGCCACGGCCGCACCGGTATCGCCGGAGGTGGCGGTTAAAATGGTGATCTGCTCATCTGAGCCGCTGACATACGCCAGCATTTGCGCCATAAAACGGCCGCCGAAATCTTTAAACGCCAGCGTCGGGCCGTGGAACAGTTCCAGACAGGCGATATCTTCACTGACCGCCTTGACCGGTGCCGGGAAAGCAAACGCGGCTTTAACACGCTCAGCCAGTTGGTGGGCCGGGATTTCGTCACCAATATAGGCCGAGAGAATTTTGCTGCTGCGGCTGACAAAATCCATCTCCAGCATCGCGTCGATGTCGGTCAGTTCAAACTCTGGCAGCTCAAGCGGGAAAAACAGCCCCTGCTGCGAACCCAGACCCTGTTTCACCGCCTGGGCGAAGCTGACCTGCTCGTTGTGATCCTTTAGATTGTAGAGTTTCATGCGTTATCCCAATTGTCGTGCGCCAGCCGTGTCAAGACGGCAGATATGGACGAAGCCTTCATCATTCTGCAGATAGTGCTGGCTCAGCCAGTCAGCCATCCGCTGTGCCGTTTCCATCTGATTGCAAACGGCGAAAAGTGTCGGACCGGAGCCGGAAATCCCGCAGGCCAGCGCGCCAATATCCTGCGCGGCCTGCCGTGCATCGGCGAAGCCTGGCAGCAGTCGGGTGCGATAAGGCTCGGCGATCACATCCTGCATCAGTTTAGCTGCCAGCTGCGGCTGACGCGTATGGCAGGCATGAATGAAGCCCGCCAGCAGACGGCCATGCTTGATGCAGTCCTCTTTACGATACTGCGCCGGCAGAATCGCGCGCGCTTCGGCGGTAGAAACTTTAATGCCTGGGTAGGCCATCACCCACAGCCAGTCATCAAAGCCCGGCACCGGCTGGCTGATAATGTCGTTCTCTTCCAGCATCAGCTGAATGCCGCCGAGGAAGCACGGTGCCACATTATCATAATGGACGCTGCCGGAAATCCGCCCTTCCAGTTCACCCATCAGCAACAGCAGCTGGCTGTCGCTGAGTGGCTTGCCGCAAAATTCGTTCATTGCCATCAGGCCAGCCACCACCGAACAGGCGCTCGACCCCAGCCCGGAGCCGATCGGCATGTTCTTCTCCAGCGTCATCGCCACCGGAATCTCTTTCCCCAGCGCCTCGCAGAACCGCTGCCAGCACTGATAAACGATATTCTCTTTGGGATCGGCTGGCAGCTTAGTCACGAAACGGCCCGCGTTGGTCAGGCTGAAGCGATCGGCCGCTTCGACCGAGACGCAGTCGCCCAGCAGCGAGCCATCCACCGGCGACACCGCCGCGCCCAGCACATCGAAGCCGACGCTGACGTTACCAATTGAGGCCGGTGCATAAATTTTTACCATTATTAAACTCCCAACTTCCATGACAGCGTGCGCAGCAGGTCAGCAAAAACACCGGCTGCCGTCACATCATTTCCTGCACCGTACCCGCGCAGTACCAGCGGAATCGGCTGATAGTAGCGGCTGTAAAAGGCCAGCGCGTTCTCGCCGTTTTTCACTTTATACAGCGGATCGTTACCGTCAACGGCATCGATTTTCACTTTGCAGACGCCGCCCTCTTCAATCACCCCGACGAAGCGCAACACTTTCCCTTCATCGCGTGCCTGCGCCACCCGTGCGGCAAAGGCGTTATCCAGCTCCGGCAGGCGCTGCATAAACTGTTCGACATCCTGAATGGCGGTCAGACTCTCCGGCAGCAATGGTTCGATCTCAATGTCGCTCAGCTCCAGCTGGTGACCCGCTTCACGGGCCAGAATCAGCAATTTACGCGCCACATCGGTGCCGGAGAGATCGTCACGCGGATCGGGTTCAGTGAAGCCCATTTCGCGGGCCATATTCGTCGCCTGAGACAGCGTTACGCCCTCATCCAGCTTGCCGAAGATAAACGACAGCGAGCCGGAGAGAATACCGGAAAAGCGCAGCAGTTCGTCACCGGCATTCATCAGGTTCTGCAGGTTTTCGATCACCGGTAAGCCTGCGCCGACGTTGGTGTCGTAGAGGAATTTACGTCGTGACTTCGCCGCCGCCGAGCGCATCTGCTGGTAATAATTCCACGACGAGGTGTTGGCCTTTTTGTTCGGCGTCACCACGTGGAAACCCTCGCTGAGGAAATCCGCATATTGATCGGCCACCGCCTGGCTGGAGGTACAGTCGACGATCACCGGGTTCAGCAGATGGTACTCTTTCACCAGACGGGTCAGACGGCCGAGGTTAAACGGCTCTTTGGCTTCGCTCAGCGCCGCTTTCCAGTTGCTCAGATCGATGCCGTGTACATGGGTCAACAGCGCGCGTGAATTGGCGATGCCGCAGACCCGCAGATCGATATGCTTCTGCTTCAGCCACGCCTGCTGACGGTGTAACTGATCCAGCAGCGCGCCGCCCACCCCGCCAACGCCGACCACAAACACTTCGATGACCTGATCGGTGGCGAACAACATCTGATGCACCACACGCACCCCGGTGATCACTTCGTCATTATTCACCACCACCGAGATCGAGCGCTCGGACGAGCCCTGGGCAATCGCCACGATATTGATGTTGGCGCGCGCCAGCGCCGAGAAGAATTTTGCCGAAATGCCGCGCAGCGTGCGCATACCGTCACCGACCACCGAAATCACCGCAAGGTTTTCAATGATATCCAGCGGATCGAGCAGGCCATCTTTCAGTTCAAGATAGAACTCCTCTTCCAGCACGTGGCGCGCCCGCGCCAGTTCATTCTGCGGTACACAGAAGCTGATGCTGTATTCGGAAGAGGATTGGGTGATCAGCACCACCGAGATACCGGTGCGTGACATCGCAGCAAACACCCGAGCCGCCATTCCGACCATCCCTTTCATGCCAGGACCGGAGACGTTAACCATCGCCATATTATTCAGGTTGGTGATGCCTTTGACCGGATTCTCATCCAGCTCGCCCTGGCCGCCAATCAGCGTGCCGGGCGCCTGCGGGTTGGCGGTATTTTTAATCAGGCACGGGATCTGGAACTGGGCAATCGGCGCGATGGTACGCGGATGCAGCACTTTGGCACCAAAATAGGAGAGCTCCATCGCCTCCTGGTAGGACATCGATTTCAGCAGGCGCGCATCCGGCACCTGGCGCGGATCGCAGGTATAGACGCCATCGACATCGGTCCAGATTTCACAGCAGTCAGCGCGCAGACAGGCCGCCAGCACCGCTGCCGAATAGTCTGAGCCGTTACGTCCCAGTACCACCAGTTCACCGCGCTCATTGCCGGCGGTGAAGCCGGCCATCAGGATCATATTCTGTGGCGGGATCTGGCTGGCGGCAATGCGACGGGTCGATTCGGCGATATCTACGGTCGATTCGAGGTAGTGACCAACTGCCAGCAGTTTCTCGACCGGATCGATAACGCTGACCTCGTGGCCTCGCGCCTGCAGCAGCGCTTCCATAATGGCGATCGAGAGTTTTTCACCGCGGCAGATAATCGCCGCATTCACGCTGTCGGGACATTGCCCTAACAGGCTGATGCCATGCAGCACCTGTTTCAGCTGAGCAAACTCAAGGTCAACGCGGGTTTTCAGGCGATCGTACTCAAAGCCGGGCTGCGCGTCCGCCAGGCCCTGCAGCAGCGCGCTGAAGATGCGTTCGGCATCGCTGATATTCGGCAAAGCGTCCTGACCACTGATGGTTTTTTCGATCATCGCCACCAGATGGTTAGTAATCTTCGCTGGCGCAGAGAGCACGGTTGCAACCTGTCCTTGTTGCGCATTATTTTCCAGAATGTCGGCGACGCGGAGAAACCTTTCCGCATTCGCCACCGAGGTCCCGCCGAATTTCAGCACTCGCATAATTTAAACTCTCCTGAATTTAAGCCGAAAAAAAAGCCCGCACTGTTTAGGTGCGGGCTTTTTTCTGTTTTTTCCTGTATGCGTCAGCCCGCACCGTTACCTGAGGTAATGGTGGTGGTAATGATTGTGATGTTCAGGCTGTTTTTACGCATTGAGATTTATTTTCTGTCTGTTTTTGTCTGTCCGTCTGGCCTTCAGAAGTAAAGCAAAGCGCACGTTAAGTCAACGAATTTGTCCGAAGGTCAAATTTTCGGCACTGCGCACAGCTGCCTGTGAAAGCGCTAAATCGTGTGCGATCGTTTGCCATGCTAAAATTCTCTACGATCTGTCGCTGGAAAATCCGCTTTTTCCCGAGGATTTATCTATAAGTTTTTTTTCTATGTCATGCAGCAGGCGGTGCAGCATCGCGCTGTCACGCTGTTCCAGCAGGCCAATGCGCTGGTTAATCCAGTCTGCCATTTTCTCGTCGTCGCTGACTTCCAGCGTCTGCAGTAACTGATGAAAACGCTGACGCAGCGCCTGTAGCTGCTGAGCGTCTGCCGCCGCGACTGCCGGTGCCGCCACCTGATTCAGCTTCGCCAGCTGATAGCAGTAGACCATGACCGCCTGCCCCAGATTCAGCGATGGGTAGTCGTTCGCCATCGGAATGCCGGTCAGCAGATCAACCTGCTCCAGCTCCTCATTGGTCAGCCCGCTGTCTTCACGTCCAAAGACCAGCGCCATGCTGTTCACCCACTGACGCTTTTCCAGCAGCTGAATTTCAACCTGTTCAGGCGTGGCGTAATAGCGGAATTTTGCCCGGCTGCGGGCGGTGGTCGCCACCGAGAAGTCAATATCCGCTAACGCCTCAGCCAGGGTCGCGTAGGTCTGGAGGTTATCGAGGATGTCGCCGGCACCATGCGCGACCCGGCGCGCTGCCGGGTCCTGCCAGGCGTCACTGGCGACAATCCGCAGCTGGCTAAAGCCCATGGTTTTCATCGCGCGCGCCGCAGCGCCAATATTTTCTGCCCGGGCAGGCGAGACCAGAATCAGGGGAAAAAGCATGTTTATTCCGTTGGGTTTGCTGACATAACGCCATATTAACACGGCTGTTAATGATTTAGCCGCCTCGCAGAAACAACAAAAGCAGATGTTAAAACCACCAGAAATCGATGCCAAACGCGTTTTTGCGGCTCAGATGGGCCTTATTTATAAAATCGTTATAAATTCATTGAAATTCAGTAAGCTAAAATACCGTTCCCTTTCGGTTATAGTTTGCAAATTACGCGCCGCAAATGTAGCAAAAATGCTGCTTTTTGTGAGCTAAGCAGGCAATCTACGAGAAGTTTTTCACAAAAGTGTTAACGTGCTACAATTGCATTTGATATAAGTCAACGAAGCGTTGTTTTTATGCTTATCGGTTGTAGTTGGTGCTGTTAGGTTGCTGTTAATGCAGTTAGGATATGCGCCATTATCTTTCTCTCACGGGGCATGCGATTTTCATCCTGACTGGCTGAGCTAATACTGTTGTTGACGTTGATAGATGGCTTATCAGAATAGTATTCCGTACAACGGTTCAGCACGGTCCGCCGCTCTCGATGATGAAGAACGCCATAGCGCTGTACGCCCTGTTTTTAATTTGTTGGCAAATTTTAGGTAGCTAAACATGCAGACCCCGCACATTCTTATCGTTGAAGACGAACTGGTCACGCGTAATACCCTCAAAAGCATTTTTGAGGCGGAAGGTTATGTGGTGTATGAGGCGACGGATGGTGCTGAAATGCATCAGGTGCTGACCGACAATGACGTCAATCTGGTCATTATGGACATCAACCTGCCCGGTAAAAACGGCCTGTTACTGGCCCGTGAACTGCGCGAACAGGCTAACGTCGCTCTGATGTTCCTGACCGGCCGTGATAACGAAGTCGATAAAATTCTCGGTCTGGAAATTGGCGCTGACGACTACATCACCAAGCCCTTTAACCCGCGTGAACTGACGATCCGTGCCCGCAACCTGCTGTCACGTACCATGAATCTGGCGCTGCCAAGCGAAGAGCGTCGTCAGGTTGAGAGCTATAAGTTCAACGGCTGGGAGCTGGATATTAACAGCCGCTCGCTGATCAACCCGAACGGTGAACATTACAAGCTGCCGCGCAGTGAGTTCCGCGCCATGCTGCACTTCTGCGAGAACCCGGGCAAGATTCAGACCCGTGCGGATCTGCTGAAAAAAATGACCGGTCGCGATCTCAAACCGCATGACCGTACCGTCGATGTGACCATCCGCCGTATTCGTAAGCATTTCGAATCAACGCCGGATACGCCAGAGATTATCGCCACCATTCATGGTGAAGGTTATCGCTTCTGCGGCGACCTGCAGGACTAACCGGTCCGCTGGTAAAAAAACGCCCTGACGGGCGTTTTTTTTTGCCTTAGCGCCACGGCATAATCGGGACTGCGCTCAGGGCATTTTTCGGCGAGCCTTCCACCACTTTATCGGAGTAGGTCAGATAGACTAAGGCGTTGCGCTTTTTATCGAAGAAGCGTACAACCTGCAGCTTCTTGAAGATCAGTGAGGTGCGCTGGCGAAACACCACGTCACCCTGCGCTTTGCCCTGCGCAATCTTCTCACTCAGCTCGACCGGCCCGATCTGCTGGCATGAGATGGCTGCGTCAGAGGTGTCTTCCGCCAGACCTAATCCGCCCTTGATGCCGCCGGTTTTCGCCCGACTGATATAACAGGTTACATTTTTAACATCGGGGTCATCGAAGGCCTCAACGACAATCTTGTGGTCGGGTCCGAATATCTTGAACACCGTATCTACCGAGCCAATTTCCTCGGCGAGCAGCGGGCTGGAAAAGGTCAGAGTGGCAAACGCGGCGATCATAAGACGAGATATTGTCATGGAGTTACCATTGCAAATGGAATAGACGAGACTGTAATGTACTGTCAATCGAGTTAATGACCAAACCAAAACGGGTTTAAGCCCGCACTGATGTAGCACCATCTTCCTGAGAAAGCTGCCCACGCCTTTTGAGCATTTAGTGCTATTATTCGACGACTGCGTTTAGCTGCACCACCAGAGTATGAGGATGTTTTATGGACCAAGCCGGTATCATTCGCGATTTGCTTGTCTGGCTGGAGAGCCATCTGGATCAACCCCTTTCACTGGACAACGTCGCCCTGAAAGCAGGTTACTCTAAATGGCATTTACAAAGGATGTTCAAGGACGTCACTGGCCATGCAATTGGCGCTTATATCCGTGCGCGACGTCTGTCAAAGGCCGCAGTTGCACTGCGTCTGACCAGCCGCCCGATTCTGGATATTGCCCTGCAGTATCGTTTTGACTCGCAGCAGACCTTTACCCGTGCGTTTAAAAAGCAGTTTAACCAGACGCCGGCCTGGTATCGCCGCTCTTCAGAGTGGAATTCATTTGGCATCCGTCCGCCAATTCGCCTCGGCGATGAGACGCAGCCTGAACCGAGCTTCGTTACCTTGCCGGAAACGGTGCTGGTGGGGCAAACCCAGAACTACACCTGTACTCTGGAGCAGATCTCCAGTTACCGCGACGAAATGCGCATCCACTTCTGGAAGCAGTTCCTGCTGGAGACCGATACGGTGCCGCCGGTGCTGTATGGCCTGCACCAGGTGCGCGCCAGCCAGGATAAGGATGATGAGCAGGAGATCCTCTACACCACCGCAGTGCCGGCCGACAGCGCCATGAATCTGCACTCCGGCCAGAGCGTGATCCTCGAAGCGGGCGATTATGTGCAGTTCACCTACACCGGACCGCGCGTTGAGCTGCAGGAGTTTATCCTGTTGCTGTACGGCACCTGTATGCCGACGCTGGGCCTGACCCGCCGCCAGGGACAGGATATTGAACGGTTTATCACCGACGGTGGTAAAAAGCGCAGCGAGCCGCCAACAGAGATCCGCTGTGAATATCTGATTCCGATTCGTCGCCAGCCCGCCGCCAGTTAAGCCCTTCTGCCGTCATGCCGACGGCAGAAAGTACTTCTCTTTAGCGCTGCAGTTCGTCGAGCGCCGGCGCATCAAGATGGGAAATATCCCCGGCCGTTTCCACCACCCAGCCCTGCGCCAGCCAGGCGCTCTGTTGATGATCGACGCGTGAGATCGAGCAGTTACGCAGCCGCAGACGCCGCTCCGCATGGGCTGGCAGGCCGAGGATGGTGCTGACCAGTACCCCCAGCGCCATGCCGTGACTGACAATCAGTGGCCGGCTGCCCGCAGGCAGATCGAGACAGGCATTCAGCGCCTGATGCATCCGCGTGGCCATCTCGGTCATCGACTCACCGTTCGGGATACGTCCCCCTTCGGTACCGTTAACCAGCGTGGCGCGCCACTGCTCCTCTTCGGCGGTTAACCCGTCGAGCGGACGCTTCTCCAGCACCCCCATGTTCAGTTCGCGCAGGCGAGGATCGAGCGTCACCACGCAACCACAGGCATCGGCGATGATCTCAGCCGTGTGGCGCGTACGCCCGAGATCGCTGGCGATAATGTGCGTGATGCCCAGACTCCTGACGCGTTCACCCACCTGATGGGCTTGTTGCTCACCTTTTTCCGTCAGCGGACTGTCGGACTGACCCTGAATGCGGCGTTCCGCATTCCATACCGTTTCACCGTGACGAACAAGATAGACCTGTAGCATGCTTAGTTTCCGTTATACTGCGACAAAAATCGCCTTAGAGCCTTCCCCATCAGACGTCATCGTTGCAGGCAGTCTGGCGAGAGGCAGCGCGAAACAACCGGAGCGTACAGGCAGTACGTAAGGGTTGTGGCACTGCTCAGGTTCAGGCTGGCCAGTAAAATAGCCTGATGGGCCAGGCTCTTAATCACCTAAGGGTTCAATCAATTATGTACCATGTTGTCGCAGCCACCACCAACCCAGCGAAGATTCGCGCGATTGCGCAGGCATTCAACGACGTTTTCGGCGAGGGATCCTGCCATATTGAAGGGGTCGAGGTCGATAGCGGCGTTGCCGCACAGCCGTTAACCCATCTTGAAACGCGAACTGGCGCACGTCAGCGGGTAATGAATGCCCGACAGGTCCGACCTGAAGCAGCATTCTGGGTGGCCATTGAGGCCGGCATTGAAGATGACTGCGCCTTTGCCTGGATGGTGGTGGAAAATCAGAAACAGCGTGGAGAATCCCGCTCGGCCAGCTTCACGTTGCCGCCGGTGGTACTGGCTGGACTGCGTGAAGGCCGCGAGCTGGGCGAGGAGATGGCACGGTTAACCGGCATTGAGAATATTAAACAGCAGGGCGGCGCGATTGGTGCTTTTACTCAGGGCCTGCTCAGCCGCTCCAGCGTCTATCATCAGGCACTGATCCTGGCGCTCTGCCCGTTTGTTCATCCGCTTTATCAGCAGTGATCAGCGACGGCCCAGATGCGCTTCCAGCCAGCGTTTCAGCTCGGGCGGGGCCTCTTTCAGGCTGTTTGAGCCACGCGTGATGGTTGCAATGCCGACCCCAAGCTCGTTTTTCAGCTCGCGCTGGCTCATCTCGCCGTTCATCAGCTCTTCAATAATCCGCAGACGGGTGCCAAAGGCTTCGCGCTCATCCGGTGTCATCATCAGCTGCATCAGCGGCAGCGCGTGGCCGTCCGCAAACGCCTGCTGCATCAGCCCGACAAAGCGATGCCAGCTATCCTCTGCCAGGTGCGCATCGGTGGGGGAATCAGGTTGGGTCATGAAGAGGCTTCCGTACTCGCTAAAGAGTACGGAAGCTTAGCACAGCTAGTAACGGCGATTCCACTCAGCATCTGACAGGATCTTGTCAGGCTGGCCCATGAAGTGACGATAGTAGGCGTCATACGCCAGAACATTCTTCACGTAGCCACGGGTTTCTGAGAACGGAATGGTCTCAATAAACGCCACCGCATCGAGGTTACCGCCACTGACTTTCTGCCAGCTGCGTACCCGTCCAGGCCCGGCATTGTAAGCCGCCGAGGCGAAGATCCGGTTCTGACCAAACTGCTGATAGACATACTCCAGGTACTGCGTCCCGATCTGGATATTGGTCTCCGGGTCCAGCAGCTGACTGGTATTGGCGTAACCCGGAATATTGTACATTTTGACGGTATGCGCCGCAGTGGCTGGCATGATCTGCATCAGGCCGCTGGCACCGACCGGTGAGCGCGCTTTCGGGTTCCATGCACTCTCCTGACGTGAGATAGCCATCGCGTAGCTCGGCGGGATCTGCTTATCCTGGGTATTACGCTGATAGACGCTCTGCCACGCCAGCGGGAAGCGCTCTTTCAGGCTGTCCCACATTTTGGCGGTAATGGTGGCCTGCACGCTGAGATCCCACCAGTCCTGCTCGTTGGCGTAACGCGCCAGCATCTGCTGCTGACTGTGCGGCCGGCTGGCAATCAGGTTAGCCCATTCGCTGCGCGCCAGGTTATCCAGTCCCCAGTACATCAGCTCACGAACCCGGGCCAGCTCTGCGCCCTGAACCGTGGCACTATCGGGCTTCGGCGCTTCATCGACCTGCAGCGGATAGTCCACACCCAGTCGCTGCGCCGCTACCATCGGATAGAAGCCGCGCGCCTGCATCAGCTTACGCAGGATCTCTTCCGCTTCCTCTTTGCGATCTTTTTCAAACAGCAGATCGGCCTGCCAGTATTGCCACTCATCCTTCTCTTTAGCTTCCAGCGGCAGGCGGGCGATCCAGGTATTCAGACCGCGGCGATCGTGCTGGGAGAGCGCCAGCCGCACCCGGCGTTCCACCAGCGCGGTCGATTCGCTGTTCATCACTACCGCATCACGCCAGCGCGCCTGTTCTGAAGTCAGGTCGCTGCCCATCATGCGCCACACCACGATCTCCTTCAGCGCCTGCTCATCCTCCGGCCCCATTTTCTGGGCACGCGCCAGAATCGGGATCAGGCTGCGGGCGTTTTCCATATCCTGCCGTGCTACCCGCGTGAAGGCGTAAAGAGTGGCCTGACGGGTAAAGTCTGTTGGTCCGACGGCGCTGGCAAAGGTGCTGACCGTCAGCGGGTCCTGCTGCAGCGCCTGGATCGCATCTGACATGGTCTGGTAATCGGCCGGCAACGATTTCGCCAGATAGCTCACCAGGCTGTCGTTGCCCGCTTTCATCGCCAGCCGGATGCGTTCCAGAATGGTAATCGGTGAGAGCTGGCCGGAGGCCTGCCATACCGAGAAGAGCTTATCGCAATCGTTGGGCAACGCCGTGCCGCGCAGCCAGATCTGCTTCGCGCCGTCAAAAGCCGCCTGCTGCTGGCCGGTGGCCCATTTGGCGTAGTACCAGTTACAGCGCGCCTGCACCGGTTTCGGCTCGGTCGGACTGAAATTAAGCACGCCCTGCCAGTCCTGGCGATGCGCCAGCACGTTGATAAAACGGGTGCTGAGCGAACGCGCCGGTGGCAACGTCGGATACTGACGGATAAAGTTTTGCACCGCCAGGCTGGTCTCCTGATCGAGATCCTGCGCCAGCAGACGATACTGCAGATAAGGATAAAGGGGATAATCCTGTAGCGTTGGCAACAGCTGATCCACCGTGGCCATCTGGTTACTGTCCCAGGCCTGTTTAATTTGTTGATAACGCTGTCGTTGTTGATCAAGCGAATCGGCCCATGCGCTGCTGGCCGTGCCGACCAGGCAGATCCCTATCATCCAGTTACGCCACTTCACCACGTAAATCTCCTCTGTTGCTGGGCGCCGGCAGGTTGCCAGACTCCCTTCATGCTAACCAGGCCACCCGGCTCTTGCCATGTTCTTCACAAAATTTACGCACGCAGAGGTTAAACGCACCGTCATCGCCCGTCCGCTGCGCCGCAATTGTGCAAATAATCATCACAAAAACTTATGGCAACCACACTTAACGCGTTGAATCATAGCGTTAAAAAAATGGCACAGCCTTTGCTCTGTTGAACCCCATCTTGTATACCAGCTGGAATTCAACGTATGGCTTCGACCTTTGGCTTGACCCTTCACGACTGGCAGCAACGCTATCAATCGGCACCGCAGCAGATTATTCCGCTGCTGGAGGCGCATCTGGCGGCGCTGGACCCGCAGGATAACGCCTGGATCTATCTCGCGACCCCGGCTCAGCTGATGGCGCAGCTGGAACCGCTGCTGGCGCAGTACCAGCGCGATCCCGCATCGCTGCCGCTGTTTGGCGTGCCGTTCGCCGTCAAGGACAACACCGATATTGCTGGCTGGCCGACCAGCGCCGCCTGCCCGGCCTTTACCTATATCGCAGATAACGACGCGACGGTGGTCGCCAGACTAAAAGCCGCTGGCGCGGTGGTGATTGGCAAAACCAACCTCGATCAGTTTGCCACCGGCCTGGTGGGCACCCGTTCACCCTATGGCGCTGTCTCTAATACCTTTGATGCCGACTACGTCAGCGGCGGCTCCAGCTCCGGTTCCGCCTCGGTGTTAGCGCGCGGGCTGGTCGGCTTCTCACTCGGCACCGACACCGCCGGTTCGGGTCGGGTCCCGGCCGGATTTAATAATATTGTTGGCCTGAAACCCACCAAAGGCTGGTTTTCTGCGCACGGCGTGGTGCCGGCCTGTCGGCTGAATGACACGCTCTCCGTCTTTGCCCTGACGGTGGAGGATGCCTTTACCGTCGCCACTCTGGCCGGTGGTTATGACGCCGCTGACGCCTACTCGCGCGTCAATCCGCATACCGCACCGGCCAGCCTGCCCGCTCACCCTCACTTTGCCATCCCGGCGAATCCAGAATTCTTTGACGATGCGGCAGCCGAAGCGGCCTGGGATCGGGCGCTGGAAGCGCTGCTGATTGCGGGCGTAACGCTGCAGCCGATTGATTTCACGCCGTTCAGCCAGCTGGCAGAGCAGCTCTATTCCGGTCCCTGGGTGGCCGAGCGTACCGCCGCGGTCGGCGACATGCTGCATCGTCCGGCGGAGATGGACCCGGTGGTGCACGGCATCGTCGCCAGCGGCCTGAAATACAGCGCCGTTGAGGCGTATCAGGCGGAGTACCTGCGGGCGGAGCTGACGCGTCAGATTCAGCAGACTCTGGCGCAATTTGACGCGCTGGTGGTACCGACCTCGCCCACCATCCACACGCTGGCGGAGATGAAGCAGGAGCCGGTGGCGTACAACTCACAGTTCGGCACCTACACCAACTTCACCAACCTGGCCGATCTCGCCGCGCTGGCGCTGCCCGGACCGTTCCGCAATGACGATTTACCGGCGGGCATTACGCTGATCGCGCCTGCCTGGCACGATCGTGCGCTGGCCGACTTTGGGTTGCGCTGGCAGCAGCAGTTAGCGCTACCGCTCGGTGCCACCGGCCAGCCGCAGCCGACCCGGTCGCGCGTCCTGCCGCCTTCAGCCGATCACGTACGGGTGGCGGTGGTCGGCGCGCATCTCACCGGGATGCCGCTTAACTTCCAGCTCACCAGCCGTCAGGCGGTGTGGGTGGAGGAGACGCAGACCGCGCCGGATTATCGCCTGTTTGCGCTGCTGAATGGGCCGATCAAAAAACCTGGCCTGATGCGCGACGATCGCGGTGCCGCTATCACCGTCGAGCTGTGGGATATCCCGCTGGCGCGCTTTGGTGAGTTCGTGGCGGAGATCCCGCCGCCGCTGGGCATCGGCAGCCTGACGCTGGCGGACGGCCGGGTAGTAAAAGGCTTTATCTGTGAAGGGTCCGCGCTCAAAAACGCGCTGGAAATTACTGAAACGGGCGGCTGGCGCAACTGGCTGGCGACGCAAGGGAGTCACTAAACCATGTTCAGCACCGTACTCATTGCCAACCGTGGCGAAATCGCCTGTCGCGCCATCCGTACCCTGAAACGCCTGGGCGTGAAAAGCGTGGCGGTCTACTCCGATGCCGATCGTAATGCGCAGCACGTTAAGCAGGCCGATGTGGCGATCGCGCTGGGCGGCGATAAAGCCAGCGACAGCTATCTGCGCATCGACAAAATTCTGGCAGCAGCGCAGCAGAGCGGCGCTGAAGCTATCTGGCCGGGCTATGGATTCCTGTCCGAGAGCCTGCCGTTCGCCGAAGCCTGTGAGCAGGCGGGCATCGCCTTTGTCGGCCCGACAGCGCAACAGATCGGCGAGTTCGGTCTGAAACACCGCGCCCGTGAACTGGCCGCACGCGCCGGTGTGCCAATGACGCCCGGCACGCCGCTACTGGATTCGCTGGAGGCGGCATTGCAGGCCGCCGATGAGATCGGTTATCCGGTGATGCTGAAAAGCACCGCGGGCGGCGGCGGGATTGGCCTGACGCGCTGCGCCGATGCCGCGGCGTTAGCCAGCGCCTGGGAGAGCGTGCGTCGTCTGGGCGAACAGTTCTTCAGTGATGCTGGCGTATTTCTGGAGCGCTGCATCGATCGCGCCCGCCATGTCGAAGTGCAGATCTTTGGCGACGGTCGCGGCACCGTGGTCGCGCTGGGTGAGCGCGACTGCTCACTGCAGCGGCGTAATCAAAAAGTGGTGGAAGAGACCCCGGCTCCGGGCCTGTCGGCCGCCACGCGTGACGCCCTGCTCGCCTCGGCGGTGCGTCTGGGTGAGCTGGTCAACTACCGCAGCGCCGGTACCGTCGAGTATATCTATGACGTCACTCAGCAGGCGTTTTACTTTCTCGAAGTGAATACCCGGCTGCAGGTTGAGCATCCGGTCACCGAATGCGTGACCGGGCTGGATCTGGTCGAGTGCATGTTAAAAGTGGCGGCGGGCGATGAGATCGACTGGCCGCGCCTGCAGCAGCCACCGCAGGGCGCCGCCATTGAAGTGCGGCTCTACGCGGAAGATCCGCTGAAAAACTTCCAGCCGAGCCCCGGCCTGCTCACCGCCGTCAGCTTTCCCGCCGGCGTGCGCGTCGACAGCGGCATTGATACCGGCAGCGAAGTCTCCAGCTTCTACGATCCGATGATCGCCAAACTGATTGTGCACGCCGACAGCCGCGAGGCGGCGCTGGAGAAGATGCAACAGGCGCTGGACGCCACTCAGCTGCATGGCATCGCTACTAACCTCGACTATCTGCGGCAGATCGTGGCGACCGGGGCGTTTCGCAGCGGCGCGGTCTGGACCCGATATCTTGATAGCTTCACCCCCTCCGCGCCGGTGATTGAAGTGCTGCAGCCCGGTACCTTCAGCTCGGTTCAGGATTATCCCGGCCGCCTCGGCTACTGGGACATTGGCGTTCCGCCTTCCGGCCCGATGGATGATTTCGCCTTTCGGCTGGCGAACCGGATTGTCGGTAACGACGAATCTGCGGCGGGTCTGGAGTTTACCCTGCAGGGCCCGACGCTGCGCTTCCACTGCGATGCGATTATCGCACTGACCGGCGCAGACTGTGCGGCGACGCTGGAGGGCGAGCCGGTCAGCAACTGGCAGCCGCTGACGATCAAAGCGGGACAGACGCTGGCGCTGGGTCGCGCGCAACAGGGCTGCCGCGGCTATCTGGCGGTACGCAACGGCCTCGACGTGCCGGAATACCTCGGCAGCCGCAGCACCTTCTCGCTGGGCCAGTTTGGCGGCCACGCCGGACGGACGCTGCGCGTCGCGGACATGCTGACCCTCTCCCGGCCTGAACTGCCAGCCTGCACCACACCGCCGCCGATCAGCGCGCCACAGGCACCCGATCCGGCCATGATCCCGCACTACGGCACCGAATGGCGCATTGGCGTGCTCTACGGCCCGCACGGCGCGCCAGACTTCTTCACCCAGGCCGCTATCGACGAATTTTTTGCCAGCGACTGGCAGGTCCATTACAACTCCAACCGCCTCGGCGTGCGGCTGGTCGGCCCGAAACCGAGCTGGACCCGCGCCAACGGCGGCGAGGCGGGCCTGCACCCTTCTAACGTCCACGACTGCGAATATGCCATTGGTGCCATCAATTTTACCGGCGACTTCCCGGTGATCCTGACGCATGACGGCCCGAGCCTGGGCGGGTTCGTCTGTCCGGTCACCATCGCCAAAGCCGAGCTGTGGAAAGTCGGTCAGGTTAAACCGGGCGATCGCATTCGTTTCCATCCGATCGCGGCTGATGAAGCACTGGCGCGGGAAAAGGCACAGCAGCAGGCGATCGCCACGCTGCGCCCACATCATTCCCCCGCGTTTGCTATCCCTTCGCTGGCCGAAACCGAGCACGGTTCCGCCACCGTGCTGGCCGCACTGGACGCCACCGCAACCACACCGCAGGCGGTTTACCGTCAGGCGGGCGACAAATATGTGCTGATTGAATATGGCGACAACGTGCTGGATCTGGCGCTGCGACTGCGCGTTCACCTGCTGATGGCTGCACTACGCGAGCGGGCGGTGCCCGGCGTCGAAGAGCTGTCGCCCGGCGTGCGTTCGCTGCAGGTGCGCTACGACAGCCGCATCCTCAGTCAGTCTGAACTGATGTCGCTGTTGCTGACGCTGGAAGCGACGCTGGGCGACGTCAGCACGCTGAAAGTGCCGTCGCGCGTGGTCTGGATGCCGATGGCGTTTGAGGACAGTGCCACGCTGGATGCGGTAACCCGCTATCAGGAGACGGTACGGTCCAGCGCGCCCTGGCTGCCAAACAACGTTGATTTTATTCAGCGTATCAATGGATTAACCGATCGCGAACAGGTGCGCGACACCCTGTTCAACGCCAGCTATCTGGTGCTTGGGCTGGGCGATGTCTATCTCGGCGCGCCCTGTGCGGTGCCGATCGATCCGCGCCATCGTCTGCTGAGTTCCAAATACAGTCCGGCACGCACCTTCACCGCCGAAGGCACGGTCGGCATCGGCGGCATGTACATGTGCATTTACGGCATGGATTCACCCGGCGGCTATCAGCTGGTTGGCCGCACGTTACCGATCTGGAACACCTTCCTGAAAAACCCGCAGTTCGCGGCTGAAGAGCCGTGGCTGCTGCGCTTCTTCGATCAGGTGCGTTTCTATCCGGTGAGCGAAGCCGAACTGACGCAGCTGCGGGAAGATTTCCGCGAAGGCCGCGCCAGCGTACGGATTGAAGAGACAGAGTTTGATTTCGCTGCCCACCAGCAGTTCCTGGCGGACAACGCCGGGGAGATTGCGGCCTTCCGCCAGCGTCAGGCGGCCGCGTTTGAGCGGGAAGTAACGCTGTGGGCAGAGGAAGAGCAGAACGCGCCGCTGACGCCGGATGCCCCGCCGCCGGTCGCTGAGCAGGATGAGAGCGCGCTGGCGGTGCAGGCCGATATGAATGGCAACATCTGGAAAGTGCTGGTGCAACCGGGTGAGACGGTCAGCGCCGGTCAGACGCTGGTGATCGTCGAGGCGATGAAGATGGAGCTGGCGATTGTCGCGCCGCAGAACGGACGGGTGAAACGTATTGCCTGTCAGGCGGGTCGTCCGGTGAGTCCGGGCGAAAGCCTGCTGTGGCTGGAATAAGGAGTCACGATGACGATGCATTCTCCCACCCCGAAAGTCCGGCCGGAAGCGCTGGCGGAACGGGTTTATCAGGCGCTGAAGGAGGAGATTTTTGCCTTTCGCCTGATGCCCGGCGACCGCTTCAGCGAAAGTGAAATTGCCGGTCGCATGGCGGTCAGCCGCACCCCGGTCCGTCAGGCGCTGTTCCGGCTGGAACGTGAAGGCTTCGTTGAGGTGTGGTTCCGCAGCGGCTGGCAGATCAGGAATTTCGATTTTGCCTGGTTCGAGTCGCTGTATGACCTGCGTACCGTGCTGGAGTGTGAGGCGGTGAAACGGTTGTGCGCCCTGCCCGCCGCGCAGTGCAGCGCCCTGTTAAGCGGGCTGACACGCTTCTGGTGCCAGGACGAGCGGCTGACTGCCGGCCTTACCGTGTCACAACATGATGAGGCGTTTCACATGACGCTGGTCGCCGCCGCAGGCAATCCGGAGATGGCGCGTATTCACGCTGAGCTGACGGAGAAAATCCGCATCATCCGCCGTCTCGACTTCACCTCTGACGATCGGATAACCGCGACCTATCAGGAGCATGAACAGATTTTACAGGCGATTTTTCAGCAACAGACCGAGGAGGCACAACGCATCCTGACCGACCATATCGCCGTCAGCAAGGCGGAAGTCAGGAAAATTACTTTGCACCGACTCCAGCAGGCCCGGCTTCAACCCATTGAATAACAAACATCACAATTAGGGGTTTTATCACCATGAAAAGACGTTCATTGCTCAAGGCTTTCGCGCTTTCCGCTACCGTTGCCAGCATGGGTCTCGCCTGGAGTGCTCAGGCGGCTGACACCATTAAGGTCGGTATTATGCATTCCCTCTCCGGGACCATGGCAATTTCGGAAACGCCACTGAAGGATGTGGCGCTGATGACCATTGATGAGATCAACGCCAAAGGCGGCGTGCTGGGGAAAAAGCTGGAGCCGGTGGTGGTCGATCCCGCCTCCAACTGGCCACTGTTTGCCGAGAAGGCGCGGCAGTTACTGACCCAGGATAAAGCGGCCGTGGTGTTTGGCTGCTGGACCTCGGTATCGCGTAAATCGGTGCTGCCGGTGTTTGAGGAGCTGAATGGCCTGCTGTTCTATCCGGTGCAGTATGAAGGTGAAGAGATGTCACCTAACGTGTTCTACACCGGCGCAGCGCCTAACCAGCAGGCGATCCCGGCGGTGGAATATCTGATGAGCGAGGATGGCGGCAGCGCGAAACGCTTCTTCCTGCTCGGCACCGATTATGTCTATCCGCGCACCACCAATAAGATCCTGCGCGCCTTCCTGCACAGCAAAGGCGTACAGGATAAAGATATCGAAGAGGTCTACACGCCGTTTGGTTACAGCGATTATCAGACCATCGTCGCCAACATCAAAAAGTTTGCTGCCGGCGGCAAAACGGCGGTGGTCTCCACCATCAACGGCGACTCCAACGTTCCCTTCTATAAAGAGCTGGCGAATCAGGGCATTAAAGCCACCGATATTCCGGTGGTGGCCTTCTCGGTCGGCGAAGAGGAGCTGCGCGGTATCGATACCAAACCGCTGGTCGGTCAGCTAGCTGCCTGGAACTATTTTGAGTCGATCGATAACCCGACCAACGCGAAATTTGTCGCCGACTATCGCGCCTATGCGAAGGCACACAACCTGCCAAACGCCGCGACGGTAGTAACCAACGATCCGATGGAAGCGACCTATGTCGGCATTCATATGTGGGCGCAGGCGGTAGAAAAAGCCGGTACCACCGACGTGGATAAAGTGCGGGCGGCGATGGCCGGTCAGACCTTTAAGGCACCAGACGGCTTTACCCTGACCATGGATCAGACCAACCACCATCTGCATAAGCCGGTGATGATTGGCGAAGTGGAAGAGAACGGCCAGTTCAACGTGGTGTGGCAGACCGATCAGCCGGTACGCGCGCAGCCGTGGAGCCCGTACATTGCCGGTAATGATAAGAAACCGGATCACCCGATGAAAGCCGCGCAGTAAGTGCGTCAGGTGCCGGCCTGCGGCTTTGCAGACCGGCGCCCCGCTGCGTAGATGGCACAACGCAGATCGTCTGCCGCTTATCTCTTTAACGAGGTCCTCTCTATGAACCTTTGCCGCTGCCTTTTCAGCCTGCTGCTGCTGATGCCGCTGCTTGCCAGCGCCGGACCGGCGGCCGACTTCGCCGCTGCCAGCCGCAGCCAGCAGGCGACACTGCTGCAACAGTGGGCCGCCGCGCCAGACAGCAGCCGGTTACCGCTGCTGGAAGCGCTGAATGCCGAAAGCGTGGTCATCGACCAGAATAAACAACCGTTCAGCCAGCAGGGCAACAGGCTGCTGCCGCTGGATGCCCAGCCACAGCCAGACGGCCCTCTGAAAAAACTGTTTATCAACAACCGGCTGCGGGTGCTGATTAACGGCGCACTGGCGGCCCACCAGCTGGTGAGTGACGATGCCGATCTGCGGCTGCGCGCTGCACGACAGCTACAAAATGATGGCGCGGCCGATCAGCTGCCGCTGATTGAGCAGCGGCTGGCGGCTGAAAAAGATAGCCGGGTACATGCCGCGCTGACGCTGGCGCTGGCTAACCTGCAGCTGGCGGATGCCCAGCCGATGGTGCGGCTCAAGGCGGTGACGCTGCTGGGTGAGTCCAGCGATCCCAATACCCAGGCCAGCCTGCAACGCTTAACCCAGCCGACAAATGAACCGGACGCCACGGTGCGCGCCGCCGCCGCCGACAGCCTGCAACAGATCCAGAAACGCCTGATGTGGGGCGATCTGCTGGGCCAGGCGTTCAGCGGTCTGTCGCTGGGCTCGGTATTGCTGCTGGCGGCGCTGGGACTGGCGATCACTTACGGCCTGCTTGGGGTGATCAATATGGCGCACGGCGAAATGCTGATGCTCGGTGCCTATGCCACCTGGTGGGTACAGAGCCTGTTTCAGCAGTTTGCCCCGCACTATTTAGCCTGGTATCCGCTGCTGGCGCTGCCGGTGGCGTTTATGGTGACGGCCGCTATCGGGATGGCGCTGGAGCGCACGGTGATCCGCCATCTCTACGGTCGCCCGCTGGAGACGCTGCTGGCGACCTGGGGAATCAGCCTGATGCTGATCCAGGCGGTGCGGATGCTGTTCGGGGCGCAAAACCTCGAAGTGGCGAATCCGCAATGGCTGTCGGGCGGATTGCAGGTCCTGCCTAACCTGGTGCTGCCGTGGAACCGCATCGCGGTGATCCTGTTTGTGGTGTTTGTGCTGGCGCTCACCTGGCTGCTGCTGAATCGCACCCGTCTTGGCATGAACGTGCGCGCCGTGACCCAGAACCGCGCCATGGCGGACTGCTGCGGCGTGCCGACTGGTCGCGTCGATATGCTGGCGTTTGGCCTGGGTTCCGGCATTGCCGGTCTGGGCGGCGTGGCGCTGTCGCAACTCGGCAACGTCGGACCGGAACTCGGCCAGGGCTACATTATCGACTCGTTTCTGGTGGTGGTGCTGGGCGGCGTCGGCCAGCTGGCGGGCACCGTGGTTGCCGCCTTCAGCCTCGGCATTCTTAATAAAGTGCTGGAGCCGCAAATTGGCGCGGTGCTCGGCAAGATCCTGATTCTGGTGATTATCGTGCTGTTTATCCAGAAACGTCCTCAGGGGCTGTTTGCGGTGAAAGGAAGGGTGACTGACTGATGACGCAACCCATGACGCTCCGTGCTGCGCGCAAAGCGCCGCGCCTGACGCTCAGCATCGGCCTGGTGGTGACGCTGGCGCTGCTGGTGATGCCGTTTCTGGCACTGCTGCCAGCCAGTCATCCGCTGGCGATCTCCACCTATACCCTGACGCTGGTCGGCAAAATCCTCTGCTATGCGGTAGTGGCGGTAGCGCTCGATCTGGTGTGGGGCTACGCCGGTCTGCTGTCGCTGGGGCACGGTCTGTTTTTCGCCCTGGGCGGCTACGCGATGGGCATGTACCTGATGCGCCAGGCGGCGGGCGAAGGCCTACCGGCCTTTATGTCCTTTCTGTCATGGCGTGAGCTGCCGTGGTTCTGGAGCGGGACCGAGCACTTCGCCTGGGCGCTCTGCCTCAGCGTACTGGCGCCGGGCCTGCTGGCGCTGGTATTTGGCTTTTTTGCCTTTCGATCCCGCATCAAAGGCGTTTACTTCTCCATCATCACCCAGGCGCTGACCTACGCCGGTATGCTGCTGTTTTTCCGCAATGAAACCGGCTTTGGCGGCAACAACGGTTTCACCGGCTTTACCACCCTGCTCGGCTTTTCAGTCAGCGCGACCGGCACCCGCATCGGCCTGTTTATCGCGACGGTAGGATTGCTGTTGCTGAGCCTGGCGATCGGCTTCGCGCTGGCGCGCAGCAAGTTTGGCCGGGTACTGACCGCGGTGCGCGACGCCGAAAACCGTCTGATGTTCTGCGGTTACGATCCGCGCGGCTTTAAGCTGTTTGTCTGGACGCTGTCGGCGATGCTGTGCGGGCTGGCCGGAGCGCTTTACGTGCCGCAGGTCGGGATTATTAATCCCGGTGAGATGTCGCCAGCCAACTCAATTGAAGCCGCCATCTGGGTGGCGCTGGGCGGTCGCGGTACGCTGATCGGTCCGCTGCTGGGTGCGGCGATCGTGAACGGCGCGCGCAGCTTTTTCACCGTCGCGTTTCCGGAATACTGGCTGTTTTTCCTCGGCCTGATGTTTATCCTGGTGACGCTCTTTCTGCCGCACGGCGTGATTGGCCTGCTGCGCCGGAGGAAACATGACTGACGCACTCTTTACCCAACCTCACCCGGCGGATCGCCATCGGGCGCAGCGCGATCCGGTACTGCAGCTGGAGAAGATCAGCGTCTCGTTCGACGGCTTCCGCGCTCTGACCGATCTCTCGTTGCAGATCGGCGTCGGCGAACTGCGCTGCGTGATCGGCCCTAACGGCGCGGGCAAAACCACGCTGATGGACGTGATCACCGGCAAGACGCGGCCCGATTCCGGCCGGGTAATCTACGATCAGGACAGCGATCTTACCCGCCTGTCGCCGGTGGAGATCGCCCGCGCCGGGATCGGCCGTAAGTTCCAGAAGCCGACGGTGTTTGAAGCGTTAACCGTGTTTGAGAACCTGGAGATCGCCCTGAAGGCTGACAAATCGGTGTGGGCCAGCCTGCGCGCTCGCCTCAGTGGCGAGCAGCAGGATCGGATTGATGAGGTGCTGAAGCTGTTGCGGCTCGGCGCTGAACGGCAGCGTCGAGCGGGCCTGCTGTCGCACGGTCAGAAGCAGTTTCTGGAGATCGGTATGCTGCTGGTGCAGGAGCCGCATCTGCTGCTGCTGGATGAACCGGCGGCGGGCATGACCGATGCCGAAACGGACTACACTGCCGAGCTGTTTCGCAATCTGGCGGGTAAGCATTCGCTGATGGTGGTGGAGCATGATATGGGCTTTGTCGAAACCATTGCCGACCACGTCACGGTGCTGCATCAGGGACAGGTACTGGCCGAAGGCTCGTTGCGCGAGGTGCAGGCCAATGAGCAGGTTATCGACGTTTATCTGGGGCGCTGAGATGTTACAGGTTACTGAACTGAATCAATATTATGGCGGCAGTCATATTCTGCGCGGCCTGTCGTTTGAGGTGAAAGTCGGTGAGATCACCTGCCTGCTGGGCCGCAACGGCGTGGGGAAAACCACGCTGCTGAAGTGCCTGATGGGCTTGATTCCGGCGAAATCGGGCGAGATCCACTGGCAGCAGCAGAAGCTCAACGGCCGTAAACCGCACCAGCGGGTGCAGTCCGGCATCGCCTATGTGCCGCAGGGCCGGGAGATATTTCCGCGGCTGACGGTGGAGGAGAACCTGCTGCTGGGGTTGTCCCGCTTTCCGGCATCGCAGGCACGTCAGGTCCCGGATGAGATCTACCAGCTGTTCCCGGTGCTGTTTGCCATGAAGTCACGCCGCGGCGGCGATCTCTCCGGCGGTCAGCAGCAGCAGCTGGCGATCGGCCGGGCGCTGGCCTGCCGCCCACAGCTGTTGATCCTGGATGAGCCAACCGAAGGGATCCAGCCGTCGGTGATCAAAGAGATCGGGGCGGTGATCCGCCAGCTGGCGCAGCGCGGAGATATGGCGATCCTGCTGGTTGAGCAGTTTTATGATTTTGCCGCTGAACTGGCGGACAGCTATCTGGTGATGTCGCGCGGCGAAATCGTGCAGCGTGGCCGCGGCGACAGCATGGAAGCCGATGGCGTGCGCGGCCTGGTGGCGATTTAAGGCCGCGCATCGCGCTTACAGCAAGCCGGTCTCGACGGAGAAGTGGCGCTGTTCGCCGCTGGCCAGGGTGATCAGGGTGCCGGCCTGCTGCGCCGCCAGAAAGCCTTCCGGCCGACAGGTGGCGGGCAGGATATAGGCCGCGACCTGTTGATCGGCGTTGTGCAGCAGCCAGCGGGTGGCGTGAGGAAACTGCGCGGTAGAGAAGCGCGTCATCAGAGCGTAGCCCGCCGGCGCGTGCAGCTCAAACTGCACCTCATCGCCATACTGCGGCAGATCGTCGGCGAAAAAGACGATCTCCGGATCGCACAGCTCCGGCTGATCGAGTTGCTGTAACGCCTGTGGATCGGCAGCCAGCTGCGCGGTGTAGTCGCGCCAGGCAGGCGTTGGTTTGAGATGGGCCGGGATCGAGCGACGCAGCTGAAAAGCCTGTTCGGGGATCGACTGCCGGAAACGTCCCTGATCGATCCACGCGCTGTTAAGATGACACATATACTGCAGCGGCATCGGCGCGCCAGCCAGGTTAGTCACCGTCATCGCGATCGTCAGCCGGGGCCGATCGGCCTGAATGCGGACGGCGGGTGCCGCCAGGTAGTGATGGCCGAAGCCTTTAACATATTCACACTCCCCTTCCAGCGACAGCGTCTGATCCTCCAGCACCAGCCAGGCGCTCTCCATCCGGGCGCAGGCCATCTCACCGTGCAGCGGATGATTGTCCTCGGGCGACGGGCAGCCGTTCGCCAGCAATCCCGAGTGGAACGCGAAGCAGCCGTAGGTATCGATGATCGAATCGCCGGGCAGCGGCTGCTTAAAGCTGTTGCCCATGGTCAGGTTATGATCGTCGAACTGCACGTCCCAGATCATCTGACCGAGAAACGGCAGTATGGTCACGCTGCCGCGCCGGTTATGTATGCGCACCGCTTCAATCCCCGCCGGGTAGCGAAACAACACCACCCGGAAGTCATCGCTCTCCAGCAACACCTCAGGGGTAAAATGGAACTGCTCACGGCGTAACGGTAAACGGGTTTTCATGATGCCTCCTCCAGCAGACGACCGCCAGACACCGGTTTCTTATGGCGCAGCTCGCCATAGAAGTAAAAGCCGACCCAGGCGAAGCAAAGCAACGAGACGCCAAACGCCAGCTGCATTGAGCCAGCCAGATCAGACACCAGCCCCTGCAGCGCCGGGACGAATGCAGCACCGACAATCGCCATCACGATAAACGCACCGGCCACTTCGGTATATTTATTATCGACCGTCGCCAGGGTTCCGGCGTAAATGGTCGCCCAGCAGGGACCAAACAGCACGCTGACGAACACGGCGGCGTAGACGGCGGTAAAGTTCGGCACCAGCATCACATACGCCAGCGTCAGCACGCCCAGCACCGAATAGGCGATCAGCACTTTCTCAGCGCGGAAACGGGTCATCAGGAAATTCGCCACGAACTTGCCGATAAAGAAGCAGATAAAGCTGTAGATCATGAAGTTGGAGGCGTGACGTTCATTAGTCGCACCCAGCGTCAGCGCCAGACGAATGGTGAACGACCAGACCGCCACCTGCATCCCGACATAGAGAAACTGCGTCACGATGCCGCGTTTAAAATGGCGGTTAGTCGCCAGATAGCGAAAGGTCTCCGCCAGCGAAGGCAGCGATGATTCGTTGCTTTGCGGTTTGCAGCGCGGATAGCGGGTAAACATAAACAGCAGCATCACCACCACTAATACCATCACCAGATATTTGTAGGGCTCCAGCGTATGTTCCAGCATCGTCAGGCGGAACGCGTGCGCCTGCTCTGCGGTCATGGACGCCATCTGACTCTCAAGGCTGTCGCCATCCTGGAACACCAGGTATTTACCCAGCACAATGCCCATCAGCGCCCCAATCGGATAGAAGGTCTGGCTGATGTTGAGCCGCAGCGTGGCGTGGTCGCGATGGCCAATCATCGAGCTGTAGGTGTTGGCGGCGGTTTCAAGAAAGCTCAGGCCGATGGCGATAGCAAAGATCGCCGCCAGAAACATGGTGTAGGTCGCCATGTGCGAGGCGGGATAAAACGCCACACAGCCAAGGATGTAGAGCGCCAGGCCGGTCAGGATCGCCAGCTTGTAGCTGGTTTTGCGGATCACCAGCGACGCTGGGATCGCAATCAGAAAATAGCCGCCATAAAAGGCGCTCTGCACCAGCGCGCTGGCAAAGTCGCTTAACGCGAACACGCTTTTAAACTGGGTAATCAGGATATCGTTGAGGCTGGCAGCGCAGCCCCACAGCGGAAACAGGCACGACAGCAGGATGAACTGAAAGCGCGGCGTTTTATTCAGATAGCCATCAGATTGCTGAACAATATTCTGTTGCATAGCGTGACCTCAGTGAAGGTTAAGAAAGCGCTGAAAACTCTCTGCGTCGGGATAGGCGCGCTGGGTGCCGCGTCCGGTGACGCTGCAGGCGGCATAGGCCGACGCCTGGGTCATGGCGGCCGCGACATCACCGGTTTTAACCAGCAGGTGCGCAAAACAGCCAATAAAAGCATCGCCCGCGCCGCTGGTGTCGACGGCCTGAACCGGCGTGGCGGCCACCCGATGCACCCTATCGCCGCTCATCCAGACCGAGCCGCGACTGCCGAGCGTGATGATCAGGTTTTTCAGCCCGCGTTTTAACAGCGACTGTCCGGCGAGGATCACCTCATCATCGCTGCTGACCGGCAGCCCGGTGAGGATCTCCAGCTCGGTTTCGTTAGGCATAAAGAAGTCGCACTTACAGGCGTAGTGGATGTCGAGATCGGCCACCGCTGGCGCAGGATTAAGGATCACGGTGATCTGATGCTGACGGGCAAAATCGATGGCGTAATAGACCGTTTCCAGCGGGATCTCCAGCTGCAGGATGATCAGCTGGCAGGCTTTCAGCGCCTCTGCGGCAGCGTCGATATCGGCCGGCTTCAGCTGCTGGTTAGCGCCTTTGATAATCAGAATGCGGTTCTGCGACTGGTCATCGACAAAGATCGGCGCGACGCCGCTGGAGGTGTCCGGTGCGGTGGTGACAAAGCGCGTGTCCACGCCCTGCTGTTGCAGATTAGCCACGGTGTTGGGGGCAAAGAGGTCGTCACCGACCTTGCTGACCATCATCACCTTGCCGCCCATTTTCGCTGCCGCGACGGCCTGGTTAGCGCCTTTACCGCCACAGCCAAGGGCAAAGTCGGGCGCTTCAAGGGTTTCGCCCGCTTTCGGCAGGCTGTTGGTATAGGTAATCAGATCGACCATATTTGAGCCGATGACTGCGATATCCATGACTGTTTTCTCCCGGATGTTTTTTAACCAGCAAATGTTATAAAAGTAACAATAACAATTCCTGCTGGTTAAATATGTGATAAAAACCACATCCTGAAGGGGCGGATTCTGCTGTTCAGGCCGAATTAAGGCCGGTTATCGTGTTACGATTGTAACAATCAGACAGCAGAGCAGACTGCCGCCAGGGTCGCAGCCTGGCGGCTGAAAGGCCACCGCCGGGCGACGGCGCTGGAGGTTTGCGGGGTTTAGCAATTGCAGGTAAGATTGAAAATCAGCCTGGCGGAGAGGACGCAACCCCTTAAAATCTGTGAGGTTTGTCGCGATGATTACGCCGGTTTCCGGTCCCTCAATCAGCCCAGCAGGATACTCAACAGACAGAGATGAACATGGAAACCCGGCGCGACGAACGTATTCATAAGCTGACGCAGGCGCTTAAACGCACCGATAAACTGCATCTGAAAGACGCGGCGCAGCTGCTTGGCGTGTCAGAGATGACTATCCGCCGCGATCTGACCGAGCCGGCCTCCAGCGTCGTGCTGCTGGGCGGCTACATCGTCAGCGATCCAAAAAGCCACGCTGGCCACTACTTTGTCACCGACCAGCACGGCCAGAATGCGGCCAGAAAACAGCGGCTGGCACAGGCTGCCGCCAGCCTGATCGGTGAAAATGACACGGTGTTTTTTGACTGCGGCACCACCCTGCCCTACATCGTCGATGCCATTCCTGACGCGCTGCCGTTTACCGCGATCTGTTGCGCCATGAACACCTTCCTGGCGTTAAAAGAGAAACCGGCCTGTAACGTGATCCTCAGTGGCGGCGAATTTCATGCCGACAACGCGCTGTTTACGCCGATCGGCGCCCATTCGATCCTCGACGATCTCTGTCCGACCCTGGCGTTTATCTCAGCGGCCGGGATCGATAAAGATCAGGGCGCGACCTGCTACAACATCAATGAGCTGGCGATGAAGCATCACGCAATGCGTCGGGCGCGCCAGTGCATTCTGGTGGCTGACAGCAGTAAATATGGCAAGGTGCTGCCTGCCCGCATCGCCGAACTGCGCCGCTTTGATCTGCTGGTGAGTGACAGCGCACCCGATCAGGCTCTGCAAAACTGGCTGGCGCAACAGGCGATTCCGCTGCGCCTGCCGTAAAGGTCTGCCTGACGGCGGCAGAATACTTCGCCGTCAGCCGTTCACGTTACTCTTGCCACTCCCCGGAACCGCATCCCGCCAGCGAGACGCTGATGGCGCGTCCGGTCCCCTTTTCCGACAAAACGCCTGTGCATTATCGGCTGCGCGGAAATCAGGCAGTCAGGCCGAACTGCGGCACACGTCGGAAATTCGCCGCGCCCCGGCTGTGATTAGACGGTGAAAAAGGCTAAACTTTGACATCATCCCAATGACCAACAGACCCAGAGGCTCAATACAACGTGGCTCAATTCGTCTATAGCATGCACCGCGTCGGCAAAGTGGTTCCGCCGAAGCGACACATCCTGAAGAACATCTCCCTTAGCTTCTTCCCTGGCGCGAAAATCGGCGTCCTCGGCCTGAACGGTGCCGGGAAATCCACCCTGCTGCGCATCATGGCCGGCATCGATAAAGATATCGAAGGAGAAGCGCGCCCGCAGCCAGGCATTAAGATTGGCTACCTGCCGCAGGAGCCGCAGCTCAACCTGGAACACACCGTGCGTGAGTCGGTTGAAGAGGCGCTGTCTGAAGTGGTTGGCGCGTTAAAACGTCTCGACGAAGTCTACGCGCTGTATGCCGAAGAAGGCGCGGACTTTGACAAACTGGCCGCTGAACAGGGCCGTCTGGAAGAGATTATCCAGGCACACGATGGTCACAATCTGAATACTCAGCTGGAGCGCGCTGCGGATGCATTGCGCCTGCCAGACTGGGATGCGAAAGTCGCCACGCTCTCCGGTGGTGAACGTCGCCGCGTCGCACTCTGCCGTCTGCTGCTGGAAAAGCCAGACATGCTGCTGCTCGACGAACCTACCAACCACCTGGATGCCGAATCTGTCGCCTGGCTGGAACGCTTCCTGCACGACTTCGAAGGTACCGTAGTGGCGATTACCCACGACCGTTACTTCCTTGATAACGTGGCGGGCTGGATTCTGGAACTGGACCGCGGCGAAGGCATCCCGTGGGAAGGCAACTACTCCTCCTGGCTGGAGCAGAAAGATGCCCGTCTGGCGCAGGAAGCCTCGTCTGAAGCGGCCCGCCGCAAGTCGATTGAGAAAGAGCTGGAGTGGGTTCGTCAGGGCACTAAAGGCCGTCAGTCTAAGGGTAAAGCCCGTCTGGCGCGCTTCGAAGAGCTGAACAACACCGAATACCAGAAGCGTAACGAAACCAACGAATTGTTTATTCCGCCTGGCCCACGTCTGGGTGACAAAGTGCTGGAAGTCAGCAATCTGCGTAAATCGTACGGTGACCGCGTGCTGATTGACGATCTGTCGTTCTCGGTACCGAAAGGGGCGATTGTCGGCATCATCGGTCCGAACGGCGCCGGTAAATCGACGCTGTTCCGCATGATGTCCGGTCAGGAACAGCCTGACTCCGGCAGCATCGTGCTCGGCGATACCGTCAAGCTGGCGTCAGTCGATCAGTTCCGTGACAGCATGGACAACTCCAAAACCGTATGGGAAGAGGTCTCCGGCGGTCAGGACATCATGCGTATCGGCAACACCGAAATGCCAAGCCGCGCCTATGTTGGTCGCTTTAACTTTAAAGGCGTCGATCAAGGCAAACGCGTCGGTGAACTGTCGGGCGGTGAGCGCGGTCGTCTGCACCTCGCCAAGCTGCTGCAGGTTGGCGGCAACATGCTGCTGCTCGATGAACCGACCAACGACCTGGACATTGAAACCCTGCGTGCGCTGGAAAACGCCCTGCTGGAGTTCCCGGGTTGCGCGATGGTGATCTCGCATGACCGCTGGTTCCTGGACCGTATCGCGACCCACATCCTGGACTATCAGGATGAAGGCAACATCGAATTCTTCGAAGGTAACTTTACCGAATACGAAGAGTACAAGAAGCGCACCCTCGGTGCCGAAGCGCTGGAGCCGAAGCGTATCAAGTACAAGCGTATGATTAAGTAATCGCAGCGTGATTGATGTTAAAAAGGGAAGCGAGTGCTTCCCTTTTTTATTAAATTAATAAATCTGAGTCCATTGTTCAATAAGCCCTTGATGCTCCTCATCATTTGTTTTAAATAAAATGCAGGTGAATATATTCTTTTTATCAAAACCAATCACAATATTATCTCCGGGAACCGCCAGTTCTGTTATCGGATTGCTTTCATAGTAAAGTCGGAACTCGGAACGAGTTTCATGTGACTCTCTGGCATCATACCAGGTAACGGATGCATTGCAGCTGACATTACTGCCCCTAAGGATAAAAGTAGTTTCAATCACCCTATTTTCATCACCCAGAATATTTTTAAGAGCCGTTACGCCATTAAACTCTCGCTGATCGTAAAGCTCACTTTTTGATAAGGTTTTGATACATGCAGTCTTTAAATTTTGAGCTTTCATATAAATCCTCTTCCTCTGAGAACCACAGGAAATATCATCATATTTAATGAAATATAATTTTCTGCTACAGGTATCAAACTTATAAGTTAATGTAATTCCTGTTATATAAAAGTCAGCGATAAAAATCCCTGAACACCGGGAATTGCAGCGCAAACTCAACAAAGCGCGCCAGCGCCGGCGAGTTGAGTTTACGTCCCGGATAGACCAGCCACAGTTCATTCCCTTCCATCTGCCAGTCCGGCAGCACCGGCACCAGACGCGGGTCCGCCATCGCACCGTCGGTAAGAAAATGCGGCAACAGCGTAATGCCAGCATCTGCCAGCGCAGATTCACGGGCGTAGATTAAATTATCCGTCAGATGGCCCGGCGGCAGCAGCCAGCGATAATACTCATCGTCACGCTGTAATACCCACTCGTTCCAGGCGCGATGGGCGATGCAGCGATGCGCAGCCAGCTGTTGCGGATGCACCAGCGGCGGATGCCGATCAAGATAGTGTTGCGAGGCCACCAGAAGGCGCTGGCAATAGCCAACCCGACGACCAATCAGCGATGACTCCTGCGGCTGACCGGTACGCAGCGCCACATCAAACCCCTCCTGCACCAGATCACGCATATCATCCGAGATCGAGACATCCAGCGTTACGTCGGGATAAAGCTGTAAAAACGCCGCATTGCAGCGCGCCAGCAGCGTGGCGCCAATGCCGGCCGGACTGGTGATACGCAGCCGGCCACTAGGATTCTCGCGCAGGCTGGCGATCGCCTGATCGGCGCGTTCGCTGGCCTGCATCATCTCCTGGCAGTGCAGCAGATAGCGTTCTCCGGCAAAGGTCAGATTAAGCTGGCGAGTGGTTCGGTTCAGCAGCCGGATGCCAAGCCGCTGCTCCAGCTGGCTGATGCGCTGACTGACGCTCGATTTTGGCAACCCCGCGCGTTCCGCCGCAGCAGTAAAACTGCCACACTCCGCCACCAGCGCAAAAAGCGCCATGTCCTGCCACTGACGAAACGCCATTGTTCACCTCAGACGAACACTCTATGAAAGATTGTCCATCTTATCACCGCTAAATCCAGGTTCTACACTTAGCGTAATCACACAGGAGAATCACTATGTCTATTCGCGCTATTGCTATTAATCCAGAGAGTCCTGAAAACTTTATTGAAATCTTTCCTGAAACCCCAACGCCAGGCGAGTATGACCTGCGGGTTGAGGTGAAAGCCGCCTCGGTGAATCCGGTTGATACCAAGGTTCACAAAGGCGCGGTCAAAAACGGGCTGCAGGTGCCCCGTATTCTCGGCTGGGATGCCAGCGGCGTGGTGCTGGAAGTCGGCAGCAAAGTCAGCAATTTTAAGCCGGGCGATGAAGTCTACTATGCTGGCGATCTGACCCGTCCCGGCAGTAACAGCACCGAGCAGCTGATCGACGCACGCATTACCGGCCACAAGCCGAAGAGCCTCGACTGGGCGCAGTCGGCGGCCATCCCCCTGACGGCGCTGACGGCCTGGGAAGGACTGTTTGAGCGGCTGAATCTGACCGCTGCCCGCGAAGATCAAACACTGCTGATCGTCGGTGGTGCAGGCGGTGTCGGATCGCTGGCGATCCCGCTGGCGAAGCTGCACAGCAAGGTAAAAGTCATTGCTACCGCCTCCCGGGAAGATTCGGCGCAGTGGTGCCGCGATCGCGGTGCCGATCTGGTGATCAACTATAAAGATATGCCGGGTGAACTGGAAAAACAGGGGATCAAGCAGGTCGATTATATCTTCTGCCTCAACGATACCGACGGTCACTGGGAAACCATGGCGAAGCTGATCGCGCCGCAGGGCCATATCTGCACCATCGTGGAGAACGAGCATCCGCTGTCGATGGATCAGCTGAAGCTGAAAAGCGCAGCACTGCACTTTGAGCTGATGTATACCCGCAGCATGTTTAATACGCCGGATATGGCGCGTCAGGGTGAAATTCTGGATGCCGTGGCAGCACTGCTGGATGAAGGTAAGCTGCAAACCACCCTGAGCGAGACGCTGCAGGGATTAAGCGTTGAGACGCTGAAAGCGGCCCATCAGCGGGTACTGGAAGGCCACATGCGTGGCAAAGTAGTGATGGTTTATTAATTGGCAAGGGGACCCGCCACGGTCCCCTTTTCGCTTCAGGGCTGGGCGTTCTTCTCGCCCAGCATCCCTTTCACCACTTCAATGCAGCGCAGGAAACGGGTGTCGTAGTCATCTTCCCGCACATGAACGAAATCGATATTGTTTTCACGCAGCATCGTCACCAGCATCGACTGAAATTCGCGGCGGTCGACGGAGCTGCCGAGACTGCGCAATCCGTCTGCCACCCACGGCACATTATTTTCCAGCAAAATCACTAAATCGAAGCGATATTCGTCGATCAGGGCCTGAACGAAAGGATGTTCGCGCCCTTCGTACTTCAGGCAAAACGCCTGAGTTGTGACAAAATCGGTGTCGATAAACGCCACCTTGTTGGCATATTTGACCGCAAAGTCGATGTACTGCGCCTGACCCAGTGCAATCTTGTCGTAGTCAGAATATTGCAGCGCCATTTCGTCACCACCGAGGTGCGAAAAGACATAGTCGCGGCCATATTCCCAGGCACTGGTGGTGTTGAAAATATTGGCGAGCTTATTCACCAGCGTCGATTTACCACTCGACTCGCCGCCGAGGATCGCCACGGTACGCACGAAAAACGGCTTCACTTCGGTCGGAATGTATTCCCAGAAACGGAACGGGTCCTGGCGGATCTGTGCGCCGCTGATGCTCATAAAGGATCGGTTGGGATCGACCAGTATCGTCTGAATCCCCAGATGCTGCTGATACATCTCCGCATCGGGCGCTTCACTGGTATAAATGCAATCCGGGGTGATGCCGTGCTCGTTCAGGAAGCCGCTGACGCCTTCACTCCAGACATCCCAGCCGTGCGGATAGGGCTCTATTCCCTCTTCATTGAAGGCGTGGATGCGGATGTTTTTCTGGTATTTGAAGGTTTGCAGTAGCCAGCGCAACCGATCACTGACCGTCGGCTGCTGCGACATGGCGCTGTTATCAAACAGCTCACGATCGCGCGGCTCGTCATAGCCCATGATGATATGCAGCTCATCCACCTGGCTACAGGCGCGCTGGATCAGATAGATATGCCCGGTGTGCAGCGGATAAAACTTGCCAAACACCACGCCAACCGTTTTATCACGACGCGGAAATTCCAGCCCGAGAAAGCGATGCAGCGCTTCCAGCTTTTGCGCGCTGGGGCTTTTGATTTTGGCATTGAGCAACTGGCTCAGATAGCCTTTGGTCATGCCGCTGGCGTCAGCGACCTGTTGCAGCGTGTGACCCTGCTGGCGAATGGCCGTTTTCAGATAATCAAACGACGACATGTCGTGCCTCCTGCGTGAATGCGGTTAAGGTTGAACGCGTCTCCTCGCCCGCTGACGGCACGCCATCAGCGGACGTCAGGCGCATTACAGGTCGTCCAGAATCGCCAGCGCATCCGCCAGCTTCTTCGCGCTGAAAACCTGCATTCCATCGATCGGTTTTTTCGGTGCATTGCCAGCCGGCACAATGGCCCGTTTAAAGCCATGCTTTGCCGCTTCGGAGATACGTTCCTGACCGCTGGGGACCGGTCGGATTTCGCCTGCCAGCCCCACTTCGCCGAAGATCACCAGATCCTGCGGCAACGGACGATCGCGCAGGCTCGACACCATCGACAGCATCAGTGCCAGGTCAGCACTGGTTTCGGTGACTTTGACGCCGCCGACCACGTTAACGAACACATCCTGGTCCGCCATCTGCAGCCCGCCATGACGGTGCAGCACCGCCAGCAGAATCGCCAGGCGGTTCTGTTCCAGCCCCACCGCCACGCGCCGCGGATTGCCCATCATCGAATGGTCCACCAGCGCCTGAATCTCCACCAGCAGCGGACGCGTTCCTTCCCACAGCACCATGACCGAGCTGCCGGAAGTGACCTCTTCGCCACGCGATAGGAAGATGGCCGACGGGTTGCTGACTTCACGCATCCCCTGCTCGGTCATGGCAAACACGCCTAATTCATTCACCGCGCCAAACCGGTTTTTATGGCTGCGCAGGGTGCGGAAGCGGGAATCGGCATCGCCATCCAGCAGCACTGAACAGTCGATACAGTGCTCCAGCACTTTGGGACCGGCCAGCGAACCATCTTTGGTGACGTGACCGACCATGATGATCGCCACGCCGCGCGTTTTGGCGAAGCGCGTCAGGTAGGCGGCGGTTTCTCGCACCTGCGCCACGCTGCCCGGCGAAGACTGGATCTCCGCCATGTGCATTACCTGGATCGAGTCAATCACCATCAGCTGCGGCTGCTCCTGCTCGGCGATCAGGCAGATCTGCTCGATGCTGGTTTCCGACAGCATATTGACGTTTTCGGTCGGTAATCCCAGACGATGGGCGCGCATTGCTACCTGTTGCAGCGACTCTTCCCCGGTGACGTACAGAGTTTTCATCCCTTCCGACAGGCGACACATGACCTGCAGCAGCAGGGTCGATTTACCGGCTCCCGGACTGCCGCCGATCAGTATGGCGCTGCCCGGCACTACGCCGCCGCCGAGCACCCGGTCAAACTCTTTGAAGCTGGTCGAGAAGCGCGGTAACGCCTCCAGACTGATTTCAGACAGCTTCTGTACCCGACTGGTACCGGCGCTGCCCGCGTAACCGCTCAGACGCTCGTTACGCGCCGCAGCAGGCGAGGCGGCGATCCGCACCTCGGTGATGGTGTTCCAGGCGTGACAGGCGCTGCACTGCCCCTGCCAGCGTGGATAGTCTGCGCCGCATTCGTTACAGACAAATGCGCGTTTTGCCGCTTTGGCCAAATCAATACCTCAGTTAACGCTCTTCGTGGATCAGGCTGCCGGTGAGGATGCAGAACACCCCCATTAAATCGGCATGGCGAATGGTGACCGCAGTCTGCTCATTCACCTTAGGTTTCGCATGGTAGGCAATGCCCAGCGCTGAGGCTTTAATCATCAGCAGGTCATTGGCCCCATCGCCAACCGCCACGGTCTGTTCCGGCGCGATGTCAAAACGCTGCGCCAGCTTTTTCAGCGTGTCGGCTTTGTATTGTGCGTCGACAATCGGTCCCAGCAGGTTGCCGGTGAGTTTGCCGTCGCGGATTTCCAGTTCATTGGCGACTACCGCTGACAGATGCAGCTTGTCGCGCAGGTATTCGGCGTAATAGGTAAAGCCGCCCGAGGCGATCGCGACCTGCCAGCCCAGCGCCTGCAGTTTTTGCGTCAGCGTGGTCAGGCCCGGCATCAGCGGCAGCGCATCGCGCACCTGCTTCAGAATATTAGCATCGGCCCCTTGCAGGGTCGCCACCCGCTCACGCAGGCTGGCGGTGAAGTCGAGTTCGCCGCGCATTGCGCGTTCGGTGACGTCTGCCACCCGCTCGCCACTGCCGGCCAGTTTTGCAATCTCGTCGATGCACTCGATCTGAATCGCGGTGGAGTCCATATCCATCAGCAACAGGCCCGGCGTTTTCAGGTGCGGAATTTTACCCAGCGGCGCCACGTCCATCCCGGCGTCATGCGCCAGTTTGCTGGCGAACGGCGTTAGCGAGCCCGCCAGGCGAATCACCTGATACTCATCGACGTTCCAGGCGCTGACGATCACCATCGCGGCACCCAGCTGATGCTGGTAGTCGGTCAGCCGTTGCTTATCCAGCCCGCGGCCGTACAGTAGCCAGCCTGTCCGGCCAGCGCGATAATCCAGCGGCATCACTTCATCACCGCTAAGAGAAAGGGGCAAACCCGGCCAGAGAGAGACATCGGCGGGCAGATCGCACCAGGTTAAACGATTTGGCATCACAGCTCCTGTAGGGACAACAAAACCACGCAAGAGGCTACCTTGTCTGCGCCGCTTCTGGCAACATAATCTCCAGGCTTTCTGTTGTGACGTGACACGGATTATTGATGGCTAAAACCGCACTAAAATTTCGCTTACATCGCACGGTGATTGTGCTGATCTCAATGGCGCTGCTGGTGGTCCTGATGCAGGGCGCTTCCTGGTTCAGTCTCGGCCATCAAATGGCGCGTTCCGAACAGGTCGAGGAGCTGGCGCATACCCTGACCAATCAGGTGGCGTTCAGCCTGAAGCCGTTGATGGATAACAGCGAAAATAACCGCAACCAGATTGAAGCCATTCTCAATCAGATGACCGCCAACAGCCGCATCCTCGACGCCTCGGTGTATGACGGCGACGGCAGCTTAGTGGCGCACAGCGGTGAAAATATCAATGTGCGCGACCGGCTGGCGCTGGATGGCAAACGCGCCGGCAGCTATTTCAATCATCAGATTGTCCAGCCGCTGGCCGGTAACGATGGCCCGCTCGGCTTTTTGCGCGTCACGCTCGATACCCACGTACTGGTCACCGAATCGCGCCAGGTGGATAACACCACCAACATTCTGCGCCTGATGATGCTGCTGGCGCTGGCGATCGGCATTATTCTCTCCCGCACCCTGCTGCGCCATCGCCGGACCCGCTGGCAGCAGTCGCCGTTTCTGCTCACCGCCAGTACGCCGGTGAAAGAAGATCGCGATGAGGAAGACGAGAAAAAAGAGTAGCGCCTCGTCGCTGATCCCACCGCGCGATAATACAACTGAAAAGGCCCGTCAGACGGGCCTTTTTAGCAATCAGCGTGCGGCTTTGCGAGGCATCCCGCATTAACCGGCCAGCAGGGCTTCCAGTTCACTCAGCGATTTGACCTGCCAGGTCGGATGAATATGTTCCGGCAGCGGACGGGTACCGTGATCGAGCCAGCAGGTTTTCAGACCGGCATTCATCCCGCCGAGAATGTCCGACTCCGGAGTATCCCCCACCATCAGCACCCGCTGACGATCCGGGTTGCCCATCTGCTTCAGCGCATAATCAAAGATCTCTGCGGCCGGTTTCGGCACGCCCACCTGTTCCGAGATCACCAGCGCCGAGAAGTAATCACGAAAACCGGTACGCTCCAGCCGCGTCTGTTGCAGCGCGGTGAAACCGTTGGTGATGATGCCCATCTTCACCCGGCCATGCAGCCGGTTCATCAGGCTGACCGCGCCCGGCAGCGGCGTGCAGATCTCGCCCATCGCCGTGAGAAAGCCGCTGTTGAGGATCTCCGGTGCCACGCTGAGCTTTTCGCTCCAGTGATTAAAGCGCTGGGTCTGCAACTGTAGCGCCGAAATAGTACCGTTTTGATAATCGACCCACAGCGGCTTGTTGATCGCCTGATAATCGGCGTAATCCTGGTCGGAAAACTGCACGTCGTAGCCGGCAAACAGTCGCTGTAATCCGGCATAGGCGTCGAAATGAAAAAGGGTATCGTCAGCATCAAACAGGATGCAATCCCAGTTATCTAACATCAAAGCTCCTTAACACCGCTACAGCGTCAGCGCCATGATGATGGCGTCTTCGCGACCGCTGGCGGTGGGATAATAGTTGGGACGGCGGCTGACCTGGTTAAACTGCAGTTGCTCATAGAGCGCAATTGCCGGCAGATTTGAGGCCCGCACTTCCAGCCACAGCGTCAGCACGTCGCGTTTAATCAGTTCATCAATCAGATGCTGTAACAATTGACGGCCAAATCCCCGGCGCTGCCAGGCGGGATCGACCGCAATGTTGAACAGCGAGGCTTCATCCAGTACCACCTGAGTGATAGCGAAGGCGGCCATTTGACCGTCCACATCGAGTCGCAGATTGAGAAAGCGTTCGCCCTGGTTACTGGCAAACGTCTGTTCACTCCAGGGAAAGGCGTGACTACGACGCTCAATGGCAAAGGCCTGCGCCCGATCGTCAGGGGTGAGAAAAGAGATGGCTGTCATGGTTACACATCTGTTGCCAGAGCGCGCGTTTGGCGGCGCCGCTGCTGATCAGTTCATTGAAGGAGGCGCTGGTTAATGCCACGCCGTTAAAGGTCTGTTCGCTCTCGACCCCAAGCAACCAGCCTGCGCAATTGAGCGTTTCCGGCAGCATTTGCAGCTGGTCCGGCGTCACGGTCATTACCTGAGTGGGTTGCAGATTCAGCGTATGCAGCACGTCGCGCATCAGCGGTTCGTGCAGGCCGGGCGGTGTGTCAGCCACGATAATCAGCTGCGTGTCCGGTGCCAGCGTGACCGCAATTTCGCCCTGAAGCACGCGCGGGCGGCGCAGCTGATACTGCGTAATTCCCATTTGCTGTAAAAGCCAGTCGCGCCTGGACGTCATGGTGTTACCTGTTCTGCTGCCTGAATGCGACGCTATGCTAGCAAACCCATCGAACATGC
>Ga0302349_1000436_pt1 | contig 50224 bp, 45 predicted proteins | sample PhyAR1_FD_202176 | JGI IMG/M metagenome (GOLD analysis project Ga0302349, IMG submission 202176) | Leaf surface microbial communities from alfalfa plants in UC Gill Tract Community Farm, Albany, California, United States - DLSL A.R1... | ecosystem: Host-associated > Plants > Phyllosphere >... | reverse complement strand
CGATCCGCCAGAGCGATGCGCTGTATGAGTTTGACAACAGCTATCCGCTGCAGAAGTTACTGGGCGAACGCTTTGCCAGTGTCTGGCACAGCTGTAAGCATCATGAACTGATGCAGTTTGAACGGCTGATTACGTCGACCGAGATCGACTGGATGCTGAAAAATGCCTGACAGGTTTTTTTACCTGTCATCTGACGCGCTTTTTTTTGCATAAGATGCCCCGATGGCTTGTATTCCTGCCACGGGTTAGGGCAGAATACGCGGCCTGCAAAATCAGATGATAACCGACGCTAACCGCGCCGGTTATTTTTTTGCATCCAGTTTTATTAGAGCGTTTTTTGCTGACTTAACCGAGGCCGGGCACGCACCCGGATAGATAAACACTGAAAACACGCATAAGCGTGAGATTGAGGATTACAAAGATGGGGATGTTTTTCACTCTGCCAGCCAACGCTGGTACGCGTTTTCGTGATGACTACGGCGCCGCGTTAACCGCTAACCTTACTCCCTGTCGCTTAATGCGCAGTTGCCCTGTGACCCAGCCCAGCCAGGTTGTCGCACATGGGGGACTGAAGCATGTCGCTTAATACCTCCGCCGCACCGCAGCGTGCGCAACTCAAAAAAACACTCACGTTACTTCCGGTCGTCATGATGGGCTTAGCCTACATGCAGCCTATGACCCTGTTCGATACCTTTGGCATCGTTTCCGGGCTGACCGAAGGTCACGTCGCCACCGCTTATGCTTTCGCGCTGATTGCGATTCTGTTCACTGCCGTGAGTTACGGTAAGCTGGTACGCCGCTTCCCCTCTGCGGGCTCCGCTTATACCTACGCTCAGAAGGCGATCAGTCCGCACGTCGGCTTTATGGTCGGCTGGTCATCCCTGCTGGACTACCTGTTCATGCCGATGATCAACATCCTGCTGGCAAAAAACTATTTCGAATCGCTGGTGCCCGGTATCCCGTCGTGGATTTTCGTGGTGCTGCTGGTTGGTTTTATGACGCTCTCTAACCTCAAGGGCATCAAAACCGTCGCCAATTTTAACAGCGTGATTGTGGTGCTGCAGGTGATTGTCATGGTCGGCATTACGGCAATGGTGATCTACGGCGTGGCGAACGGCGTCGGTGCCGGTACGCTGGCGAGCAGCAAGCCGTTCTGGTCTGAGAATGCGCACGTCGTGCCGATGATCACCGGGGCGACGATACTCTGCTTCTCGTTCCTCGGCTTTGATGGCATCAGCTCACTGTCGGAAGAGACCAAAGATGCAGAACGTACCATTCCGCGTGCGATTTTCCTGACGGCGCTGATTGGCGGCGTGATCTTTATCATCGCCTCTTACTTCCTGCAGCTCTACTTCCCGGACATCACGCGCTTCCAGGACCCGGACTCCTCACAGCCTGAAATCATGCTGTTTGTTGCCGGTAAAGCGCTGCAGGTCGGCATCCTGATCTTCTCGGTGGTCACGGTGCTGGCATCCGGTATGGCGGCGCACGCTGGCGTATCGCGTCTGATGTATGTGATGGGCCGTGATGGCGTATTCCCGGAGCGTTTCTTCGGTTACGTCCATCCTAAGTGGCGGACCCCGTCGCTCAACGTGCTGCTGGTCGGTGCGATTGCGCTGATGGCGATTAACTTTGATCTGGTGACCGCGACGGCGCTGATCAACTTCGGTGCGCTGGTGGCCTTCACCTTCGTTAACCTGTCGGTGATTGCGCAGTTCTGGATCCGTGAGAAGCGTAACCGCACGCTGAAAGATCACGTCCAGTATCTGCTGCTGCCGCTGCTGGGTGCGCTGACGGTCGGTGCGCTGTGGGTGAACCTGGAAGAGAGTTCGATGGTGCTGGGCCTGATCTGGGCTGCCATCGGCATTATCTACCTGGCGTTCGTGACTCGCAGCTTCCGTAATCCGGTGCCGCAGTTCAGCGAAGAGGTTTAATCCCGCGACACTTCGCCGCCTTCCGCTGTTATTCGGGAAGGCGGCGAAAGCCTTAGTCAGCCAGCACCAGTTCGCAACTGCCCGCGCTTAACGCAACTCGTCCCGCCTCACTCAACTGACTGTCGGTCACCACCAGATCAAACTTCTCCAGCGGCAAGGCCAGAAAGGTCGCAATCTTGTTATATTTTGAGCTGTCGCTCACTAGCACCCGTTTACTGCTCACCTCGCTGACCGCCTGCTTTACCGTCACCTTGTCTTCATCCGGGGTAAATAAGCCGCGCGGCCCCCAGCAGGAGGCGGAAATAAAGGCGATATCGATCGCCAGATGACGCAGGCTGCGCGCCGCCGACTCGCCGACGCAGGAGCGGTTCTCACGGCATACCGTGCCGCCAGTGTGGATCACCCGACAGTGGCTGGCTTCCATCAGCAGATTTGCCACCATGAAATCGTTGGTCACCACCAGCAAATCATCCCGATCCACCACTTCCCGCGCCAGCGCCAGCGTGGTGGTACCGGCATCGAGATAGATGCAGCTATTGCGCGGAATGTGCTGAGCGGCATAGCGGCCAATGGCGCGCTTCTCATCGTTATACAGGCCACTTTTGGTCAGGTGCGACGGTTCCGCCGCCAGCCGATCCGCCGATCGCACGCCGCCCGATACCGACAGCACCGCACCTTGCTCCTCCAGCTTTTGCACATCACGACGGATAGTCATGTGTGATACGCCCAGCCGCTCGGTCAGTTCAGCAATGCTCACCACTCCCCGATCCGCGACCAGCGCCAGAATCTGTTGATGACGTTCAACCGGAATCATATTCCCTCCCTGAGATTTATCATTTTTTCACATTGTAAAGCATCCGCCTGTTAACCAGAACAGGAATTAACAGCCCATAAAGGTTCGCTCTGCCGTCATCATCGCCGTCAGGCCCGATGAGCCGGTGTCGGTGCGCAATGTTAATAATTGTTCCCGCTCACATCACAGATGTTTTTTTGTGAGACATGGCACATTTTTACCGGCTTAAAGCTGGCAGGATTAACAGTAACAAACAAATAATCACTTAATTTAACAGTGGAGGCCGACAGTGCCAGTCGAAAATATCTGTGTTATCGGGTTAGGTTCTATGGGCATGGGTGCCGCGCAATCCTGTATCCGCGCCGGTCTTAACACCTGGGGTGTCGATCTCAATCCCGCCGCGCTGGAGACCCTGCGCCAGGCGGGCGCGCGTGACGCGCAACCCTCCGCCGCCCACTTTGCTGACCAGCTCGACGCGGTGCTGCTGCTGGTGGTGAATGCGCAACAGGTCAACGCCATCCTGTTCGGGGATGACGGTCTGGCGGCGAAGCTGCGGCCCGGCACGGCGGTGATGGTTTCATCGACACTCTCGGCGCAGGATGCGCAGCAAATTGAACAGCGGCTGGCGCAGCATCACCTGCTGATGCTGGATGCGCCGGTCTCCGGTGGTGCCGCTAAAGCCGCCAGCGGTGAGATGACGGTGATGGCATCGGGCAGTGAAGCGGTCTTCACCCAGCTGCAACCGGTTCTGGATGCTGTCGCAGCGAAAGTCTATCGGGTGGGCAGTGAGATTGGCCTCGGCTCCACGGTCAAAATTATTCATCAACTGCTGGCTGGCGTGCATATCGCCGTTGGTGCAGAAGCGATGGCGCTGGCCGCGCGCGCCGGTATCCCGCTGGAAACCATGTATGAAGTTGTCACTAACGCCGCCGGTAACTCGTGGATGTTCGAAAACCGTATGCGGCACGTGGTCGACGGTGACTACAGCCCGAAATCGGCGGTCGATATCTTCGTCAAAGATCTCAATCTGGTGACGGATACCGCCAAATCGCTGCACTTCCCGCTGCCGCTGGCCTCGACCGCGCTCAATATGTTTACCGAAGCCAGCAATGCCGGTTATGGCCGGGAAGATGACAGCGCGGTGATTAAAATCTTCAGCGGCATTACCCTGCCACAGGGCAAGGAGAAGAGCTGATGCGTCTTGGAGTGATAGCCGACGATTTTACCGGCGCTACCGACATTGCCAGTTTTCTGACACAGAACGGCCTGAGCACGATTCAGTTCAACGGCATCCCCGACAGCGAGCAGGCCGCAGAGGCGCAGGCGATTGTGATCAGCCTGAAGAGCCGATCCTGTCCGGCCGATCAGGCGGTTGCACAGTCGCTGGCGGCGCTGGCGTGGTTACAGCAACAGGGCTGTGAGCGCTTCTACTTCAAATACTGCTCCACCTTCGACAGCACCGCGCAGGGCAATATCGGCCCGGTGACCGATGCGTTGCTGGCTGCGCTGGGTGAAACTCAGACGGTGATCTGTCCGGCGCTGCCGGTGAATGGCCGCACGGTCTATCAGGGCCATCTGTTTGTCGGCGATCAGCTGCTGTCGGACTCCGGTATGCGCCATCATCCGGTGACGCCGATGCGCGACAGCAACCTGCTGCGTCTGATGACGGCGCAGGCCACAGGCAAAGCCGGGCTGATTAGCGCCGCGCAGGTCGATCAGGGTGCAGAGTCCGTGCGTCAGGCGCTGGACCAGCTGGCGGAGCAGGGCGTGAACTATGTGGTCATCGATACCCTGAATGAACAACATCTGCTGACCCAGGGCGAGGCGCTGCGCGATCGGCGGCTGGTCACCGGCGGTTCCGGGCTGGCGATTGGGCTGGCGCGTCAGTGGGCAACGGCCGGGGCGGATGCGGCAGCGGCGGAGCAGGCGGGACGGCCGCAGGGCGATCGTGCGGTGGTGATCTCCGGCTCCTGCTCGCAGATGACCAACCTTCAGGTTGCCGCGTATCGCCAGCTGGCACCGGCACAGGAAGTGCAGATCGAACGCTGTCTGCAGGATGCAGACGGTTATGCCCAACAGCTGTGTGACTGGGTGGAAGCCAACAGCCATCAGGCGCTGGCACCGCTGCTGTTTGCCACCGCTGACGCGCAACAGCTGCAGGCGATTCAGCAGCAACACGGCGCCCGGCGCAGCAGCGAGGCGGTGGAGCAGCTGTTTGCCGCGGTGACCCGTGAGCTGAAGCGGCGCGGCTGGCAACGCTTTATCGTGGCGGGCGGCGAAACTTCCGGCGTGGTGGCCCAGAGCCTGGGCGTCACCGCGTTTCATATCGGCCCGACCATCTCGCCTGGCGTGCCTTGGGTGCGCGACATCCACCAGCCGCTGTCGCTGGCGCTGAAGTCCGGTAACTTTGGCGATGAACACTTTTTCCGCCGCGCGCAAACGGAGTTTTCCCATGTCTGAATCTTTTTCTTTAGCCGAGCAGCAGGCGCGTGACGAAATGGTCCGGCTCGGTGCCTCCTTTTTCCAGCGCGGCTACGCCACCGGCTCGGCCGGTAACCTCTCCGTACGGCTGGAAGATGGCAACCTGCTGGCGACGCCAACCGGTTCCTGCCTCGGTGAATTACAGGGTGATCGGCTGGCGAAAGTCACCCCTGATGGTGAGTGGCTCTCTGGCGATAAACCCTCCAAGGAGATCGCGTTTCACCGTGCGCTCTACCTGAACAATCCCGACTGCAAAGCGGTGGTACATCTGCACAGCCACTACCTAACGGCGCTCTCCTGTTTACAGGGACTGGACCCGGAAAACTGCATCCGCCCGTTTACGCCCTATGTGGTGATGCGGGTTGGCGATGTGCCGGTGGTGCCGTACTACAAGCCGGGCGATCAGCGGCTGGCGGAAGACCTGGCGCAGCTGGCACCGCGCTATCGCGCCTTTTTGCTGGCCAATCACGGGCCGGTGGTGGTGGGGAAATCATTACGTGAGGCGGCAGATAACACCGAGGAGCTGGAGGAGACGGCCCGGCTGATCTTCACTCTCGGCGACCGCGCCATCCGTTATCTCAACGATGCCGAAGTGGCCGAGTTAAGGAGCCGATAATGCCAAAGTTTGCTGCCAACCTGTCGACCCAGTTTACCGAACTGCCGTTTGCGGAACGCTTCGCCGCCGCCGCGGCCGCCGGTTTTGAGGCGGTGGAGTTTCTGTTTCCTTATGACTATCCGGCGGAACAGCTGAAGCAGTGGCTGGATGAGAATCAGCTGCAGCTGGTGCTGTTCAATACTGCGCCCGGCAACGTCGCGGCGGGTGAGTGGGGCGTTTCCGCCATTCCCGGACGTGAAGCGGAAGCGAAAGCGGATATCGATCGTGCGCTGGACTATGCGCGGGCGCTCAACTGCCCGCAGGTGCACATCATGGCGGCAACCGTGCCGCCGGGTGGTGATCGCCAGCGCTATGTTGAGACTTTCATCGGCAACATGCGCTATGCCGCTGAGCGCTTTGCCCCGCACGGTATCACCCTGCTGATTGAGGCGCTCAATCCGACCACCAAGCCAGGCTATCTCTACTCCAGCCAGTATCAGACGCTGGAGATGGTGGATCAGATCGATCGGCCCAATGTGTTTACCCAGCTCGATCTGTTCCATGCGCAGTTAGTGGATGGCAACCTCAGCCATCTGATTCGCCACTATGCCGGGCGCTATCGCCACGTACAGATTGCCTCGGCACCGGATCGCCATGAACCGGATGGAGGGGAGATCAACTACCCGTGGCTGTTTGACCTGCTGGATGAGGTCGGTTATCGCGGCTGGGTCGGCTGCGAATATTTCCCGCGAGGCAGCACCACGGCCGGCCTCGGCTGGTTTGCGCCCTGGCGTACGCGCTGCTAATCACCTGCATGCTGAATCACACCGCTTGCCAGACAAACGGTGTGAGTCCTGCTGCAGCTTAATCACACCAGTGTTGAATCAATAAAAATATAACTTACTGAAAATTATAATTAATCAGAGGTCTGCCGATGTCCACTACGCTGCTGTTATCCATCGCGCTGGTCAGCGTGATTCTGCTGTTGCTGCTGGTAATCAAAGCCAAAGTCCATCCGTTTATTGCGCTGCTGGTTGCCAGCCTGTTTGTCGCCATCACCACCGGTATCCCGGCCGAAAACATCATGAAAGTGATCCTCGGCGGCATGGGAAGCCTGCTCGGCAGCATTGCCGCCATCATTGTGCTGGGTGCGATTCTCGGCGCGATTATTGAAACGTCCGGCGGGGCCGATCGACTGGCAAACCGCTTCGCGCAGCTATGCGGACCGCAGCGCATGGTAGCGGCACTCACCACCGTGGCCTTTATTCTGGGGTTGCCGGTATTTTTTGACGTCGGGTTTATTATCGTGGTCCCGCTGATCTATGGCTTCACCAAAGTGATGCGCGTCTCGCCGCTGAAGTTTGGTCTGCCCATGGCGGGCATGATGCTGATGGTGCATGTTACGGTGCCCACCCATCCGGGACCCGCCGCTGCCGCCGGATTGCTGAATGTCGATCCTGGCTGGTTAATGATGACCGGAATTGCCCTGTCGATACCGACCGGCATCGCTGGCTATTTCGTCGCCAAAGCGCTTAATCTTCGAAAATATCATCTCTCAGTTCAGGTACTGGAGCAGCTACAGCTGACGGAGCCGAACGCCGGGGGGCAATCCGCCCGTCACCACGATGCACCGGGCGCATTGCTGATTTCAGGCTTAATCGTGCTGCCGATCCTGCTGATTATGCTGGGCACGTTGCTGCCGCCGCATCTTACGCCTGGCAGCCTGCCGCTGAAGATCCTGACGCTGGTCGCATCACCGGCGGTGGCGTTACTGATTACGCTGGCGCTTGCCGGATGGTTACTGGGGCTGCGTCGTGGCTGGACCGCAGAGAAGCTGGAAACGCTGTCAAACAACGCGATATCCACCGCTGCTGGCGTGATTCTGGTTTCAGGTGCCGGAGGCGCGTTTGGTAAAGTGCTGGTGGAGTCTGGCGTAGGCAAAGCGCTGGCCACTTCGCTGCAGACGATCCATCTGCCGTTAATCCCGGCTGCGTTTATTCTTTCACTGGCGCTGCGCGCCTCACAGGGCTCAGCAACGGTGGCGATCGTCACAACCTGTGGATTGCTGAGTACCGCCGTTGCGGGTCTTGGCGAGATGCAGCTGGTGCTGGTGGCGCTGTCCGCCTGTTTCGGCGCGCTGGGCTTGTCACACGTTAATGATTCGGGCTTCTGGGTGGTCACCCGTTATCTCGGCCTGTCGGTCGCCGATGGGTTACGCAGCTGGACGGTACTGACGACTCTGATGGGATTATGCGGTTTTGCGCTGACCTGGCTGGTCTGGGTGATGATCTAAAATCGCAGATGCCGGGACCGCTGACGGCAGCGGGACCCGGCATTAAGGTAGCAGGGAAGGCCGGGCAGAGCGCGCGTTAAGAAACCAGTTCCTGCGCGTAGAGATAGAGCGCTTTTAACTGTCCCAGCTTCTCTGGATCGGCTTCATGAAGATTCGCCAGACCTTCCAGTTCCTGCATAAACGCCTGCACCCGATCAGCATTCAGCACTTCACGCCGATGCTGTAACCAGCGCTGCTGCTCAGCATCATCCAGCGTACCGGGGAAATTACGCGCCCGATAACGGAACAGCAGTTTCGCCACGCGCGCGCTGTCGAAGGTTAAATCCAGCGCCGGCAGATTGGCGGGGGCGGTCTGACGTATAATATTCATGCCCGCGCGATCGGCATCGCTGAAAAAGCCATCGTACAGCTGAGTATCGACATCGTCCGACGGGGTAAACGGCTCCGCTTCAGCAAACAGCGTGACCAGCTTCTCCCGCACCTCAGGCTGCTGACGCAGCAACGCCAGATTCGCCAGACAGTGCTGACGATCGATACCCAGCCGGGCGGCATCTTCCGGACGCAAAGTATTGGCCGGGGCCAGCACCGGACATTTATTGATGTGAACCAGCTTTACCGGCACCGCTGGCCGATCGCCGAGATCGTTTTTCGGCGTATAAAGTCGCTCGCGCAGGGTATCGGCATCGAGTTGCAGCAGCGGTGAGATATCACCGGCCAGATCGACCACAATCAGCGCATTGCGGTTATCGGGATGCCAGGCCAGTGGAACCACCCAGCTGGTATTGCCGCGCGCCGCGCCGAACATGCCGGAGACATGCACCAGCGGTTTCATCTGCGGGATATCAATCAGGTTCATCAGCTTGTTTTTGTTACGGTGGGTAAACAAAAACTCAAACAGTTTTGGCTGCTTCTCTTTTACCAGCTTTGCCATCGCCAGCGTGGCATAGACATCTGACATCGCATCATGCGCATTTTCATGCGCCACGCCGTTGGCTTTGGTCAGATGTTCCAGCCGGAAGCTGGGAAAACCCTCTTCGTTCTCCGGCCAGTGAATGCCTTCCGGGCGTAACGCATAGCAGGCCCGCATCACGTCGAGCAGGTCCCAGCGCGAGTTACCGTTCTGCCAGCTCCAGCCATAGGGATCGTAAAAGTTGCGGTAGAAAATATTGCGCGTCACTTCATCATCAAACCGGACGTTGTTGTAGCCCACCACACAGGTCTGTTCGACGGTAAACAGGGCGTGAATGCGTTCAGCAAAGTCTGCTTCAGTGACGCCGCGCGCCATCGCTACCTGCGGCGTAATCCCGGTAATCATTACCGCTTCCGGCTGCGGCAGATAGTCATCCGGCGGACGGCAGTAAAAGACCTGCGGCTCGCCGATCGGATTAAAATCGCTGTCGGTGCGCAGCCCGGCAAACTGCGCCGGCCGATCGCGTGAAGGACTGGTCCCGAAGGTCTCGTAATCGTGGAAGAGGAAGGTGGGCTGTACGCGATCGTTATTCAAATTTCATATCCGCTCAATGTCGTTCACTAAACTGATGAACAGAAAGTCATCAGGCTTCCCGCTCGCTTGATGCCTTACTTCATCGGCACCTGGCTGCTGGTGCGAGAGCTGTGCCTGTGCAGAGCACGGTCACGCAGGCAGCATCAGGCTTCACAACCTACATGGTAAACCATAATCCGACCGGCCTGAAGTTTCGGATGGTAGCGGGGACAGGGGTTGCATCTGGCTGAGAGGTAAGGCGGCAGGATTAAACCGGACTTTTTATCTCTCAGGCTGTAGCTCGCTCATTCCAGGTGTCTCGATAGATAATATTCCCTTCGGTATATTTCCAGGTTATCGCTTCATAGCGTAATTCCAGCGTTTCCAGATGCGTGCTGCTGATGCCGTTGGGTGCAAGATAGGGCGATACCGTGGTGACCTTCACGTTTTCCAGGATGATATTAAAATATTCAGTCTCAATTCCTGCATCAATTATCCGGTACATCCTGATTGTCGCCTTCTTCATGATTCGGCCTTCGCAGACAGCTCTGTACAGAAGTGGAGTTGTTTGATCAAACTCTTTCACTATCGTTATAGGCTGGTGAATGCGTGTGCCTGTAAGTTTTCCCCAGTTAGGATCGACCGGAATAGTAACGCCGTGGGAGAATGATTTGAGTTCAATAGAGCCTGAACGCAGTGGCATCTGACAACTACCGACGATTGGAGATCCATTTTCATCGTTAAGCCATAAATGTGCGGGAGCAGACATGTTATATCCTTATATGTTGGAGTTTTTGTTAAATAACGGGTTACCATTTAACCAGTCGGTGGAAAAATATAATGATAACTACAGCAAAAACAGGTACGGGCCACAAAGGGCCTTCAGGGAAGATCTGAAAAAGGGCTACAGAAAAAGCCAGAGTAAGGAGAGCTGGTCCATAGAGAGAAATCCAGGATTTAAAAAGGCGCTTGAGAAATCTTTTTATTAAATTTTCCATTATTCATTTACCGAATCATGTTAGTAATAACTCTGGAGATTTCATCATCAGATGCCCACGCACTTCGCAGGGCTCCAGATCTTTCGAATAAAGGATCAATCAGAAAAAACATCATCTCTGGTTCATTGGCATATAATGCAGAATAATAGCCAGGCAGGGCATATCGAAGTCGGTTTGCGCTATCAGCAGCTTTCTGAACGACGCCATACATTCCCGCAAGAGCAGCAACTGCACCAGCTTTGAGGCCCACCAGTGCGTTCATATCAAGGCTCATTTTCATGCCAACAGATACCGCAGCTGCTACAGCTAAAGAAAACCCGTGCTGCGTTAAATAAGTGGCAGCAATATGGATATTTACTGCCATTAACGACTTCTTAATACGCTGTAGTTGGCTAAGGGTTTTGTATTTGAAGACATCTTCAAAATATATTTTGAGCATGTCATTTACTATGTTTCCATGACTGATGAGCTGATACACGCCTTTGGTAAATCTTAAGTCCTCAACTTTTTGCTGCTGACAAATCTCCTGATATTCATCCGTAAAACATGATGTGTAATACATTGCGCGCTGCACACCTGCGCCTGGCATATCAATTTGATCAGATGCCGCTTTTCCAACGCCGGTAAATGTGCGGTCAAGTTTTAACGCGAGGATATTATTTGACTTCAAGTAACTGATAACGTTTTTATTATAGTACATAACCGTTTCCTTATGGTTAGTCTGTGTCCTGCCACCCTTTAAACTTAATGGAAATAATCATTTAGTAATGTGTAGTACAAAGCGCGTTTTGCACCTTTTCCAATAAGTACCCTCTGAGCAGAGACCACGTTATTCAAACCTGTTAAGGCGCGATCAAGTTTCAGCGCCACTATCCTGTTGGTTTGCAGAAAATCGATAATCTCCTCACCGTAATACATAACCTTATCCCTCAGGCCGATGTTCCTTTTATAACCTCACAAAAGGTACGGGCAAATGTTCATTAAGTAAACAGCTTTCACCGCACGCCGTGATCCATCGAACAGCCAGCCGGTGTCTCAGCCGCCGCAGTTCATACTTTTTTTCAATTTATTCAAACCTTCACAACGCTTTTGCCGTAAAAGGTGCGGCTGTTTCCGTTTCGTTTCATAAATAAATTTTTTCTCCCGTGCAGGTAAGGATGAAGTGTTGAAAAGGCGTCTGTTGATTACCGTTACCGCTACTGTTTTTTGGGCTTCGCTGGCACAGGCTGACGACATGCCGTTTCCCGTGACGCCACCGGCGATTGATGCGGCCTCCTGGGTATTGATGGATGCCACTACCGGCCAGGTGCTGACCGCTGGTAATCCGGATGCGCGCCGCAATCCTGCCAGCCTGACCAAGCTGATGACCGGTTATGTGGTCGATCGCGCTATCGATCAAAAGAAAATCAGCCGCGACGATATGGTCACCGTCGGCAAAGATGCCTGGGCTGCCGGTAATCCGGTGTTCAAAGGGTCATCGCTGATGTTCCTCAAGCCCGGCGATAAGCTCAGCGTGCGCGATCTCAGCCGTGGAGTGATCATCGATTCCGGTAACGATGCCTGCGTGGCGCTGGCGGACTACGTGGCGGGCAGCGAAGATAACTTCGTCAAAATGATGAATCACTATGTTGATAAACTCGGCCTGCAAAATACCCACTTCGAAACGGTGCATGGTCTGGATGCACCGGGCCAGTTCTCCAGTGCGCTGGATATGGCGAAACTGTCGCGGGCGATTATCGACGGTGAGCCTGACTTCTATGCCATGTACAGTGAGAAAACCCTGACCTGGAACGGCATCACTCAGAACAACCGTAACGGCTTACTGTGGGATAACAACCTGCATGTCGATGGGCTGAAAACCGGCCACACCGAAACCGCGGGCTTTAACATCATCGCCTCTAACGTGGTGGGCAAACATCGTCTGATCGCGGTGGTGATGGGTGGTAAGAGTCCCAAAGGGCGGGAAGAGCAGGCGCGCAAACTGCTGGTATGGGGTCAGAATACCTTTGATACCGTGCAGCTGTTCCATGCCGGTAAGAAAATAGGCAGCGAGAATGTCTGGTATGGCAATCCGCATCAGGTTGAAGTGGGGACCGCGAATGATGTCTATCTGTCGCTGCCGCGCAGTGAAGTGCAGAACGTCAAAGCGAAATACATCATTAACCGCAGCGATCTGGAAGCGCCGCTGAAAGCCAATGAAGTCATTGGTGAAATTCAGGTGATGGATAAAGATCAGCAGATTGCCCACTATCCGCTGGTGGCGCTGAGCGCCGTAGAGCCTGCTGGCGTGATTACCCGCATCACCGATTATCTCAGGCAGAAATTCTGATCGGCATCGCTGGCACCGTAAACGGGGGCAGCCTTCTGGCTGCCCCACGGAGGTTTAGCGTAACTCTTCCTTCATCTTCTTCACCTCACTGGCCTCAACCGGCGCGGCGGCATTGCCCCAGCTGTTGCGAATGTAGGTGAGCACTGCCGCAATATGGTCATCACTCAGCGTACCGGCAAAGGCTGGCATCGCCGGTGCCGTTGGCCGTGCGTCGGTATCCACGCCGCGACTGCCCGCCAGCACCACATGCATCAGTGATGTTGCATTCGGCTGATTGATCAGCGGATTATCCGCCAGCTGCGGGAAGATGTTCTTTTCACCGCGGCCACCCGGACTGTGGCAGGCCGAGCATTTGGCTTCATAGATCGTCGCCCCGAGCTTCATTCTGTCATCACCGGCATCCAGCGGTTTGGGCTTCTCATCGGCTTTTTTATCACCCTCCTTGAGATAAACCGCCACCGCATTAAGATCGTCCTCGCGCCAGTGCTGGGTTGAATGGCGCACCGCATCGGCCATCGGGCCGGACGCGATGGCATAGCGGTTCACGCCGGTCCGCAGGTAGGTGACGATATCCTGCTGCGTCCATTTACCCAGCCCGGTATGGTCGCTGGCGTCCAGGTTCGGCGCATACCAATCCTCAACCTCGCTGCCGCCGAGGAAGCGGCCATTTTTGTCGCCGCCCAGCAGATTTTTCGGGGAGTGGCAGGTGCCGCAGTGGCCGAGTCCTTCAACCAGATAGGCGCCACGGTTCCATTCCGCCGACTTGTCCGGATTCGGTTTAAATTCGCCTTTATCAAAGTTGATCCAGTTCCACACTATCAGGCTGGTACGGATGTTGAACGGGAAGGGGAGCTGGTTGGTTTCAACCGGATGATGGATCGGTTGCAGCGTCTGCATCCAGGCCCACAGGTCCTGCAGATCTTTTTCCGACATTTTGGTGTAGGCGGTAAACGGCATCGCGCCATATAACCGTTTGCCGTTATGACCGACGCCGGTATTCATGGCGCGGCGGAAATCATCGTAACTCCAGTCACCAATCCCGGTTTCACGATCAGGGGTGATATTCGCCCCAACCAAGGTACCAAACGGCGTTTGCAGCTTAACGCCACCGGCGAACGGCTGTTTCTCATCGGTGGTGTGACAGGCGGTACAGTCGCCCAGCGTGGCGATATAGCTGCCGCGGGCGATCTGATCATATTCCGGCTGCGCCTGACTGCTGAATGATGCGGCCAGCAGCAACGCGGCGGCAGAGAGAAGCGGTAAAGTTTTCATGCGCTGATCATCTCCCCCGGACGTTTCAGGTAGTAGCGACGGATATCATGCGCCGCTTTAAAGGCCAGCGCGCCCACCGTACCGGTCGGGTTATAGCCGGGATTCTGCGGGAAGGCGGAAGCGCCGACCACAAACAGATTCGGCACATCCCACACCTGCAGATGCTTATTCACCGAGCTGGTGCGCGGATCGGCTCCCATGATAAAGCCGCCGACGACGTGAGAAGACTGATAGGGCACGCTGCTCCAGTGGCCGGTCATCGGCTTAACGATCATCTCGCGCGGGTTCATCACCTTAGCAATCTCAGCCACCTTGTTGGTGCAGTACTGCGCCATCTTCAGGTCGTTCTGCGCGAAGTCGAAGGTGATACGTAACAGCGGGCGGCCGTGCGGATCTTTGTAGTTGGGGTCAAGCGACAGGTAGTTGGTGCGGGTGGTATAGCTGCTGGCTTCACAGCCAATCGACATGGTGCTGAGATAGTTATCTTTCAGCGTCTGTTTCCATTTCGATCCCCACTTCGGCGTGTTGGGCGGCAACGGTCGATAACCAATCGGCGCTGCGCCAATTGGCGTTACGCGGATGCTGCCGCCGCCGAAAAAGCCGAGGCCGCTGTGGTCAAAGTTATCGTTATTAAATTCGTCGATCCCCATCCCGACCGCGCCTGCGCCGATAAACGGATTGAAGTTTTTGTTATCGAAAAACAGCGTGACGTTGTTGGCGGTCTGGTAGGCGTAGTTGCGCCCGGTGGTACCGCTGTTGGTCACCGGATCGTAGGCCTCGCCAATCCCGGAGAGCAGCATCAGGCGCACATTTTCAAAGGTGAAGGCGGCGACGATCACCAGATCGGCGGGCTGTTCCCACTCGTCGCCTGACGAGTCGATGTAGGTGACGCCGGTGGCTTTTTTGCCGGTTGAGTCCGTCAGCACCTGCAATACTTCACTGTTGGTATAGGCGGTGAAGTTAGGCTTACGCATCAGCGCCGGCAGCACGGTGGTGATGGCGCTGGCTTTGGAGTAGTTGGCACAGCCGTAGTTAGTGCAAAAGCCGCAGAAGGTGCAGGGCCCCATCGTCACGCCGTACGGATTGGTATAGGCCTCCGAGACCAGCGAGGAGGGCACCGGGAACGGCTGATAGCCGAGATTTTTTGCCGCATCGGCAAACAGCGTTGGCGCATAAGGCTGACGCAGCGGCGGCGTCGGATAGTCGCCGGAGCGCGCGCCCTCAAACGGATTGCCGCCCGGCCGTTTTTCACCGTTAAGGTTACCGGCGCGGCCCGAGGTGCCCGCCACCCGCTCAAACTGCATATAGTGCGGCTCCATCTCCTCCCAGGTTGTGCCCCAGTCCTGCAGCACCAGCTCATCAGGTATGGCGCTGGCACCGTAACGCTCGGTCAGATGGCTCTTCAGGCGGAACTCTTCGGGCTGGAAGCGAAAGGTGATGCCAGCCCAGTGGTTGCCTGCGCCGCCGGTGCCGTTGCCGGGGTGAAACGATCCCCAGGTGCGCATCGGTAACGCGGTCTGCGACGGGTTGTTGCGCATGGTGCAGGTGTTCTGGCGAGTGCGCAGCATCAGTTCTTCACGCATCACATAACGCAGCTCATCGGTGACGGTACCGATATTGAAGTCGCGAGCGGTATCGCGCCACGGACCCCGTTCAATACCGACCACTTCCAGGCCTTCATCGGCCAGTTCATTGGCGATAATCGATCCGGCCCAGCCGAGGCCAATCACCACGACATCGGTTTTGGGAAGTTTTTTCATGATTCGTCCTTTGCTTTCCATTGCGCAATACTGATCGGTTCGAAGTGCAAATCTTCGTTATGCCGCTCGATGTAATCGCGGTAGTCATAGCGCGCGCCCGGAAAACCGAGCATTTTCCATGACACCATCTCCCGGTTGCCGCCATACACCGGATCGGCAAAGAAGCCTTCCATGGTGTTATTGAGCACTTCGAGAAAGAAGGATTGCGCATCGAAATCGCTGAAGTGAACCTTACCGGCTTCCATCGCGTGCAGCAGTTCGTCCTGCTGTGGCGGCGTCAGATCAGTGAAGTTTTTGTTCGAGGTCTGCTGAACGTAGCGGTTAAGCGCGGCGATGCCCTTGCGGTAGCGCTGGCGCGGCACCAGCGGGGATTGATCGCCCTGTTCAGTGGTGCCTTGCTGAAACGGGCCCTGCATATAGAGGCGCTCAAAAGTGCCGTAGGAGCCGTGCAGCTGACGATCGATAAAGACCGCGCAGCCCGCCTCTTTGCCGCCCACGCTGAGGTCATCGGCCGGGATCAGCCGGTCAACCATCGCTTCGATGGTCTTTGCTTCAGCATCAGTAAAAAACAGCCAGCCTTGCTGGGGATAGGTTTCTGGAGGATTATCGGAGAATGGCGTCCAGCCTGGACTACCTTTCAGAGAAACGGCATCGGCGACCTGGCTGACCGTCGCCGCAACGCCCAGCGTCGACCATGTCAGAACCTGCCGCCGCGTGACGCCCGGCAGGGTTTTTGCTCTCTTTCTCATCGTGCTTCCTTCTCAAGTGTTACTAACAAAAGCGAAAGGTTAAAAACTGTTGGCAATTTGTTTTTTGAGTTCGGGGTCGTATGTAAAGGCGATGTTGATAATTGTAAGGGAACGTCAAAACTGTTTTGAAATGTAGATGGCGCACTAAGCCTTAGCAACATCAGGGGTTAAGATAGCGCACGAATTGATCCACCAACCGGAAAACCACTTTGCGATCTGATAAGCCCATATCAAAACTTGAGTTTTGGTTCTATCGTCACTACCGCAGTGTTCATGGCGTGCGCATCGCTATCGCTTTTTTACTCTGCTTTATTTTTGTCCGGGCTACCGGTATTCCGGAAGGCACCTGGCCGCTGATTACCCTGGTGGTGGTGATGGGGCCGATCTCAACCTGGGGAAATGTCTTTCCGCGCGCCCTGCAGCGCATCAGCGGCACGGTGGCGGGATCGATCTCGGGGTTGATTGCCCTGAAGCTGGAGCTGATCTCCATGCCGATGATGCTGGCATGGTGTGGCGTGGCGATGTTTATCAGCGGCTACCTGACGCTGGGCAAGCATCCCTATATGGCGCTGCTGATCGGCATTACCCTCAGCGTGGTGGTTGGCGCACCGACCGGCGATTTCACCATGGCGCTGTGGCGCGGCGGCGATGTGATCCTCGGTTCGCTGATGGCGCTGCTGTTTACCGCCATCTGGGCGCAGCGCGCCTACATTCACTGGCGTATTCAGCTCTCGGACACGCTGGCGGAGATGGCGAAAATTTATCACGCCGGTTTCTCACCCAATCTGGTGGATAAGCCGCGCCTGAACAAGCCGCTGGGTAAGTTGCTGACCAGCGTAATCAGGATGCGGGCGCTGCTGGAGCCGTCGAGCAAAGAGACGCGCATTCCAAAATCGGTGCTTGAAGCGATTCAGACCATAAACCGTAATATGGTGTACACCATTGAGATGCAGATTAATGCCTGGTGGGCCTCGCGCGAGAGCCATCTGATTCTGCTCAATGCTCCGGCATTACGTCGTACCCAGCAGATGACCGAAAGCACCCTGCGTGCGCTGTCGGTGATGGCGATTGAAGGCGAGACTGACGAAGTGCTGGCCAACAGCCACGAACTGACCGAAATCAGCGACGAACTGCGGCGGCTGATAGCGGAAGCCGGCAGTGAAAGGCTGGAGGAAACGCCGATCTACGGTTACGTCTGGTTAAGCCTTGAGCTGGCAAAACAGCTGGAGCGGATGACCGATCTGATGCGGATGGCGCTGCGCAAATAATCACCTCAGACAATGACTTAATGTGAAACCGGGTTTCTTTGCGCTAAGATAAGGGCCAGTCCGAAATTAGCTGTGAAAATTGCGTATAAGGCTGGCTAGCCGCTAAGCTGATCGTTTTGTCTCTCTCCCTGCGTCAGCAGGCTCAAAGAAAGGTGCCATCATGGAAAATGCCAAGCAATCATTTCAGGACGTCCTGGAGTTCGTGCGTATGTTCCGCCGCAAAAACAAACTGCAGCGTGAAATTGTCGATAACGAGAAGAAAATTCGCGACAACCAGAAGCGCGTCCTGCTGTTAGACAACCTGAGCGAGTACATTAAACCCGGCATGAGCGTGGAGGCGATTCAGGAAATTATCGCCAGCATGCGTGTGGATTATGAAGATCGCGTCGATGAGTACATCATCAAAAACGCCGATCTGTCGAAAGAGCGTCGTGAGCTGTCGAAAAAGATCAAAGCCATGGGCGTCGGCGAACACCCGAAAGCCTGAGGCCGATAACGGAGCCGGTCCGTTGCGCTCTGTTAACTGAGACCCGCTCCCGTTTCCGGGGGCGGGTTTTTTTATGGGCGATGGATTGCGACGTGGCGGTCAGCCTCTGCCTGGCGGAGTGGCTGCGCTACTTTGCTGTCAGCTGGCGGGCAATGGCCTGTAGCTGCTGCGCCAGCGCGGTTAAATCGACGCCGGAGTCGGCGGGTGGGGCGGTGGTTTCCCGGATCACCAGCGTGGTTTCCAGCGCTGCATCACTGAGGGTTTCGCCCTGTAGCTGCGCCAGCAATCGCTCGACGCTGAGCACGCCAAGCTGTTGTAAATCCTGACGCACCGTGGTGAGCGGCGGCTGATACCACGCACTCTCGGCGGTATCGTCATAGCCAATGACCGAAATCTGTCCCGGAATCGCCACGCCGTGCTGATGGAGGGCGCGCATCGCACCCAGCGCCATCTGGTCATTGGCCACCAGCAGGGCCTGAGGTAAGGCATCAGGCAACTGCGCCAGTAACACCTGATAGCCTGACTGCGCACTCCAGTCGCCGCGCAGCGAGCAATGCGGTGTCAGCTGATGATCTGCCAGCGCCTGACGCCAGGCAGCTTCCCGCTGACGTGCCGACACCGATCGCTCCGGGCCGTTCAGCAAGCCGATCTGCCGATGTCCCAGCGCCACCAGATGTTCGACCGCCGCTCGCGCCCCGGGATGATTAGGATACTGACACTGCGCCACGGCCGCCTGCGGCTCGACATCCAGAAACAGCGCCGGTTTTGCGCCGCACAACGCCTGGATCTGCTGAGCCTCCTCCGCCTGCAGCGGCAGGTTAATCAGTAAGCCATCCACCCGCTGAGCCAGCAGCTCGTTGACCGTCGCCGCGGCGTCATTGCCGCTCTCCATCGCGATCACCAGATGGTAGCCCGCCGCCGCCGCGCGTCGCTGAATTGCCGAGGCAATCTGAGCCGGTGCCATCAGCGCCAGATCGCTGGTGGCAAGTCCCAGGGTACGGGTCGCTTTACCGGCCAGCTGTTGCGCCACCCGATTCGGCACATAATTGAGCTGCTGCATCGCCGCTTCTACCCGCTCCCGGGTGCGGACAGAAACCTGTTCAGAACGATTAAGCACGCGTGAAACGGTTTGATAAGAGACGCCAGCCAGTTGAGCGACATCATCAAGGGTCACAGAGCGGGAAGTCATTGATCTCTCCAGTAGATGAAGTGGCGATTGTAGCAAATTTTCCCACTGCAGCGCTGCTGTGGCGCGTTACACTGCGCAGCGACAAGGAGAAAAAGATGCAGCTTACTGAACGTGACAGGAATGACGTCAACCTGATTGCCGACTGGCTGGCGCTGGATCAGCTCTCCGGACAGGATGAGATCCACGCCGATCTGCTGATACTGGCGGGCCATGCGGTGCTGCCTAACATTGAAGGCGCGGTGGCGCTGGCAAAAAGTTCTGGCTTACCGCTGTTGATCAGCGGTGGCATCGGCCATGCCACGCCGCTGCTCGCCGGGGCGATGGCCGCCCATCCATTGTATCGCCAGATTGATACGCAGGGAAAAAGCGAGGCGCAGATGCTGGCCGCTATTGCGCGGACCTTTGCCGATCTGCCGGACGATCGGCTGCTGCTGGAGGGCGAATCGCGCAACTGCGGCGAAAATGCGGCCTTGAGTCAGCGGCTGCTGGAGAGCCGTGGCATCCGGCCGCAGCAGGTGATTCTGATTCAGGACCCGTTGCTGCAGCGGCGCACCGACGCCACCTTCCGCTGGCAGTGGCGCGATCGGGCGGCGGCTCCCCGCTTTATCAGCTGGCCGGTTTTTGTGCCGCAGTTAACCGCTGAGGCGGACCAGTTGCGGATTACCGGCGCCGCGCCGCAGGGTCTGTGGTCGCTGGAGCGCTTTATGTCGCTGCTGATGGGCGAGGTCCAGCGGCTGCGTAACGACGAACAGGGCTATGGGCCGCGCGGCAAAGGGTTCTTTGCCGAAGTAACGTTGCCTGATGAGATTGAGGCGGCGTGGCAGCGGCTGATGCGTCTCGCTGGCGTACAGCAGCGGATTCAGGGGAGCTGAAAAGCGGCGGGCCGGCGCGATGCGGCCCGCTGGCGTTTAGCGATTTTGCAGATAGACCTGCAGATTGACAAATACCGCATTCAGCAGGGGCGTGTTCAGACCGTACTGACCGGCACGCAGCAACAGATCGCCGATGATCTGGTCGGCTTCAATATCGAATCCCTGGCATAAATCGCGGTACATCGAGGAGGTCATCGGTGTGGCAGGATCGTTCAGCAGCTCGAAGATTCTGGCGGTTACCGCCGGGCGTGGCTGATAACCCGCAGCACCGATCACCGTCAGGATCTCGGTGAAAATTCCCTGAAGCAGCGCTTCGCCGCCTGCTGATCGCAGCACCTGCTGGGTATCACCGCGCGCCAGACAGCAGACCGCGCCGAGCGTGCTGAGCAGCAGCCACTTCTCCCACAGTTCATCCATCATGTTGTCGCTGAAGCGGGTATCGACCTGAGCGTCGCGCAGCGCTGCGTCAACCCGCTGCAGGCGCGCATCGTTATTACCGTCGAGCGCGCCGTAATAGAGCTGATGCAGCGCGGTCATCTGGATCACTTCACCGTTGTCGCCCAGCGTGGCGTTGATTTTACACATCCCGCCGATCACCGCCTCGCGGCCAAAGCGCTGCTGCAGCGTTTCAAGGTGCCGCATACCGTTCAGAATCGGCATGATCAGCGTCTGCGGACCGACGGCAGGCGCAATGTCTTCCATCACCTGTTCAAGGGCAAAACTTTTTACCGTCAGAATAATCAGGTCGTAGTGGCCGTGCAGTGATGCCGCCTGCACCAGTTGCGGCCGCAGCGTTTCGCTGCCGCCGGGCGTCTGCAACACCAGCCCCTTTTCCTGCAACTGCCGGTAGCGCCGTTCGCGCACCAGAAACGTCACGTCCTGGCCCGCCTGAGCCAGTCGCGCGCCAAAATAGCCGCCGGTCGCGCCGGCACCTGCTATCAGAATCCGCATAGAGTTTCCCTTTAATTAAATTCCGTTACCTTAAAACGTCGTCGCCGGGCTTGCCAGCCCGTGCGTGCGGTGCGGCATCCTGGGGGATGGCGGTCAGCACGCTGGTCAGTAAGCCGGGGAAGCGTTGTTCGAGATCCTCACGCCGCAGCGAAATCAGATTTTCCCGTCCCAGCGGTCGTTGCCAGATCACGCCACTGTCACGCAGCACCCGCCAGTGATGCGTCATGGTCGATTTCGCCACTTCACCGCGCAACAGGCCGCAGGGCTGTTCACCTTCACGCGCCAGGGTATCCACGATCGCCAGCCGCAGCGGATTGCCCAGCGCGAACAACACATTTTCCAGCCGTAACTCTCCGGTTTCCGGATGATGACTCAGCATAACCTTCCTGTTGTTTAGAGTGAGCTGATTAATAATAGCTCAAACTGTTCGTATAGAGTCGTACCATTGGGCTACGCTTGCTGACACAGCTGCGCAAAAATTGCGCATCACGTTCCCGTCAATCTGACTAAGGATACATCATGCCCCGACCCCTACCGATCGAACGTTACCGTAATATCGGCATCTCCGCGCATATCGATGCCGGTAAAACCACCACCACCGAGCGCATTCTGTTTTACACCGGAATGAGTCACAAGCTGGGGGAAGTGCACGATGGCGCGGCAACAACCGACTGGATGGCGCAGGAGCAGGAGCGCGGCATTACCATCACCTCTGCCGCCGTCAGTTGCTTCTGGCCGGGCATGGATAAGCGCTTTGAGCCGCACCGCATCAATATTATCGACACCCCAGGCCACGTCGATTTCACCATCGAGGTCGAGCGCTCAATGCGGGTGCTGGATGGGGCGGTGATGGTGTATGACGCCGTGGGCGGTGTACAGCCGCAGTCGGAGACGGTATGGCGTCAGGCGAATAAATATCATGTACCGCGGCTGGCGTTCGTCAACAAAATGGACCGCCAGGGCGCCGATTTTTTCCGCGTCGTCACCATGATGCAGTCACGGCTGAAAGCCAATCCGGTACCGATTGTGATCCCGATCGGGCGTGAAGAGCAGTTCGTCGGGGTGATCGATCTGATCCGTATGCAGGCGATCTACTGGGATGAAGAGAGCCAGGGAATGACCTTCAGCTATGGCGAGATCCCGGCTGACCAGCTGGCCGAAGCGCAGCGCTGGCGTGAAAAAATGGTCGCGGCGGCGGCGGAAGCCAATGAAACCCTGACCGAAGCCTGGCTGGAGCAGGGCGATCTCAGCGAGCAGCAGGTGATTGCCGGTTTACGCCAGCGCACGCTGCAAAACCAGATTCAGCCGATGCTGTGCGGCAGCGCGTTTAAGAACAAAGGAGTGCAGCGGATGCTGGATGCGGTGATCGAACTGATGCCGTCACCGGCTGATGTGCCGGCGATTAGCGGCGTTGATGAGGCTGGCAATCCCGCTGAACGCCATCCGGATGATGACGAACCGTTCTCGGCGCTGGCGTTTAAGCTGATGAGCGATCCCTTTGTCGGCCAGCTGACCTTTGTGCGGGTTTACTCGGGCGTGTTACGCAAGGGTGATAGCGTCTATAACGCGGTTAAAGGCAAAAAAGAGCGCATTGGCCGTATCGTGCAGATGCACGCCAACGCCCGTCATGAGATCGACGAAATACGCGCCGGAGATATCGCCGCCTGCGTCGGGCTGAAAGAGGTCACCACCGGCGAAACCCTGTGCGATCCGCACGCCATCATTACCCTGGAGCGGATGGAGTTTCCTGAACCGGTGATTTCGCTGTCGATTGAGCCGAAAACCAAAGCGGACCAGGAGAAGATGGGGCTGGCGTTACAGCGGCTGGCGGCAGAAGATCCCTCGTTCCGGCTGCACACCGATGAGGAGTCGGGCCAGTCGATCATCTCGGGCATGGGCGAACTGCATCTGGAGATTATCGTCGACCGCCTGAAGCGTGAATTTGGCGTCGAGGCGAATATCGGGCGACCGCAGGTGACCTACCGCGAAACGCTGCGCAAAGCGGTACAGGATGTGGAAGGTAAGTTTGTGCGCCAGTCGGGCGGCAAAGGGCAGTACGGCCATGTGGTACTGAGCCTGCAACCGGGTGAGGCGGGCAGCGGCTTTGTCTTTGAAGATGCCACCAAAGGCGGCGTGGTGCCGCGTGAATATATCCCGTCAGTGGAGAAAGGCGTGCGCGAGGCGCTGAACAGTGGCGTGCTGGCGGGCTATCCGATTGTTGATATCAAAGCGACCCTGACGTTTGGCTCTTATCATGAGGTCGACTCCTCGGAGATGGCCTTCCGCATGGCGGCCATTCTCGGCTTTCGCGCCGCGGCGAAACAGGCCGATCCGGCGATTCTGGAGCCGGTGATGAAGGTGGAAGTGGAGACGCCGGAAGAGTACGCCGGCGGCATCATGGGCGATCTGTCGTCACGTCGCGGGGCGGTGCAGGGCATGGATGAGCATTTTGGCGGCCGGATTATTCGCGCTGAAGTGCCGCTGTCGGAGATGTTCGGCTACTCCACCAGCCTGCGCTCGCTGACCCAGGGGCGCGCCACCTACAGCATGGAGTTCAGCCACTACGCGCAGGCGCCGCGCAACGTGGCTGATGCGATTATCGCCGCCCGTAAATAGAACAGTGCGGCAGGGAAGCCTGGTGCCCGTCAGTAAAGCGACAGGTGTTAACGCGGTCTGGTGCCGCTCAGGGGCTGGCGGTCCTCGCGCCGCTGCGCGGTTCCTTCACGTCATTCGCCTGCCTGACGGACCGCCGGGGATGGCACATCCTGTGCCGCCCCGCCTTTCGCCCGCGTCCTGCGGGCTCTCCTGGCCGACTCATTCTGTTCAGCGCTGCGGATTGCCTGCCCCTGATCGGCCACAGCCTGCTCTGTGGCTTCAGTGCGTGCTGTTAAAGGGCACAAAAGTGGAGGCCTGAGCGCCTCTGCTGTTCAAAGTCGGGTCACCCCAAGCGCTGTTGCCTGCTGTTCAATGCGGATAATCGTCTGATAATCCTCGCGCTGCAGCGGGCTGAAGCCGCTAATCAGGCTGGCTGCACAGACTTCCCGCCACGCCGGATCGGTCACCAGTTCGCCCAGCACCGCCTGCAGCGTCTCGCGCTGTTGCGCGCAGGTCGCGGCAGAGGTGATCAGCGGCAGTCCGGGCGCAGGCGGGGTTTCGCCAATAATATGCAGTCCCTGTAACTCCTCCGGCGCATATCGGGCGATCAGTGCCCAGCTGACACAATCAATCGCCGCGATATCGGCCTGATGCTGACGCACCGCCGCCAGTGACTGACGATGCCCGCCGCTCAGCACCAGCCGTGAAAACATCACGCCCTGCTGTGCCGCCACCACACGCAGCGCGTTATAGCCAGAGTGCGAATCCACGCTGTTAGCCACCGCCCGACGCGCATGAAAGTCGCTCAGCGTCGCGCCCTGATCCCGCGCCACCAGCCAGCTACGATAATCGGGACCGCTGCAGCCTGGCGCGCTGTAGTGAAACGTGCCGACCAGCTGCACCGCGGGTAGCCGCGTCACCAGCGGATAGCCGCAGGTCTGGCTCAGCAGCAGCCGATCGTCCTGCCAGTGGGCCAGCAGATCGTCGGGCCAGATCGGCTGTGCCGCCGTGCCGTGCTGCGCCAGCAGGGTCACGATGGCCTGGCTGAGCGCCACGGTGGTTAGGCGATCAATGTCATACATCGGTAATGCCAGCAGGTCAGTCATGGCGTGCCTCTTCTGAACTCCCCGGATGGGCATTGACTCCGACCGGTCGCGCCCAGAACTGACGCAGCCAGACCCGGTAGCCCGCCACACGAAAACCGTGATTACGCTGATAGTAGCGCTCGCGGTCAAGCAGATAGAGGCGGCGCAGGCCATACCAGGGCACGCCGGGCAGATCGTGATGCACTGAATGGTAGTTCAGATTCAGAAACAGGATGCGCCAGGGCAGCGCCGCTTCATTGTTGACCGAACGCGCCAGCGGATCGTCAGCCGCGCGATGCTCGTAGAAGGAGCGCACTTTGGTCAGCGCCAGCGCCGGGTAGCTGACCGCCAGCAGATACCACAGCGGGGAAAAACCGCGCTGGACCATCCACCACAACAGCAGCGCCAGCAGGGTGCCGTGCAGCAGCCACATCCCAATCGCGGCCCGATCGCCGCCGCGTATCGCCCGCCACATCGCCCTGAAGGTACCGACGATATCCAGCAGCGGACCCAGCAGCAACCGGCCAAAAAAAGTGTTCCGCAGATGGATCAGCTGCTGCTGCCACGGCGACAGCTGCGCCCAGCGTGCGGCGGAGAGGTAGTAACTTTCCGGATCGTCATCCGGTTCGGTCAGGGTGTGATTACGGTGATGGGCCAGATGGGAATCGCGGTAGAGGCCAAACGGAAACCACACCGCCAGCGGCAGAGTACCAAACAGCTGATTGACCCGCGGCCAGCGCGTCGGATGCCCGTGGATCAGCTCATGCTGCAGCGACATGTACCAGGCGGTAAAGCCAGTCAGCAGCAGCGTAGCGGGCAGCCGTCCGAGCATCTGCCAGTTGAGCAGCGTACCGAACCAGCCGCCATAGATAGCGATGATCAGCAGCCAGGTCGGCAGTTCGGTGCGCCACAACGCACTGCGCGACAGCTGTTGCAGCAGGGCGCGCTGCTGCGGATGAAGGTAACCGGCACGGCTTTTTTGCATGATCAACCTGGCAGAAGAGGAACAGGCAGCCACAGTGAAATAAACGCGGCGCAAAGACAAAGACGTTATTTTTCTTAGCTATGTCGAAAATCCTGAATATGGCGCTGAAAGATATTGACTATCAGTGGCGACGACGACGGCGTAACCTTTGCTTATCGAAAATCGCCTCAGCATGTGCGGGTTAGCGTTGCCCGCCAGGAGAAGTAACAGATGAAAAAGATTGGCTTTTTATCCTTCGGTCACTGGACACCCTCTTCACAGTCAGCCACCCGATCGGCGCAGGATGTGTTACTGCAATCGATCGATCTGGCGGTGGCGGCCGAAGAGCTGGGCGCAGATGGTGCCTACTTCCGCGTGCATCATTTTGCCCGCCAGCTGAGTTCCCCGTTCCCGCTGCTGGCGGCGGTGGGTGCCCGCACCAAAAAAATTGAGATCGGCACCGGCGTGATCGACATGCGCTATGAGAATCCGCTCTATATGGTGGAAGATGCCGGTTCAGCCGACCTGATTTCCAACGGTCGTTTGCAGCTCGGCCTGAGCCGTGGTTCGCCGGAGCAGGTGGTGGATGGCTGGCGCTATTTTGGCTTTGAGCCAAAAGCGGGGGAGACCGACGCGGATATGGGACGTCGTCATACCGAAGAGTTCCTGGAGGTGCTACGCGGTGAAGGTTTTGCTAAACCTAATCCGCAGCCGATGTTCCCGAATCCGCCGGGTCTGCTGCGCCTCGAACCGCTGTCAGAAGGGCTGCGTGATCGCATCTGGTGGGGCTCTGGCTCCAATGCCACCGCAGAGTGGGCGGCAAAAATGGGTATGAACCTGCAAAGTTCGACCCTGAAAGATGATGAAACTGGCGAGCCCTTCCATATTCAGCAGGCGAAGCAGATCCGCGCCTACCGTGAAGCGTGGAAAGCCGCTGGTCATCAGCGCGAGCCACGGGTTTCAGTCAGCCGCAGCATCTTTGCGCTGGTGAATGACATGGACCGCGCCTACTTTGGCCGCAGCGGCAGTGACCAGGATTCGGTGGGTTTCCTTGACGAAAAAACCCGCGCCATCTTTGGCCGCAGCTATGCCGCTGAGCCGGAGCAGTTAATTAAGCAACTGGCGCAGGATGAAGCGATTGCTGAAGCCGATACGCTGCTGCTGACCGTGCCGAATCAGCTGGGCGTGGCGTATAACGCGCATGTGATTGAGGCGATACTGAAATATGTCGCGCCGGAACTCGGCTGGCGTTAATCCCTTCCCCAACACAGCGCCTTAGTAATAAGGCGCTGATTTTCGTCTTCAGCAACCCTTCCCGCGTCAGTCGCTTAACGTCTTAATGCACTCCTCAGCGTCGCCACCTGACGGACGGCCCGCGCCGGCTTGTTTCGCTATTCGCATCCCGTGACGTAAATTATCAGTAGTCACTATTTTATTCGTTGCCTCTTCTTTTGCTTATCCGCCCGCCTGTTGCCGCGCACTGCGCCGATAACTTTGCGGGCATGACAATCCGCAGGTGCAGAGCCAAAAGTGATCCTTAATCGCTATTTTGTGACCATTGACAATATTGGTCACTTGATAAGAGAATGGCGCGAACTCCCCATTCACTGATAAAGGTCACCTATGTACAGGTTTAATCCTGCCACCGTTGCTCTATGCCTGCTGCCGTTGGCACTGGCTGCCTGCCATGACACTGCCCGTGATGACGATCCGCGCAACCAGCCGCCTCAGGTCCGGGTCGCAAAGGTGGTCAGCGCCACTGACGCCGCACGCGCCTTCAGTGGAGTGGTGGTTGCCCGGGTCCAGAGCGATCTTGGCTTTCGGGTATCGGGCAAAATTCTTGAACGTCTGGTGGATAACGGCCAGAGCGTCAGACGCGGTCAGCCGCTGATGCGTCTCGACCCGGTCGATCTGCAGTTGCAGGTCCAGGCCCGGCAGCAGGCCGTTGCCGCGGCACAGGCCCGCCTCAGACAGACCGCGGCCGATCAGGCGCGTTACCGCAGCCTGCTGAGCAGCGGGGCGGTCTCCGCATCGGCTTACGATCAAATCCGCGCCGCAGCAGAGACGGCGAAAGCTGAACTGCGCGCGGCAGAAGCGCAGGCGGATGTGGCGCGAAACGCCAGCGGTTATGCGCTGCTGCTGGCGGACGCCGATGGCGTGGTGATGGCCACGCTCGCCGAACCGGGCCAGGTCGTGAGCGCGGGCGAACCGGTGATCCGGCTGGCCCGCGCCGGTCAGCGTGAGGCGCGGGTCGAGCTGCCGGAAACGTTGCGTCCGGCGCTGGGTAGCGTAGCGATGGCAACCCTCTATGGCCGCAATAGTGCGGCGGTGCCGGCCCGGTTGCGGCAGCTGGCGGATGCGGCGGACCCGCTGACCCGTACCTTTGAAGCCCGATATGTGCTGGAAGGGGCGCTGGCCGCTGCGCCCCTTGGCGCGACCGTCAACCTCGCGATCCCCAACAAGGCCACACAGCCTTTGCTGCAGGTGCCGCTGGCCGCGCTCTACGATGCGGGCAAAGGCCCTGGCGTCTGGCAGATTGCCGGGCCGCCCGCTACCGTCGCCTGGCAGCCGGTAAAAGTCATCAGTCTCGGTGATGAGTCGGCTACCGTCAGCGGTGAACTCCAGCCGGGAGAGCCGATTGTAGCGCTGGGCGCGCACCTGCTGCATGAAGGCGAACGTGTCCGTCTCAGCCAGGCTGACGCCGCCGGGAGCCAGCCATGAGTCACGGACGGTTTAACCTCTCGGCGCTGGCGGTACGTGAGCGCGCCATCACGCTGTTTCTGATCATCCTGATTACCGTCGCCGGGGTGCTGTCGTTTTTTGAACTCGGCCGGGCGGAAGATCCGCCGTTTACCGTTAAACAGATGACGATTATCACCGCCTGGCCGGGCGCCACTGCGCAGGAGATGCAGGATCAGGTGGCGGAACCGCTGGAGAAGCGGCTGCAGGAGCTGAAATGGTATGACCGCAGTGAAACCTATACCCGTCCTGGTATGGCCTACACCATGCTGTCGTTGCAGGACAAAACGCCGCCGTCACAGGTGCAGGAGCAGTTCTATCAGGCGCGTAAAAAACTCGGGGATGAGGCCAGCAATCTGCCTGCCGGAGTGATAGGCCCGATGATCAATGACGAGTTCTCCGATGTGACGTTTGCGCTACTGGCGCTGAAGGCCAGAGGGGAACCGCAGCGTCTGCTGGTGCGAGATGCCGAAGCGCTGCGTCAGCGGCTGCTGCATCTGCCGGGCGTGAAAAAGGTCAACATCATTGGTGAACAGGCCGAGCGCATTTACGTCTCCTTCTCACACGATCGACTGGCGACGCTCGGCATCTCGCCGCAGGACATTTTCGCCGCCCTGAATGACCAGAACGTTCTGACGCCAGCCGGCTCCATCGACACTGCCGGACCGCAGGTATTTATCCGGCTGGAAGGGGCCTTCGATAAGCTGGAAAAGATCCGTGAAACGCCGATTGTGGTGCAGGGCAGAAGCCTGAAGCTGGCGGATGTAGCAACGGTCGAGCGCGGTTATGACGATCCTGCCACCTTTCTGGTGCGCAATCAGGGTGAACCGGCGCTGCTGCTCGGCATCGTGATGCGTGACGGCTGGAACGGGCTGGATCTCGGCAAGGCGCTGGCGGCGGAGACCGTCAAAATTAACCAGGCGATGCCGCTCGGCATGTCGCTGACTCAGGTCACCGACCAGTCGGTGAATATCCGCTCGGCGGTTGATGAGTTCATGGTGAAGTTTTTCGTAGCGCTGCTGGTGGTGATGGTGGTCTGCTTCGTCAGCATGGGCTGGCGCGTCGGTGTGGTGGTGGCGGCCGCGGTGCCGTTAACCCTGGCGGTGGTATTTGTGGTGATGGAGGCCTCCGGGAAAAACTTCGACCGGATCACGCTGGGCTCGCTGATACTGGCGCTCGGGCTGCTGGTGGATGACGCGATCATCGCCATCGAAATGATGGTGGTCAAAATGGAGGAGGGCTACGATCGGATTAAAGCCTCCGCCTATGCCTGGAGCCACACCGCCGCACCGATGCTGGCCGGGACGCTGGTCACCGCGGTGGGCTTTATGCCCAACGGATTCGCTCAGTCGACCGCCGGTGAGTACACCAGCAACATGTTCTGGATTGTCGGCATTGCGCTGATCGCCTCATGGGTGGTGGCGGTGGTCTTTACCCCGTATCTCGGCGTGAAGATGCTGCCAGCCATCAAAACCGTCGAGGGCGGCCATGCGGCGATCTACAACACCCGTCACTACAATCGCTTTCGCCATCTGCTGACGCGCGTAATTGCCCGCAAATGGGCGGTGGCGGGCGCGGTGATTGTGCTGTTTGTGGCGGCGGTGTTCGGCATGGGGCTGGTGAAAAAACAGTTCTTCCCGACCTCCGATCGTCCGGAAGTGCTGGTGGAACTTCAGTTGCCCTACGGCAGTTCCATTGAGCAGACCGCGGCGGCCACGGCAAAAATCGAAACCTGGCTGAAAAAGCAGCAGGAGGCGAAAATTGTCACCGCCTATATCGGCCAGGGACCACCGCGTTTTTATCTGGCGATGGCACCGGAACTGCCCGATCCTTCGTTTGCCAAGCTGGTGGTGCTGACCGACAGCCAGCAGGCGCGTGACGCGCTGAAGTTACGGCTACGCGCGGCCGCGGCCAGCGGTCTGGCTCCCGAGGCGCGGGTGCGCGTCACTCAGCTGGTGTTTGGCCCCTATTCACCTTATCCGGTGGCCTGGCGGGTGATGGGACCCGATCCTGCACGGCTGCGGGTTATCGCCAGCCAGGTGGAAGCGGTACTGCAGGCCAGCCCGATGATGAGAACGGTCAATAGCGACTGGGGTTCACAGGTGCCGACCCTGCATTTCTCCCTCAATCAGGACCGTTTGCAGGCGGTGGGGCTGACCTCCAGCGCCGTGGCCCGCCAGCTGCAGTTTCTGCTGTCGGGCGTGCCGATCACTGCGGTGCGGGAAGATATTCGTTCGGTGCAGGTGGTCGGACGGGCGGCCGGCAATATCCGGCTCGATCCGGCGCGGATCGGCGACTTTACCCTGGTGGGCGCGGCGGGCCAGCGTATTCCGCTGTCACAGATTGGCGAAGTTAAGGTACAGATGGAAGATCCGCTGCTGCGGCGGCGCGACCGCACGCCGGTGATCACCGTGCGCGGCGATATCGCTGACGATCTGCAACCGCCGGATGTCTCAGCCGCCCTCGGCAAACGCCTGCAGCCGATCATCGCATCGCTGCCGGAAGGCTACCGGATAGAGCTGGCGGGCTCGATAGAGGAGTCGGGAAAAGCGACCCAGGCGATGGCGCCGCTGTTCCCAATCATGATCGCCATCACGCTGCTGATTATTATTTTGCAGGTGCGATCCATGTCGGCAATGGTGATGGTATTTTTAACCGCTCCGCTTGGACTGGTCGGTGTGGTGCCGACGCTGCTGCTGTTTAATCAGCCGTTCGGCATCAATGCGCTGGTCGGGCTGATTGCGCTGTCGGGGATTCTGATGCGTAACACCCTGATCCTGATTGGTCAGATTCACCACAATCAGCAGCAGGGGCTGGCCCCGTTTGATGCGGTGGTTGAGGCGACCGTGCAGCGCGCCCGACCGGTGCTGCTTACGGCGATGGCGGCCATTCTGGCGTTTATCCCGCTAACGCACTCGGTATTCTGGGGCACGCTGGCCTATACCCTGATTGGCGGTACGCTGGGCGGCACCATTATCACGCTGGTCTTCCTGCCGGCGATGTATGCCATCTGGTTCCGGATCCGTCCGGTAGCGGAGTAACCGGCGGGCGGTGAAAGCCGCCCCTCTGAACATCCTGCGCTACGCCGTGCCTGTTGACAGGCGCGGCGCTTTTCATCGTTAAAACCTTTTCAGCTAAGCATATTCAAAGGAGCAGGCTATCAAAGGTATAGGATGAGACAGGTGTGCCTTTTTCAAAAGCCACTATAGAGTAGCGCTGAGAATACATAAAAGAGGTGTGACCATGAGCAATTCTGTTGATGAAGATGCAAAAGATGCAAAGCCTATTGTCGAAGCCGATCGCGAAGCGGCGGCGGGTAAATGTCCTTTTCACGCAGGAAAGGCAAACCAGACATCAGGCGGCGGCACGACCAGCCGTGACTGGTGGCCTAACCAGCTGCGTGTCGACCTGCTGAACCAGCACTCATCCCGCTCTAACCCATTGGGCGAGTCGTTCGACTACCGTAAAGAATTTGCCAAATTAGACTACGCTGCGCTGAAAGCCGATCTCAAAGCCTTGCTTAAAGAGTCACAAGCCTGGTGGCCTGCCGACTGGGGCAGCTACATCGGTCTCTTTATCCGTATGGCCTGGCACAGCGCCGGCACCTATCGCGCCGTTGACGGTCGCGGTGGTTCAGGACGCGGTCAGCAACGCTTCGCCCCGTTAAACTCCTGGCCGGATAACGTCAGCCTGGATAAAGCGCGCCGTCTGCTGTGGCCGGTGAAGCAGAAGTATGGTCAGAAGATCTCCTGGGCTGACCTCTATATCCTGGCGGGCAACGTGGCGCTGGAAAATTCCGGCTTCCGCACCTTTGGTTTTGGTGCCGGACGTGAAGATGTCTGGGAACCGGATATGGATGTCAACTGGGGCGATGAAAGCACCTGGCTGGAACACCGTCACCCGGAAGCGCTGGCGCAGTCACCGCTGGGCGCGACGGAAATGGGGCTGATCTACGTCAACCCGGAAGGCCCGGAACACAGCGGCGATCCGGCTTCGGCTGCCCCGGCCATTCGTGCCACCTTCGGCAACATGGGCATGAACGATGAAGAGATCGTCGCCCTGATCGCCGGTGGTCATACGCTGGGCAAAACCCACGGTGCCGGTTCGGCCGACCACGTTGGCGTTGACCCGGAAACCGCACCGCTTGAAGCACAGGGCCTGGGCTGGGCGAGCAGCCACGGCACCGGCGTTGGTGCTGATGCGATTACCTCAGGTCTGGAAGTGATCTGGTCGCAGACGCCGACCCAGTGGAGCAACTACTTCTTCGAGAACCTGTTCAAATATGAGTGGGTCCAGACGCGCAGCCCGGCGGGCGCGATCCAGTTTGAAGCGGTCGATGCGTCAGAGATTATTCCTGATCCGTTCGACCAGACGAAGAAACGTAAACCGACCATGCTGGTTACCGATCTGACTCTGCGCTTCGACCCGGAGTTCGAGAAAATTTCGCGTCGTTTTTACAACGATCCGCAGGCATTCAATGAAGCCTTTGCCCGCGCCTGGTACAAGCTGACGCACCGCGATATGGGGCCGAAAGCGCGTTATATCGGTCCGGAAGTACCGAAAGAAGATCTGATCTGGCAGGACCCGCTGCCGGTACCGGTTTACCATCCGACCGGCGCCGACATCGCCCAGCTGAAAGAGAAGATTGCCGCCGCGGGCCTGAGCGTCAGCGAACTGACCTCGGTGGCGTGGGCGTCAGCCTCTACCTTCCGTGGCGGTGACAAACGCGGTGGTGCCAACGGCGCGCGCCTGGCGCTGCTGCCGCAACGCGAGTGGGACGTAAACGCCATTGCGGTCCGGGTGTTGCCGACGCTGGAAGCGCTGCAGCGTGAATTTAACAAGGTTTCGCTGGCCGATCTGATTGTGCTGGCCGGTGTGGTCGGGGTTGAGCAGGCGGCGAAAGCGGCTGGCGTTGAGATTGAGGTGCCGTTTATTCCGGGCCGGGTCGATGCGCGTCAGGATCAGACCGATATCGAGTCGTTTGAGTTGCTGAAACCTCGCGCCGATGGCTTCCGTAACTACGGTCGCGGCTACGGTAAAACCACCACCGAGAACCTGTTAATTGATAAGGCCCAGCAGCTCACGCTGACGGTGCCGGAATTAACGGTGCTGATTGGCGGAATGCGCGCGCTGGGCACCAACTACGACGGCAGCCAGCACGGCATCTTCAGCCGCCGCGTCGGGGAACTGAACGCCGATTTCTTCGTCAATCTGCTGGATATGCGCATTGAATGGAAAGCGGTTGATGGTTCCAGCGAACAGTTCGAAGGTCGCGATCGCCTGACCGGTGAAGTCCGCTTTACCGCTACCCGCGCCGATCTGGTGTTCGGCTCCAATGCGGTATTACGCGCCTCGGCGGAAGTCTATGCCAGCAGCGATGCTAAAGAGAAGTTCGTTAAAGACTTCGTTGCAGCCTGGACCAAAGTGATGAACCTCGATCGGTTCGAACTCTGATCGCCCGCTGTTAACGGTTGAAAGCAAAAACCCGCTGAGTGATAAGCGGGTTTTTTATTTTTCAAAGCCTGATGGCTCAGCGAGCGGGCTCGCCAGGCTGACGCTGGAGTAACAGCGGATCGTCATCTAACACCAGCGTGTCACGCAGCGCCCAGCCTTTGAGTTTACCGGGATTGAGTAACCCGTCTGGATCGAGGCACTGTTTAACCGACACCACCTCGGGTTTGATCTCGCCCTGTTTGCCCTCTTCAATTTGATAGACATGCGGATTGTTGATCCTGACATCATGAGCGCGGAAGGTGTCCATAATCTCATTCAGCCTTGCTTCGCTGGTATAGCGCACCAGTTGCAGGCCGCTGGCAGTGATATTGCCTTCACCGTCACGCAGGAACTCAATATGCGACATCACTTCATCACCCAACCGGGCGGCCATATCAATAATCTGCTGACGATAACAGGCCGGGTTAAACGCACTCTGTAAATAGGTCAGCGTGCTGTCTGCCTTCAGCGCGTGAAGCGTGGTGTGGTTCCAGCAATATTCCATCAGTGACGCATTCGCCTCGCGTGCTGCGTCGGCAGGCTGCCGCACCGCGTTGCTGCCGCGATATTTCTCCAGCAGCCCCGTTGCCAGCCGTTCACTTTCCCCGGCAATCAGGCTGATCACCGCGTGCTGACCCGCCTGATAATGGCCATTAAGATGGGTGAAGTAGCCGGGGATCGGCGCGGCAAAGAGTGCCAGCTGACGTTTCACCACTCCTGGTGAACGGGCAAAGGCATTGGCGTAATCCAGCGCATCGGTAAAATCGTCGAACACGTCGAGCCGCTCTATCCAGTGGTGAACCGGGGCCAGCGCCAGCTCAACCTCCAGCACGATCCCGTTGCTGCCGTAAGCGTGATGCAGCAGCAGCGCCTGCGGTGCCGGTATCTGCAAAATGCGCGGTTCCGCCTCCACCGTCATGACTTTGACGCTGAGTACGTTACCGGCTGCGGCCAGCGGGCCATAGTTGATTGAGCCGATGCCGCCGAAACCGCCGCCGTACAGCCCGCCCAGCGTGGCAAGGCGGTAAGTCGAAGGCATACAGCGCAGTTCCCAGCCGGTCGGGCGGGTCAGGGCTTCAATCTCCGCCAGCCGCATTCCGGCCTGCGCCCGCACCACGCCATCACTGAGTTCACACAGCTGATTAAAGCCGGTCATATCAACCAGAATGCCGCCCTCCAGCGGCACCAGCTGGCCATAGTTGCCGGTTGCGCCACCCCGCAATATCAGCGGTAACTGATGCTGTACGCAGGCGCTGACCAGCAGACTCAGCTCCTCTTCACTGCGCGGTTTAACCACCGCATCGGCCTGCTTATCTTCCAGTTGCCGTTTGAGTACCGGGCTGAACCAGTGAAAGTCGCGCGACAGACGTTTAACCTTTGGCGGCTGTAGTGTCCAGTCGAGATCGGGAAATGCCTGTTGTATCAGAGTAAGTGCCTGCTGACGGTGTTCAATGTGCATCGTGTTCCTGCCTGAAAATAGAGGTTAATGAGACTGAACCGCTTCGCTCTCGTGCCAGGCGCTGAGCGCGCGGCGGGAAATCCACGACATCACACCAAACAGTGCAATCCCGGCGAGAGAGATCAGCAGCAGCGCCGCGAACATCAGCGGAATATCGAGCTGATAGCCCGCCTGCAGGATCTGGTAGGCCAGCCCGGTATTATTTCCGCCGGTCCCGGCGACAAACTCGGCCACCACCGCACCAATCAGCGACAGCCCGCTGGAAATTCGCAGCGCACCGAAAAAGTAGGGCAGCGCGGAAGGAATGCGCAGGCGAATCAGCACCTGCAGACGACTGGCGCGGCTCAGCCTGAAGTAGCTCAGCAGCCCCGGCGAGACGCTGCGCAGCCCCTGGGTGGTGTTAGAGATAATCGGGAACACCGCCATCAGGGTTGAACAGACCACCAGCGACAGGGTGGTGTCTTTGACCCAGATAATAATCAGCGGCGCAATGGCGACGATGGGCGTCACCTGCAGGAAGACGATGTAGGGAAACAGGGCGGTTTCGACAAAGCGGTTCTGCACCAGCACAAAGGCCACGGCGGCACCGATGACGATCGAGAGTAAAAACGAAATCAGCGTGATTTTCAGGGTGAAGAGCAGCGCCATCATCAGCGACCCGAAATGAGTCCACAGGCTTTGCAGCATCACCAGCGGTGACGGCACCAGAAACTGCGGGATGTTGAAGTAGCTCACCCAGCCCTGCCACAGCAGCACCACAACCACCGCGACCACGGTGGGATAAAACACTTTGCGAAAGCCGGGATTGGCTATCCACGGCGAAGATTTTTGCGTCTGCATGGTATTACTCCCCGCCCGATTGGCTGGCTTGTAGCAGGCTGTCCTGCAGTTGCTTTGCGTAACGTGAAAAAGCCGGACTGACGCGGAAATCTTCGCTGCGCGGGAACGGCTCATTGATGGCGATATCCTCCACCACCCGGCCCGGCCGGGCTGCCATCATGATCACCCGCTGCGACAGAAAAACCGCTTCATGTATTGAGTGGGTGACGAACACCACCGTCAGGCCCTGTTCACGCCACAGCCGCAGCAGGTCACTGTCGAGTTTATTGCGGGTGATTTCATCCAGCGCGCCAAAGGGTTCATCCATCAGCAGCAGTTTCGGTCGCGTGACCAGCCCGCGGGCAATCGAGACGCGCATCTGCATTCCGCCGGAGAGCTCGCGCGGCAGCACCCGGGCAAACTGACCCAGCCCGACCAGTTCCAGCGCCTCGGTGACGCGGGTATTGGCTTCGGCCCGCGGCACGCCCGCCAGATCCAGCGGCAGACGAACGTTGTTTTGCACTGTGCTCCACGGCATCAGCGTGGCTTCCTGGAACACAAAGGAGAGCGGAACCTGCGCGCTTTCCCGGCTATCGCGACGCCACAGCACCAGTTTGCCATCGCTGGGCTCGGTCAGCCCGGCGACCATTTTTAGCAGCGTACTTTTGCCACAGCCCGACGGACCGAGCAGGGTGACAAATTCGCCCTGATGAATGGTGAGATTGACCGGCAGCAGCGCGCGGGTGCCGTTGCTGTAAATTTTCTCTGCCGACAACACTTCGATAGCCGGCTCTGCGTGCGGCGTGGCGGCACGACGATCGCGCATCACGGTCAGGTTGGGGGCGGTGTTCATGGCATCACCTTCGCGTCTTTGATCATATCGAGGCTATAGGTCTGGTCGAACGGCACTTTCTCCGCGTCGATCAGCTTGTTTTTCACCAGCATCTCCCAGCTCTTTTTCAGCCGAGCTTCGGTGATGATGCCGATACCGCCGGTTTGTGCGTCACCGCCGGTAACCAGCTGGTATTTCTTCATCTGCGCGATGCCGAAGGCGATCTGGTCGGCGCGCATCTGCGGGTTATCTTTGGCGATCAGCGCATTGCCGGCGGTCGGGTCCTGCAGATAGGCTTTCCAGCCCTGCATCGAGGCTTTGACGAAGGCGGCCACGGCGACCGGTCGTTTTTTCACCGTGTCAGCCATGCAGATAATCGAGTTACCGTAGGGCGGATAGCCCCAGTCGCTGAGCATGTAGACGTAAAACGGTTTGCCGCCTTTGGCAATCGAGAACGGCTCGGAGGTGACGTAACCCTGCTGCACCAGGTTGTTATCGGCGAGGAAAGGCTGAACGCTGAAGGTGTAGGGCCGGACTTTCACTTTATCCAGTCCCAGCTCGCTTTTGGCCCACGGCCAGAACGAGTTATAGGCCTCGGTTGCCAGCAGGAAGGTTTTGTCCCTGAGCTGCTGCGGCTGGTCCACCTTGTCATGGCTGATAAAGACCGTCGGCGAATGCTGGAATACCGTCGCCACCGTAACGGCATGAACCCCAGCCTCCCAGGTCTCCAGCGCCTGGCCGTTATCGCCCAGCGTACAGTCGGCGCGTCCGGCCGCCATCAGCTGCATCACGTTGACCTGCGGGCCGCCCATATTAATGCTGACATCCAGTCCGGCTTTTTTGTACAGCCCGTCGGCCTGCGCCTGATAAAAGCCACCGTGCTCCGCCTGGGCATACCAGTTGGTCAGGAAGGTAAACTTCTCTTCCGCCATCGCGGAGGCAGAAACCCCGGTCAGCAGCAGGGCCAGCAGAGAGAGAGTCGATCGACATCCAGGTTTCATCGTAAGCACTCCACTATTCAGAGACAAAAGAAGACGAAGGGGGCGTAAAGGTGGTTTGTACAAAACCGTGCCAGTGCTGTTTTCCCCAGGTGGGTTCGCTGCGGACTTTCCAGCTCATCTGGTGGATTTCGGTGATCGCCTGCGCCCAGCTTGCCGCCAGCGAATCGAGGATCGCGTGGCCCTGTTCGGCAGTAGCGCCGGTGGGATCGCCAATCACGCCACTCGGTCCGAAATCGTAGGCGGCCCAGGCAGCCGCCGGTCGGCCTGACGAGAGCGTCGGGCAGGGAAATGCTGGCGGATAGTTAGCAACCGCCTGGTCGAGGTGGACGCACTCCGGCGCCAGCGCCAGCATCACAGCGGTTTCGCTGTGACCGGCGTGCATCGCCATCTTCTGCTCCTCGGCGCTGAGGAACTGGTTTTCGACATTCGGCACCCGAAACACGTCGTGCGGGATCACGATCATATCGCCATGACGCAGGCGCATTTCCCGCGCCGCCATCTGCAACACCTGCGGCTGTCCGCCGTGACCGTTGATCATCAGCAGCTTGCGAAAACCGGCGCGGTAAAGCGATTCGGCAATTTCCAGCACCGTTTGCAGCAGGGTGTCGCCGGTTAAGGTCAGCGTGCCGGGAAAGTTCAGGTGTTCGTCTGACTTGCCGTAGGTGATTGGCGGAATGGCGTAGGCCGGGACCGACGCGGGCAGCCGCGCCAGCGCATGGCCTGCCACGCCGGAGGCGATCACGCTGTCGACCGAACAGGGCAGGTGCGGACCGTGCTGCTCAATCGCGCCGGTCGGCAGCACAATCACCGTATTGGCTTTGTCGGGCAGGGCAGCAATCGCCGTCCAGCTGAGAAAAGGCAGAAATCGCGCTGCGGGAATATAACCGTTAATCATGCTGTGCCTCGTGATCGGAAATTATCGGGGGAGCGGTAGCCAGGCGGTGGCTTCCACTTCAATCAGTACCTCGGCGCTGGGCAGCATTTCGCTGACCTGTACCACGGTTGAAACCGGAGGCTGGCCGTCATAGAACAGCTTTCTGACCCGGCTGTAACAGGGAAAGTGATCGAGATTGCGAAAGTACTGCACCAGCTTGAAGACATCACTCATCTGCCCGCCCGCCTGTTCGATGGTGTGGCGAATGCTTTCCAGCACGTACCAGCTCTGCGCAAGGATCGGTCCCTGTCTGGCATCGGTGGAGAACTCGCCGGTTTCGCCGACTAACTGGCGAACTTCGGCCGGGATATCCTTAAAGCCGCGTACCAGAGTGCCGCTCTGCGGGTTAACCGGAATGATGCCGGAGAGAAAGACAAAATCGCCGGCCCGACGCCAGGCGGCATAGTGGGCGAGCGGTTTGCCCGCGCCCTCTTCAAGACTCATAGGGGTTCTCCTGCTGCCAGGTGCGTTGATGGGTCAGCCTGCCGCGCTGGATCACCAGACGGGCAGCACTGTTTAATGGCCAGCTGCCACTGTCGCTGCCGGGAAACAGCACCAGCGTGGCGTCGCTGCCGGGTGACAGCGGCGGTACGGCTGAAGGTTCTCCGGTCAGGGCGGCGACATCACAAATCAGCCGTGAAGCGTGGTCAAAAACGTGGCTCAGTTGCAGGGCGAACAGGGCGCAGCTCAGGGTATCCAGCGGGTCATAACTGCCTGCCGGACAAAAGGCATCCTGAACGTTGTCGCAGCCGATCAGCAGCGGAACGCCAGCCGCCTGCGCCTCTTTCAGCAGAGTGATGCCGCGCTGACGCGGCGTACGCCCGGTTACGGCATCCTGCAACAGCAGGTTGGTCATCGGCAGAGCAATCAGCGTGACGCGCTGTGCCGCCAGCTGTTGTAACACCTGGCTCGCCTGCTGCTCACTGCCGGACGCCAGCGCGCAGCCGTGACTGCAACAGATGTGGCCGCTGAAGCTGTTTTCAGCCAGCCAGTGCGCCAGCCAGCTCAGACCCTGGGCCACGGGCGACAGCTCTTCATCAATGTGCAGATCGAGATCCAGATGCCAGCGTGCGGCGCTGCGCATCAGGTGAGTCATCGCCGCCGGGTCCCAGTTTGAGGAGTGGATAAAGCCGCCGAGCAGGCAATGCTGGCCGCTCTGCGCCACGGTGCGGGCGATGCGGTCAGCGACCTCAGGGTCGGCGAACAGGCCCAGCGGCACCAGTGCGACCCGTTCCAGCCGCATCGTTGGCGAGGCTATCGCGGCCAGTTCCGTCCAGGCGAGCGGGGCGGTAGCGTCAAACCAGTCGAGATGGGTGCGTAAGCGGGTGACACCGTTAGCCGTCGCTAATGCGATCGCCTTGCGGGCGCGCTGCTGCAAATCTGACGGCGTCCAGTGCTGACGATCCTGGTGCAGGGTCTCAATCGCGGCCAGCAGACCCGGTTTCGACGGGCGACTGCGGGCAAGAGTAAAGGTTTTATCGAGATGCGCGTGCGGTTCAATCAGCCCCGGTAACGCCAGCGCGCCGTGCTGATCCCACAGACCAATCTGATCGCGTCCGGCGGGCGTCAGGTCGGCAATCTTGCCATCCTTAAAGCGCAGATCCGCCAGCAGCGGCTCGCCCGCTTCCGTCGGCCAGTTCGCTGGCAGCAGCCAGGCGGGCAGACGAACATTGGCAATGCCTTTCAGCGGGGCGTCAGTGAAAGCAGCAGGCATCTTCAGGCTCCGGGGTGGCATTAAAGATCGAGGACCAGAACCGGCGTTCTGGATCGCGAGCAGCACAAGGTTATCTGCGTATTTTCCGCTTTCTCTTCGGCAGTCAGCACACAGTCGCGATGATCGGGAATACCGTCGATAACATCCGTAATGCAGGAGCCACAAATACCCTGTTCGCACGACAGCATAATATCGACGCGGGCGCTTAACAGGACTTCAGCAATTGTCTGATTCGGGCCAACTAAATAACGGCTGCCGGTTGAGCTGAGCTGAATATAAAATGGGTTATCGCTGGCGCTGTTATTCAGTGCCGCATTGCTGAACCGCTCAAAAGATAATTGTTGCGGCTGCCAGTGATGCTGCTGCATAAGATGTTGCAGGCGCTGAATAAAGCCATCCGGACCGCAGGCGATTATTCGCGTCTGTGGGTCAGGCTGTGATAAACAGGGCGGCGTGAGGTGACGCAGGGAGTCACTGGCGCTGCTGTAATGAAAATAAACCTGGTCGGCCAGTAAGGGCGCTGATAAGCGTGAAGCAAACGCGGCCTGTTGTGGCGCAGAAAGATAATAATGCAGCTCAAATTCAATACCTTGCCGGGCAATCTGTTCCGCCATGGTCAGCAGCGGCGTAATACCAATCCCGCCAGCAAACAGCAGATAGCGTCCCGCTTCGGGCAACGGAAAGTGATTACGCGGCGCTGAAATCGTCAGCTTATCGCCGGGCCGGAAATGATGATGAATATAATGTGAACCGCCGCTGGAACGTTCTGCCCGCCTGACGCAGATTTCATAATATTCGCCGCTGTGGGAGTAGCTGCAAAGGGAATACTGGCGCGGACCGATATCCGGAATAATCACGTCAATGTGCGCGCCGGGTAAATAAGCCGGTAACGCTTCGCCGTGCTGCGAAATAAGCTGCAGGGAAAGATTATCGACACCGTTAATATCGACAGATTTAATCGTGACAGGAATCAGTCCGGCATCTTTCATCGTCATTTACCGTTTTTCATTAAGCTGGCCTGTATAAAAAGGACGAAAACGCACTCGCCGACTGACCTGAAGCGAAACAGCGGCTCGCTGCCCGGCATCTGCCTGTCCGGCGATGAAACAATCGTTCCCGTTGCAATGAAATCTACGTTATTGTGATAAAACTGTTGCGTCCAGCGCTTTGATTCGCACATCCCGTTGCATAAAAGAGAGCACTCGCTATGTTCGCCTTCTCCCGATTTTTGCTCTATTTCACTGAAGTCGCCCGTCAGGGATCGTTTCGTAAGGCCTCCGAAACCCTGCATGTGGCGGCATCCTCCATCGACCGGCAGATCCTGCGGGTTGAGAAAGAGCTGGCGATGCCGCTGTTTGAGCGCCACCCCAGCGGCCTGCGGCTGACCGCCGCCGGTGAGCTGTTGTTGCACGCGGCAAATAACTGGAAAAAGGATTTTTCCCGGGTCTGCGAACAGCTTGACGATCTGCGTGGTCTGCGCCGCGGTCATGTGCGTATCGCCACCATCGACGCCATTAATCGGCAGTTTTTCTCGTCGATGCTCAGGCAGGTGCATCTCGACTACCCGAATATCTCTTTCACCCTGACCACCATGAATAACGTCGATATTCAGCAGGCGCTGATCTCAGGCGATGCTGATTTTGGCGTGATGCTCAATCCGCACACCTCACGTGAACTGCAGGTGCGGGCGTTTGCCGAAATTAACCTTGGGATTGTGGTGCCGGGCGGACATCCGCTCGCCAGCAAAAGCGGGGTGCGATTTAATCAGTGCATGGATTATCCGTTTATCCTGCCTTCCGCGCCGCTGATGCTGGCGGAACCGGTGCAGGCGCTGATCAACATCCACGGTGGCAGCATCAGAGAAGTGGCGGTATCGAATAATATCCACATGATTCGCTCGCTGATTAAAGAGAAGATCGGCATCGGCATTCTCTGCTGGCTCGATATCATGGATGAGGTGGAAAGCGACGAACTGCGGTTTGTTCCGCTGACCGATCCGCAGCTCAAAACCTTTACCCTGTCGCTGTGCGTCGCACCGGCCAGGCAGCTCTCGCTGGCGGCCTCAATGATGCTTAAACAGCTGGAAATGCTGTTCAGTCAGATCCAGACTCCAGGCCATCACCGATCCTGACTCTGCACCAGCATGGTGCTCTCTGCTCCTTAATGAATCAAAGGTTGCAGCGCGCCCGGCTCCGATCGCCGCGCCAGCCGCCATCCACGCCGATCCGCTGACCTGGCATCCTTTTTGTATAACTCAGTGTGAGTAGAAGCGGTCAGTGCAGGTAACTGCGCGGGACATTGCTCAGCCACCATTTCGCGGTTCATGTTGAACCGGTTGGGGGCTGAGCCGCATTGGCTCAGCCTCTCTCCGGTGACGATTAGGAGAGGAGCAATGAAGTTACTATTCCGCATTCCCCTGTCTGGCTGCGTGCTGAGCACGCTGATTTCTGGCGCATTTGTCTTCCCGGTGGGTGCCGCAGAGAAAATCGCCTTGCTGACTTCCTGGTACGCCCAGGCTGAGCAGGGCGGCTACTATCAGGCGCAGGCGACCGGCATTTATCAGCGCTACGGGCTGGATGTCAGCATTCAGTCCGGCGGACCGCAGATCAACGGTATGCAGTTGCTGTTATCAAAGCGGGCCGACGTGATCATCGGTTATGACCTGCAGTTACTGGAGGCGGTACAGCGCGGCTTTCAGGCGAAAGCCATTGCCGCCCCGTTCCAGTTCGATCCGCAGGGGCTACTGACCCACGCCTCCGTCACCTCCCTTGACGGCCTGAAAGACAAAACCATTCTGGTTTCCAGTTCCGGCCAATCCACCTGGTGGCCGTGGCTCAAGGCGCAGTATCAGCTCAGTGATGGGCAGGTACGTCCCTACACCTTCAATATTCAGCCGTTCATTGCCGATCAGAATGTGGCCCAGCAGGCTTACGTCAGCTCTGAGGTTTTCCAGGCACAGAAGGCCGGGGTGAAATCGAACTTCTTTCTTTTCTCCGAACACGGCTATCCCCCTTACGGCGGCATTCTGATCACCCGGCCAGACCAGATCAGCAGCCGCAATGAGGCGATGGCGAAGTTTGTCCGTGCCTCAATGGAGGGCTGGGTGAGCTATCTGAACAACCCGGCACCGGGCAATGCGCTGATTAAAAAAGATAACCCGAAGATGACCGATGATTTGCTGGCCTGGGGCGTGACGCAAATCAAACAGCACCATCTGATTGACGGCGGCGATGCCGCGACAGCCGGCTGGGGCACCATGACACAGGAGCGCTGGCAGAAAACCCGGGATTTCATGGTGAAAGCCAGCCTGCTGAAGGCGGATACCGACTGGAAACAGGCGTACACCACCGAGTTTGTTCAGCAGATGCAGGTTAAACCGTGAGGAGTGATGCGATGTCATCTCAGTCATTACTGATTAAAAATGCGCACGCCATTCTGACTGGCCTGCCGGGCGATCGGGCGCGCCAGGCCGGACCCGATATCCGCGTCCGTGAGGGCGTGATCGAAGCCATTGGCTCGCTGAGCGCCTTGCCGGACGAGCGGCTGATCGATGCCCGCGACTGCGTGGTCTATCCCGCCTGGGTCAATACCCATCACCACCTGTTTCAGTCATTGCTCAAAGGTGAGCCGCAGGGGCTGAACAAAAGCCTGACCGCCTGGCTGAGCGCGACGCCCTATCGCTTTCGCGCCACCTTTGACGAGCAGACGTTCCGGCTGGCGGTGCGTATCGGCCTGATTGAGTTACTGCGGTCCGGCTGCGCCACGGTCGCCGATCATAACTATCTCTACTGGCCGGATATGCCGTTTGATCCCTCAGAGATTCTGTTCAGTGAAGGCGAGGCGCTGGGGATGCGCATTGTGCTGTGCCGCGGCGGCGCAACGCAGGGGCGGACCATTGAGCAGGATCTGCCACAGGCGCTGCGCCCGGAGAATTTCGGCCACTACATGGCTGATATCGAACGGCTGGTGGCGCGCTACCACGATCCGCGACCAGCCTCGCTGCGGCGGGTGGTGATGGCTCCGACCACGCTATTGCATTCGGCTCCCGGCGCGCAGCTGCGCGAAATGGCCGGGCTGGCGCGCCAGCTCGGTATCCGGCTGCACAGTCATCTGTCGGAAACGGTGGATTATCTGGATACGGCGCGCGATCGCTTCAATATGACGCCGGTGCAGTTTTGCGCCGAACACGACTGGCTGGGTGATGACGTCTGGTTTGCGCATCTGGTGAAGCTGTTGCCGCAGGAGATCACGCTGCTGGGTGACAGCCGGACCGGGATTGCGCACTGCCCGCAAAGTAATGGCCGTCTCGGCAGCGGCATTGCCGATCTGCTGGCGCTGGAGCAGGCGGGCGTCCCGGTTTCGCTGGGCGTGGACGGTGCAGCATCGAACGAAGCGGCAGATATGCAGAGTGAAGCCCATGCGGCCTGGCTGTTGCAGCGCGCCCGAAAAGGCATGTTTGCCACGCCACGCTATGACGGCGGAACGTTTGAAGGCGGCGGCGATGCGGCCACCATTGAAGATGTGGTGCGCTGGGGCAGCGCTGGCGGCGCGCAGATCCTCGGCCTGCAACAGAGCGGCACCGTGCAGGTCGGGATGCTGGCTGATATCGCCATTTACCGGCTGGACGACCCGCGCTACTTCGGCCTGCACGACATGGCGATTGGCCCGGTGGCCTGCGGCGGTCGGGCTTCACTCAGGGCACTGATGATCAATGGCCGGGTGATTGTCGAAAACGATCACATCCCTGGCCTCGATCTCGACGCCATGCGCCATCAGGCAATGTCAGCCGTCCGCACCCTGCAACAGCGTGCCGCCGGTTAACCCTCTTCTGTAAAGGAAAAAAATAATGACACAATCAACCCAGACACAAGGCTACGCACTGCAGGAACTGGAAAAAGAAGCGGCGATGGGCGCAATGGGTGAAGAGACCTTTGCCCGCGAGGTCCGCTGCATCGACCTGTCAGATTTTGAACAGCGTAAACCTGAGATTGCCGATGAACTGTGGCAGGCCGCGGTGGAGATCGGTTTCTTCCAGGTCAGCAATCACGGTATCGCTCTCGACGATATCCGTCAGGCGTTCAGCATGACGGAAGATTTCTTCTCACTGCCGGATGCGGTCAAAGCCCGCTATCCGCTGGCGCGTAACGCCGGCTGGGAAAATAAGTCGCAGGTCCGTCCTTCGACCAAAACCCCGGATCAGAAGGAGTCCTATCAGATTACCCGTCCCTTAATGGATTCGCTGTGGCCGACCGAGCAGGAGTTGCCCGCCTTTAAGCAGACCATGCTGAGCTTCGAATCACAGTGCTGGCAACTGGGGATGAAATTGCTCTCCTGCTTTGCACTCAAGCTCGGTTTTCCTGAGCACTTCTTCGAGCAGGCGCACAATCCCGATCGGAACACCTACCAGAGCACGCTGCGGATGCTGCACTACTATGCGACCGAACAGTCGGAGCAGGGAATGTGGCGTGCCGGTGCGCATACCGATTTCGACTGCCTGACGCTGCTGTTCCAGCGCCCCGGTCAGGGCGGCCTGCAGGTGTGCCCTGGCAAGGATCGCGAAAGCCAGCAGTGGACCAGTATTGAACCGCGTGAAGAGGTGATCACCTGCAATATTGGCGACATGCTGATGCGCTGGAGTGACGACCAGCTGCCGTCAAACTTCCATCGGGTGAGAAGCCCGCTGCCAGGAGAATATCAGGGCGCGCGCTATAGCCTGGCGTTCTTCTGTCAGGCGAATAAAGATGTCGAGATCCTCGGCCCGCAGGCGAAGTATCCGGCGATCAGCGCTGAAGATTATCTGCAACAGCGTATCCAGGCGAACTTTGCCAAAGGGTAAAGCGAAATAGCAGCAAAAAGCCCGCTCAGGTTTCCCTGAGCGGGCTTTTTTAAAAACTTCGCTTCATCGCTGATCGTGCCACGAGGTTCTCTGCAAAAGACGGGTATCCAGAACAAGCATCTAAAAGTCGGCTCGAAGCGAGAGGGTGTCCAAAGAGCTCTGACGGTCTGCTCTGTGCCAGAAGCGGACGCTGCTAACTTCATGTTAAGTTGATGTGCGGGAAGCAGGTCACCTCGAACAGTCCACAGCGCAAGATGTCTCTTTGCTTCCGGATCGGTTCTCTTGTGTGACTTGCTTAAGGTTGACCACGGTTCTCTTTGGCAAACGATTGAAAGCCTGAGGCTCAGATAACATAAAAAGCAATAGGCAGAAACAATTAAAATATTGGCTGTTTTTGCCGATAGTTCCAGGTAAATTAATTCCGGGTTTCTATTATAATGAAAAAATATTTATCATTTACTATCCTGAGTATCTCTTTATTAAGTGGCTGCTCAGCCTTTAATTATTCCGCGCCGCTTTATAAAGACCCCGTCGGTGAAAAAAGCAATCTGGCTCGAATCCGTTTTGTTGGGAATGTAACCGGCACATCGATATCGACTAAAGAGAACAGAGAATATCAACAGTTAGTGCCGCATACTTCATTTGGTTATTATAATGACACCCGAGATATTGGTATGCCTAAGATAAGTTATCGCCAGAATGATTATAAGAATTATTATTTTGAAGTATATGCAAAACCAGGTCAGGCTATTTTCCATATTCTTACAGACAATACCGATCAGGGAAGCTGCTCAATGTCAGCGTTAGTTAATCTTGAGGCTGGAAAAGATTACGACGTGAATTTTGATGCACATGAACAGTTTACTAAATGTGTTTTCCACTTTAGTGAAATTGTAACCGATCCAGCTACAGGAGTGAAAATCCTTAAAGCTAAACCGTTTAAGAAAGAGGATTACTTTGCGACCAAATTCAATTAAATTAATCATTTATACTTTAATGTTGGCTTTACCTTTCGTGCAGGGCTGTATGTCTGGAGGCGTGCGCTCACATAATCTTCCGGAGACATTTTCTGAAAAAAAACCTCTTAGCAGTTGGTTAATTGCTGGAAAAACAACTAAACGGGAAGTCCTGAACCGTTTTGGGCCACCCAATTTTCCTGAAAACTTCAGTGAAGCCCTGAGCTGGCGCTATATCTGGAGTCAACAAAGCAGACTCGTAATAGTTCCGCTTTCGCCGAAAATACTCGGTCATGAACAAATTCTTACTTTATCTTTTACCGAGGATGGTCATCTGATTAATTATAAACTTGATGAGCAGAGTCCTCACCTTCAAAAAGGTGATGATCCTAAAGGGGTATTTTTTTAAACACCCCAACCAGAGGCGTCTCCATCATAGCAATTGACCTGCTACCCTCTACTTGATACAACGCGGACTTACTGATGTCCGCTTTTCGCTCACAGCGGACCTTCCGATTCGTTAGCTCAACCGCTGTGTGCCAAAAACGGAGATTTAAGCGTTCAGGGAACACTAATCCCCTGGGGATTTTCCATCGTTTTATAGAGTCTCAAGCAATAATTTACATTTCATATTTTGTAATTTTTTGAATATTGTCATGAGGAGCTCGTGGCTTTTTTCGAATTCACCTGTGAACAATTGTCGAGCTGTCTAATCGCAGGGACCAGGCAGGTGCCTAAAGTTGCTATGACTACTGCTATCGCTGAAACCAGAAGCACATTACTCCTGCCATAATGAATTGCCAGCGGCCCAGCGACCAGTTCACCTAAGGGAATGGCCACAAACGAACCTACAGCGTCATAGGCGTACACGCGAGCCAATTTTTCCTGAGGAATATGAGTTTGTAGTGAATGAGCCCATGAGACTCCGAATAGACCGAACGTTGCACCAGCAATAAAAAAAGCTGCAATAAGCCACGTTGCAGAAGCAGGTTGACTAAGCATAAAAATTGGCAGTGAGCATAGTGATACTAGCATTGCACCAATAAAAAGATCGCGTCGTGGACGCCATCTTAGGGCGAAGAATGAACCTGTCATAAGGCCAACGCTTTGCGCAGCAACCATAATTCCCCAATTAGCTCGCCCAAAAGAAGCATCAGCAATCACAGGGCCAAGTACCATCATGACGCCACTAAATGCTGCATTGATAATGGTGAATTGGACCACAATTGCCCATACCCAGGCTCGGCTTGTGAATTCTTCCCATCCTTCTTTTAAGTCCTGCAGGATATTACCTGATGGTGGGCATGCTTTGATTGATGTAATACGAATTAAGAAATAAAGCGGTGCAGAGGCTGCAAAACCTATCGCATCAATTGCCAGTCCCCAACCGGGTCCGACAGAACTGATTAGCATCCCACCAAGCGAAGTGCCGATAATCGTACCGCCATAAATACCAAGCTGAATTAATGCATTCGCTGCTCGCAAATTCTGCACTGGAACAGTTTGAGGGACTAGCGCTGAGGATGCAGGTAACGCGATGCCAGCTGCTGCTCCATTCAAAGTTCCAAGTAATGCCAGACTCATCACAGTTGCTGAACCGTCCAACACAGACCATGCGACAATAGCTTGTGAAACTGCCGCAATAACAGAAGAGGATACCAATACCTGGTTACGAGAGTAGCGGTCCGCTAATACGCCCCCGATCAACAAGAATAAAACGTTAAAAATTGAGCGGGACGCAACAACGAGACCTAAATCAGATACCGATCCGCCAATATCAAGCACTGCGAACGCTAATGCAATCGGTGCAATACCATTGCCCAAAACGGTAAGAAGGCGAGCAGCAAACAGATAACGAAAAGGACTGAAGTGAAAAACGCTAACTTTTTTAGTAAATGTTTTCATTGTAAAAATGGCTTCTGGATAAGAGGATTTATTTTAGAACGCCTGTCTTTTGCTAATACTTTAGCATGATCTGAGAGTTACACTGCATTATGTCGTTTAGGTAAGCAGAGAAATAACTTCCGCTCCTCACTCCTCACTCCTCACTCCTCATGGATATTGGCCTGTATGTCAGTCCGCCTCGTGCCAGGAGCTGACTTCGCGAACATCACGACACGTTAATGAAAGATATCTAAAATCACGTAGCCGGGTTTTACGGGATGTTTACAGGGTTGCCGGAGCGTTACCTTTTTACTGATGCGGCCAATTTTCACGCCACCGGTCTGCATGAGCGGGTTCACTGGACTGGGGCAAAAGCCGCCTGAATCGTGAAATGAAAGGGAAGTTTGGCAGTGCGAGTCAGGCTTTTGAGGAGTTGATCGCCGAGCCGGGAAGCGCGTA
>Ga0302349_1000429_pt1 | contig 51245 bp, 29 predicted proteins | sample PhyAR1_FD_202176 | JGI IMG/M metagenome (GOLD analysis project Ga0302349, IMG submission 202176) | Leaf surface microbial communities from alfalfa plants in UC Gill Tract Community Farm, Albany, California, United States - DLSL A.R1... | ecosystem: Host-associated > Plants > Phyllosphere >... | reverse complement strand
AGATTGTCTGATAAATTGTTAAAGAGCAGTGCAACACGGCTTTCGCTCACTGTTGCGAGGTGGCGTATATTACGCTTTCCTCTTTCAGAGTCAAGCGTTTAATTTCGCTTTTCTCTGCCGGCGTTCTTCTTAAGAACCCCGCTGACCCGGCGGCTTGTCTGCCGTTGTTCCGTCTCAGTGGGGCCGCATTATAGGGAGTTTCTTCGGGGCCGCAACCCTTAAATTACAGAAAAATGACTGACTGCTGCAATCCCCAGCAAAACCCCGCCTTATACCCATTTACTCACAGAGTTATCCACATTCGCCAATCATTGCTCGGTGAAATACACGCTAAGGCCCCCGTTTTAACGGCCTTTCTTTCTTCATCGGTCAGAGCCGTTCGGTCCATTTGCTGATTCGGGACTGCGCTTTTCCATTAATATCCACCGCCCGACCGTCCGGGAGCCAGCGTTCAGTCTCCCCTTTCAACTTCCCAGCATGGAAATACTGTCGCACGGCAAGCGTGCCATCCGGGTAAAACTGTTCGCAGGTCTGATGCCGCAGTCCCTCCCGCCACTTTTCACGCGTCTGTATCTGCCCCGAGGGATAATAGGAGCGGCACTCGCCATAAAGCTGCCCCTCCCGCCACTCCTCTTCGCGGGTCAACGTACCTTCCGCTGACCAGTAGCGCGCTGTACCCTGCGCCCTTCCCTGCTGATAATTTTGCTGCATGGCAAGCTGGCCGTTCGGATGCCAGCTTTCCATCATGCCGTGCAATACACCTTGCCGATATCGCTGCACTACCTGCAAGCGTCCATGCTCTTCTACCCGAAGCTCGCCCTCAAGCACGCCATCTTTAAGATTTGCCTTGAGTACGCCGCTCCCCGTTTGCTGTTGCAGCAGCTCAGACATCCCTTTCCTTCCTTAATTAATCTTCACCAGTCCGCCTTTCACCATCAGCATTCCCCCACCGTCAATTGTCTGGGTTGCGCTGGCTTTACTGGTTAATGAGGCTTTTGCTTCATGGTTGATGGTGGTGGCCTTCTGGGTCAGTGACGATTTCGCTTCGCTGGCAATACTCGTGGCGTCTAGCTTAAGCGCCGCGGCCGCGCTGGCTTTAAGATCCGCCCCGCTTTTGAGCGTCAGCGTTTTACCGCTCTCAAGGGTTAACGAGCCGGATACCTTTATTGTCAGATTGCCGTCGACGTTGAGGGTGTAATCGCCTTTCACTTTTGTCAGGTCGTTACCCTCGATGCTATGTTCCTGATCGCCCTTTACCGCCACGCTGCGTTTTTCCTTCACTTCGAGCGCGTCGTTTCCTTTCTCTATCTTCACCGTGCGATTACCCTTTTTCACGGTCAGAGCATCATTTCCTTCTTCTATAGTAGAAGAGCGATCGTTTTTGATGGTTTCAGCCGCGTCATGGCCGACGGTGGTGGTGCTGTCATTAAGAATGTTGAGCTGAAAATCTTTCTGCGCCTGCATTGCCAGTAGCTCAGCGTCTTTTTTGTCGTCAAAGCGCAGTTCATTGAAGCCTTTTTCACTGCGCGTTTTAATGCCGGACTGGGTTTGATTCGCCGGAAGCGCGTAAGGCAGCGCATTCGCACCGTTGTAGACGCAGCCGGTGATAAGCGGCTTATCCGGGTCGCCGTCAATAAAAGCAATCACCACTTCTTGTCCAACGCGTGGGATAAACTGCGCGCCGAAGCCGTTGCCGCTCCAGGCGGTGGCAACCCGCAGCCAGCAGGAGCTGGTTTCGTCGCTTTTGCCTTCTCTGTCCCACGGGAACTGTACTTTTACCCGTCCCAGATTATCGGTCCAGATCGCTTCGCCGCTTTTGCCGACCACCATCGCCGTTTGCGTATGCATAAACGGTTTAGGCGTCACGCACGCCGGGCGAAACGGTGTGGATTTCGGGATGGCGGTAAAGCGGTTGTAGTAACGCTCGCCGTCATATTCGTGAGTCACCGCCGTCACCAGCCAGTCAATATTGAGCGTCTTGTCGGGATGGTCGGTGAGCGTGAACCAGTGCCCAGCCATCAGCGCCGTGCAATCACTTTCGCCAACGAGCTGTTTAGCCTGGGTTTTCAGCGCATTGACCTTCCACGCCGCCAGCGCATCACCCTGTGCTTTTTCGCTGAAGCCGCCGGGATGCTGATACAGCATCCCGCCCTTTTTCTCCCCGGCCTGCGCAAACAGCGTGGCTTTCGGCTGCTCGTAATTAAAGTCGCTGGTCTTAAAGCCTTGCGCGGTCGCCTGCAAGCGCAGTTCCGCCGAGCGAATCGCCCCGGTTTCCCGGCCACCGCTCTGCGCGGCCTGATACTTCACCTTCTTGTCACCGGGGATCGGTGGGAAAGCGCTGTTGTCATCTGCTAGCACCAGCGTGTGTTTGCCTTCTTCATATATAAAGAACCAGAAGATCCCCTCCTGCTCGAGCAGACGTGAAACAAAGTTGAAGTCGCTTTCGTTATATTGCAGGCAGTATTCACGTTTTGCCGGTTTGGTTTTGAGCTGGAATTTGTAATCGGTAAAACCGTTATCTTTAAACACCTTTTCGACAATTTCTTGTGCGCTGAGATTCTGAAAGACGCGGTTATTACTGGAAAGCGTCAGCCACCACAGCCACGGGCGCAGGGTGAATTGATAGCGGTCGGCGTTGGCGGTAGATGGGAGGTGGTGGGCTTCGGCGATCAGCCCGTCATAATCAGCTTTATTGATGGTGGCGGTCAGATGGGTCGCCAGCGTGGTATCAAGAGTCAACGGCGAGGAGGTGGTTCCCGCGATGGTGGCGGAGGTCAGGCCGTTAAGTTGGGAATCGGTTTGCACGGTGGCAGCGGTAAGGCCGGTGAACACTGGGGCAATGAGTTTAACTATAGAGATATCGGGCATGGGAATTCCTTTGTCTACTATATATAAAGTTTATTATTTACCTGCATAACATCAGTTGTTACAGCTAACGGATTATTGGTTTTTTTTACATAAAATGATTTCCCAGCATAAATACAACCGGAAGACAGAGGTGATAATTTGATATTACCATCCACCCCGTGGAAATTCATCCCCCATGAATTATCATCAAAAGGAAGCACTTCTTTATTATAATTTAACACTAACACCCGCAATGAATGAATTAAAGAATCCACATTGTCATCTGAAAGATTAAAACTTAATTCAGGCTCATTCATTAGCGTTATTTTGCTTGCAGTTGCTGTTTCCAGTATGCTCCCTATCTGGTCTAAGGCCACCCACCATTCGTTATTCCCATTTAAGGGTTTGGTCTTCTCTCTTAAGTGACCTGGATCATCAGTACGTTGGCTCCCATCAACCCCTGGAAAACCTCCAAATATTGGGCTAGTTCCATGCTTAACTATCGTAGTGTTATCACTATTAAATTTTAATAAAATATCATGAATTAAACCAGTAGGCGTTCTATCCAAACCAAAAAGGCATTCGCTAAAATCAACCAATTGCATATCAGTCATATATCTAAATATGGTTGAATCACACACAACATCAGTCCCAAATATTTTGTTCAACGAAACAGTTTTCGATATATCATCATGATATCCCACAGGGATTTCATTTAAAATTATTTGTTTATTAGCTATTAAAACAGCTATATAATAATAACTTAATATTGCACTTAAAAAATAATAATATCTCCATGGTAAAACATGATGATAAGTCCATCCTTTACATGGAGGTGTTGAGCCACTTCTCGCTTTACGCTTAACCGTGAATTTATATGTCATTATTTTTCTCCTAACCCCATCACTTCCCCAACCACCAGATTCTCAACATCCCTGGCCCCCACTCCCTTACACTTCTCCATCACCCTCTCGACTAACCCATCCTCCATATTTAATTCCTCCCCCGTCGCCACTAAATACCGCTGCGACAACTTCTCCAGCTTCGCCAGCACAATCCCTTTCAACACATTCTCATCCAGCGCCCGATAAGCCACCGTCGTCATCCTCGCCAAAAATGCCGGGCGATAATGGCGCAATAATTCCGCCTTCAGCGCCTCGTTAAACCTCTCGCTATTTAATTCCGCAGCAGGCGTATCGAGAATTAATTCCGCCCCAACGTTACTCGTCGCCAATATCACCGTGTTTTTAAAATCGACAATCAGCCCGGTGCCATCTTCCATCACCCCTTTATCGAACACGTTATAAAACGCCTCCAGCACGTCCGGGTGAGCCTTCTCAATTTCATCAAGCAGTACCACCGAATAAGGCCGACGACGCACGGCCTCGGTTAACGCCCCGCCGCTGCCGTAGCCAACGTACCCCGGCGGCGCACCTTTCAACTGGCTGACGGTATGCGCTTCCTGATATTCGGAAAGATTGATGGTGATGAGGTTACGTTCGCCGCCATACAAAGCGTCAGCTAATGCATAGGCCGTTTCCGTTTTCCCAACGCCGGTTGGCCCTACCAGCAGAAATACGCCGACCGGCTTTTGCGGGTCGGTCAGGCCGCTGCGGTAAGCCCGCAGGCGTTGGGCGATGGTCTCCAGCGCCGCCTGTTGCCCCATCACCCGTTCGCTCATTCGCGCAACTAGCGTGCGCAGGGCATGGGCTTCATCAGTCAGCATCTGGCCGATGGGGATCCCAGTCCATCCGCCGATCACTGCCGCCACGGTCGCGGGGTCCACGCAGTCCGGCACCAGTGGCACTTCATCGCGCAGCTGGGCGGCGGCGGTTTCCAGACGGGCGATCAGCGCCGCGCAGTCCACCAGCTCTTGTTCCAGCTCGCCGTCATCATCAGGATTTTCGCTCAGCGCCAACATGCGTCGCCGCGCCGCCATTAGCTCGAGGACCCGCTTTCGCTCGTCCTGCCAGCGCTCCTCCAGCTCTCGCGCCTGTGCGTGCCGCGCGTCGGCGAATATTTCCAGCTCACATAAACGATCGTGGTGATCGACGCCCACCAGCAGCTCGCGGTTGAGTCGCTCCCGCTCCTCTTCCATTGCCGCCAGCTGCTGGCGTATCGCTTCCAGAGCAGGCGGAATATCGTGCTGGGCCAGCGCCACCCGTGCGCAGGCGGTGTCGAGTACGCTAATAGCTTTATCAGGCAGCTGTCGCCCGGAGATATAGCGCTGGCTCAGGCGTACCGCCTCGCGGATTGCCGAGTCGAGGATCTGCACCCCGTGATGCGCCTCAAGCTTATCGGCCACCGCCCGCAACATGATGATCGCACTCTCCTCATCCGGCTCTTCAATCTGGATACGCTGAAAACGTCTATCCAGCGCCGGATCTTTCTCGAAGTACTTTTTGTACTCCTGCCAGGTTGTCGCCGCGATAGTCCGCAATTCACCGCGCGCCAGCGCCGGTTTTAACAGGTTTGCGGCATCGTTACCGCCTTCCGCTCCGCCCGCGCCAATCAGCGTATGGGCTTCATCGATAAACAAAATAATCGGCTGCGGCGATTTCCTGACGGCCTCAATGACCCCTTTTAATCGCCGCTCAAACTCGCCCTTCACGCCCGCCCCCGCCTGTAACAGGCCAAGGTCGAGCGCCAGCAACGCCACCTCTCTTAGCGGCGGCGGTACGCTACCCATGGCGATGCGCAGTGCCAGCCCTTCAGCTACAGCAGTTTTACCGACACCCGGCGCCCCCACCAGAATCGGGTTGTTCTGCCGCCGACGCAGCAAAATATCAATACACTGGCGGATCTCCGCTTCACGACTGATGATCGGATCGATCCGCCCCTCCCGCGCATCCTTTGTCAGGTCGTGGGTATATTGCTCCAGCACGCTATCCTGATGCACAGGCAGATCCCGCTCCTGTTCAGCGATTTTCTCTTCACTGGAGTGAAGGCACCAGCCCGCCCATTGCTTCTCCAGCAAGTCAGCGGGAAGCTGTAGCAGCAGCGGCATTCCCTGAGCCAGTTGGGCGCGCAAACGATCGCGGGTGACGAGTGAGAGCAACAGCAACGCGGAACGCACATGCGACTGCCGCAGAAATGTCGCCTGTAATATCGCCCCTTCCAGCAGTTCGACTAGCTGCACAGAGAATACCGGCATCCGCGTACAGCCGGTTTTAAACGCCCCCTGGGCACGGCGAATCTCCGCGCGCAGCGCATCAATGGAGATAGCGGCACGCGTCAGACAGCAGGCCATATCGCCCTGTTCATTCTCCAGCAGCGCCAGCAGTAAATGCTCCGGCTCGACAAACCAGTGGCCCTGCGCGCGGCTCCCCTCAGCGGCTTGCTCCAGCGCTTTCAGGCAGGTCGGATTGAGCCGCGAAACCAGTGCTTTTAAATCCATTTCACTTCTCCTTAAGTGACAGACGACAGCAAAAAGGCTGTAGCCTGCGTCCCGCTAATCGCGCGGTATATCCTAATTGCGGCGGTGATGCTCGCCGCAGATGCTGCGTCAGCGCCAGCGTACCGGTCAGCGCAAGTTCGAGGTCAATCCCCGGCCCAAACCACAGCAGCCCAAGCGAACAGAGCTGTTTGAACGGTTCCCCGTCGGGCAAAAAGGCAGCCCATTGGGCTTCGTCGGTGACATGTAGATGAATGCGCAATAGCGCCTGTTGATTCCACGCTCGGCGACCTGCCACCGCATCACGTCCCAGCTGGCGGCGCATTTTCCCCTGTGAGGCCCGCGGCAACGTCTGCCAGTGACCGATAAACTGCTCAACACACACAGTCACACTCAGCGCTGCGGCCACCAGCGCGATAAATCCGGCGGGCGAACGGCGGCGGTCAGCCAGCAAACCACTTTGTGCCAGCAGTTGAGGCGGAGCGGTCTGGCAATCAAACCCGCATAGCGCCCGCAGGATGGTGGTACAGGCCGCCTGTTCCTGTCGGGCGTAAGGCGTCGCGATGCGCCAGTGGCTTAATGCGCGAACATGGTGGGCCATAAAACGCTGCTGGAACACGTCCAGAAAATCCTGCGGCGCGGCGTTTTTGTCCTGCGCCGCCTGCGAAAACCACTCCAGCCAGCCATAGGGCAGCACGCCATCCGGCCCGCCTGGGCCAATGCTTCGTACCTGCACACGGCCATCGCGCAGCCGGTTTATTTCCGATGGTGCAAAACTCAAGCTGAGATCGCCCTGTAATGCAGGCGTCTGCCCGGCAAGCCGTTGCAGACGCCAATACTGCTCCAGCGTGAATCGCCAGGGCTCACGCGCCAGCTGGGCCATCACGCTGTTAGCGTCGGGGATTCGCTCGGCGTCCACAGCGGCAGCTCCTTGCCTTCGTCACGTAATACGGTTTGCACAAAACAGTTCGCCGTCGCGTTCTGCGCCAGAAATCGGGCGATAACGCCTGCAAATAGCAGTCGGCTACTGGCGCTAAACGCGGAGCTATCCAGCGTTAAGGTCACCCGCAGCCCATTTCGCCAGCCGCGCCAGGCGTCTCGCCCGTGATGTTCGCTAACCCGCTGGCAGCTCAGGCTGGTGATGCCGTTAATTTGCTGCCACAGCGCGCTCGTCGCCCCCTCAGGTGCATACAGCGACAATTTTTCCTTTAGCGAGGCGAGAGCATTGTCGCCTTCCGTGAGTGAGAAATGATTCAGCGCTAACGATGACACCAGCCGCCAGCGAGCATCGCCCCGGCAGGCGGGCGCTGAAGGGGGCGTCGGCGTTTCCAGCAGCTGCACCTGCGCAACCGGGCCGGGGAATTCAAACGCCAGCGGCGTTCCGGCGCGTAATGTCTGCGCCCGGGATCCGTTGCTGCACCAAAGTCTGGCCGTCACGCTGATTTCCGGCTGCGGTTCGGCCGGGGAAAACTGGCTGTCCACCCACGTTAGCCACAAACGGTTGCCATGATGGCGATTGCGTCGGGCATGCCAGAACCAGCGCGACTCGCTGTGACCGCTGGCGGAGTAGTACGCCGGAACGCGCCAGGCACGTTCTTTCTGGCTCATCCACAGCTCACGCAGCTGATAAATTTCAATTTGCGTATCGTGGTGGTCGGCCACCAGCGGCTGTTCACTGCGGGTATGCGAGGGGATCACCGGTTCAGAAGTGCGGGTAAACAGATTCACCACCGGCGCGCAGCCCAGGCGAATATCCCCAGGCTGAAGCGCCAGCGCCACATTTGGCGCCCGGTCAAATGCGAGGGTAAACGTTAAGGTGTCGCTCTCGCCTAGCGGCGGCAGTGGCACATCAAAATACATTAAGGCTTGTGGGCAATGCATCCAGGCGCTCAGCGCTTGCCCACTTGCGGCTTCACCAGGGCCTATCGGCAGCAGATGTTCTGCGCGGTGCAGACCTATCGGATACGGGCGGGCGTCGCCCAATGTGTGCGCGTAGAGCAGATCAAACAGCGCAGCGTTTACCTGCGGAGCACCCGCCAGGTGGATGCGCAGCGTGCGTATGGTTAGATCGGCAAAACGATGCGGCGATAAAGAGCGCAGCCGAAACCGCAGGCCGCCGCACGCTTCGCTAAATCCGCTGCTGTGCTGCGCCTCGGCCGCCTCTTCCCAGGCGACTTCCTCAAGCACAATCGGCCACAGCGTTTGCGCAAGCGAAGTCCGCCACCACACGGTATTGCCTTCTTCGGTGAGAGCATACAGCGGGGTTCCGGCGGGGAGTTGATAGCCGGTGGTCAAAAAGCCCGCCTGCGGGTCAGGCACAAAGCTGACCGTCGAACAGGCAGGAAAGGGGCGCATTAGCTGAGGCGACAGTAGTTCCAGCAACGCCTCGCTGAGTTCACCATAGCCGTCCTCCAGCCGCCGGTGCAGGCGCGCGCTTTGCAATGCAAAACCCTCCAGCAACCGCTCAACATGAGGATCGGGACAATCGAACTCGCTTAGACGCAGCTTTGACGCCACCTGAGGGTGCCGACGGGCAAATTCACCGCTGGCCGCGCGCAGGCTGCGGAGTTCCTGTAGATAATCATCCAGCAATCGATCGTCCATTGATCTCTCCCGGGGTGGATGACTGCCAGCCACCTTGCTGCCAGTGAATATTCATGATCAGTCGGCTATCGCTCTGCCTTAACGCCATAATGAGGCACAGTGTGAGGCGCTGTTTATCCACCCCAACGGCCTCAACCGAGAGCGACTGAATTCGGGGGTCGTGGCGCAACAGCGCATCGCGTAGCTGCCGACAAAACTGCTGAACCGCGCGTTCATCCCCCGCGTAAATAGTGCGCCACTCCGGTACGCCATCGTCTAACGCCATGCCCTCAGACGAAGCCCGCGTATTGAAAAAACGGGTTATTTCCCGCATCACCGACTCGCGCGGGGAAACTTCTCCGCCGATGAGCCGGTCAAATAGCGCGACCGGAATGGACGACATGGTTAGCTACCCTTGGCGTTTTGCGCCAAATCCCACACCGACGAGGCATTCCCTTCTTTTTCACCACCGGGTTTCTGGGCGGTAATTTCCCATTTGATCTTGGTGAAATTCAGCGACAGGGTTTCAACCGGCTTACCGCCGGAACCGCCGCTCACGCTGAGATGGGAAATGACGCAGTTCGACAGGGTATAAACGATAAACGGCAGCATATTACCGCTGTCATTGCGGCATAACGTCAGCACCGCGGTCGGAATAACTTTACCGCTGCAACAGCACTCATTGAGGCTTGGCGTCGACAGGTCAACAAACTTGGTCAGCGACATCTCCCCCACATGCGCACGCCCGGAGGTACGCTCGGTGTTACTGACATCATTAGTAACCTGCATCGCCACGTTATGGCTGTACGACATGATTTCAATCTGCTTCTCAAAGCCTTTGACCTGGCTTTCACCGTCGATTTTGTCGAGCTTTAAAAAAATAGCATCCATGATTTATCTCCTTAAATCAGGCCGTGACCGGTGGCGGCAGCTCTGCCACCAGGCGCAATGAGGTCGTCAGTTCTTCTAACTGGAAGTGAGGACGCAGGAAAACTATCGCCCGGTAAACGCCCGGTTTTCCAGGAACTTCCTGCACATCGACCCGCGCTTCGCGCAGCGGATAGCGCGCTTTAATTTCCTGCGGGGCGCTGTCGCGCAGCAGGACATAATCGGCAATCCAGTTATTGAGGTAGCTTGCCACTTCCTCGCTGCTCATAAAGCTGCCGACCTTGTCACGCATCATCACTTTCAGATAGTGCGCGAAGCGAGAAGCGGCAAGGATGTACGGCAGCATGGCGGAAATACGCGCGTTAGCATTGGCCTCAGGCGTGTTGTAGATTTTGGCCTGATTGGTGGTTTGCCCGCCGAAGAACGCCGCATTATCGGTATTCTTTTTATGGCACAAGGCGATAAAGCCGAGATCGTTAAGCTCTTTTTCGCGACGGTCGGTGATGGCGATTTCCGTCGGGCAGCGCAGGCTGATGTCGCCTGAAGGGGTGGAGAAGGTGTGCGCAGGCAGGCCCTCAACCAATCCGCCGCCCTCTACGCCGCGGATTGCCGCGCACCAGCCATATAAGGCAAACGCGTCGGTAATGCGGTTCGCCAGCGCCCAGGCCGCGTTGCCCCACAGATATTTACTGGCATCAAGACCGTCCACATCTTCGACAAAATTGAGCCCTTCTACCGGCACGGTATCGGGGCCATACGGCAAGCGTTGCAGGACATGCGGTAATACCAGCGAAACATAGCGAGAGTCTTCGCTGCTACGAAACGATCGCCACTTGATAAGCTCAGTGCTTTCAAAAACTTTCGCCAAATCGCGCGGGATATTCAGTTCAGCAAACGAGCCCATATCAAACAGGCGCGGGCTTGCCGCGGCGATAAACGGTGCGTGCGCGGCGGCGGCAACCTGAGAAAGTTTCTCCAGTAGGCCGACGTCCTGCGGGTGACGGCCAAATTCAAAGTCCCCGACCAGCACGCTGTACGGGTTGCCGCCGAAGGTGCCGTATTCATCCTCATAGAGCTTCTTAAAGAGCGTGCTCTGGTCAAACTCCACGGCTTTTTCCAGATCGTCTTGCAGTTCTTTACGTGAGACATTCAGCAGGCGTAGCTTCAGCCGGGTGCTGGTTTCGGTGTTCATCACAAATTGGTGCAGCCCGCGCCAGGAGGCCTCGAGTTTCTGCATATCCGGGTGGTGCAACACTTCATTAAGCTGGGCGCTTATCAGCTCATCAATCTGGGCAATGCGATGGTTAATCATCGCCACGGTATCGCCTTCCACGGCCATACCTTCGTCGAGGATCTGCGTTGCCAGCTCTTCCAGCATGTCACGCGCATAGGTTTGCTGGAGCTCATCGCGCGCCATTCGTCCTTCCTGAATGATGCGATCCAGTACGCTCAGCGTGATGGTTTCTCCGCCGCTATCGGCTTGTTCCTGAACAGTATCCATTGTCCGTTTCCTTTTCGCTTAAACGTTACTCGGCGGGCGTTTGTTCGGCTGCGGGGCGCAGCGCCTGAAGCTCAGCGTTATCCTTAACGACCTGTTGCAAGAGCGCGTCCAGGTCGTCGTTACCATCCAGTTTGGTGAGCAGGTCACGCAGGCGTTGACGTGCGGTGAACAGACGCTGGAGCGGTTTAATCTGGTCGATAATGTCGAGCGGGGAGAAGTCATCGAACTTATTGAAATTGAGTTCGACGTTAAATTTACTGCCGTCGTTCGTCAGGCGGTTTTCCACCTGCATCGCCAGCCGGGGAGCAATGGAGGCGAGCACATCGTCGAAGTTATCCCGGTCTATCTCCACGAAGCGCCGTTCACGCAGCTTTTTCGGCGGTGAAACCGGCTGACCGGAAAGGTCTGCCAGAATACCGACAATAAGCGGCAGTTCTTTTTTCTCGATTGCGCCACCAATTTCAACATCATAGGTAATTTGTACGCGCGGTGGACGGATCCTATCGAGCTTATGCTGAATACTTTCTGCCATTGTTAATCCTTTATTTGCAAGAGTATCCCTGATGCTTATTTCTCAGCACCTTCATTCATTAATACATTCACCAATAATGACATCAATTATAAAAAACACAGTCCCAAACAAATATCAATCTAATTTTTTAATTTTTTCCTAAGAAATAACTTACATCACAAAAGCGCAAGGTGAACACTAAAATCAATAAAAATCAGCAATATACACAAACGCCCAAACCATAATTATTAGCTAAATTAATTATATACATAACACACGCAGCACCCCCTTCTTTTCATTTTGTACAGAATTGTCTAATAGTGATGTAAATCAAACAATCTCACCACAACGTTAATTACCCTCTTAATCAGCTATAAAGGGATTTTATAGAATGAAAGAGATAAGTTTTATTATTCGCACATTATTATTAGGCATCACCTTATTAATGAATAACGGCTGTTCATTTTGGCAAAGCCGTGTCGATATTCATTCGGTGGTGATTGATGTGGCTAAGGATGCCAACGATAACGCGCCGGTGGCGGTGGATATTGTCGCCATTCGCGACGCTGCGCTGATTACGCAAATACAGTCGTTATCCGCCGAACAGTGGTTTCAGGCTAAAGCTCAGATGGTGCGTGATGCGCCGGATGCGCTCGGTATCTGGTCGCTGGAACTGGTACCCGGCACGCATTTCGTGGCCGACAAAAATCCGCTACAGGGGCAAACCGCCGAGGCAATTGTGCTGTTCGCCCGCTATCGTAGCGACGGCGATCATCGGCTACGTCTGGATAACATCACCTCGCTCCACCTGCTGCTAATGACCGATGACCTCGCGCTGGTATCTGAACAAGGAAGGTAATATGAGCACAATTCCGGCAACGGTATGCTGGTACGAAGGGATGGCGATGCTGCCGCAACATTTTCAGCTACAAGCGTTGCGCCATGAAACGCTGGCCGCCACGCTTGCCCGCGATGCCAATCCCTGGTTCTGGGGCGTGCACCAGTTACAGATTGACGAAGCGGCGTTGTGTGCAGGGACGCTACGTCTGCTGCGTCTACAGGCCGTTATGCCCGACGGTGCGCCGATTGATTATGATATCAGCCAGGATCCGCCGCTGGAGTTTGATTGCACCACGCTTCTGCCCGCCTCACCGGGCAGCGAACATCTGCTGTATTTAGCGCTTCCACCCGCGCAGCGCGCAGGGCAATGGCAGACCATGGAGGGGCGCTATCGCAGCGTTCATAGCGCTCCCCTTCCCGACTTAAGCAGCGGCGAGTTTCCTGAAAGCATCCCGCTGTGGAAAGCCGCGCCGCGGATCGTAAGCCACAACGAAAGAGCGGATCAGGTGTGCTTACCGCTGTTGCAGGTGGAGTATACCGAAGGCGGTTTTCGCCAGAATGCATGGTTTGCGCCCTCTCCGGTGGTAAAGGAGGGCGATTATCTGTCGCAGCGAACCCGGAAAATTTGCCGACAGGCGCGGGAGAAGATGCTGTTTCTTGGCCGCGAGATTGCCCTCGCGCAGCAAAATCAGCGCACCACCGACTGGCTGTGGCTGACCCTCGCGCTGCAAAGCGTTCAGGGGGCGCTGCCCCTGCTGGAAAGCCTTGTGAACAGTAGCCACACGCATCCGCTCAGTTTATTTCGCAGCCTCTGCGTCTTTACCGGACAAACCGCCATTCTGGCGCCGGATAAAGCGCTGCCGGTACTGCCTGTGTTTAACTACCAGAATATGCTGCCGGGGTTTAATAGCCTTTTCACGCTGCTGGAATCGCAGCTCGCCCAGATACACCGTCGCCATCAACGCCTGAATTTCATCTTGCAGCAAAACGCCTTTTTCATTGAGCTGCCCTCATCGCTTTGCGCAGGCGACACCCTTACGGTAGGCGTCATGATGCCGGTGACCGCCACGCTGGGCGCGGAAGCCTGGCTGCGGCAATGCATCATCGCCAGCGAGCCGTTCCTGCCGGTACTGCGCCGACAGCGTATGCACGGGATGTCGATTGCGCCGCTGCCCGCGGAAAAACGCGGGGACTGGGAAACCGATACCGCCATTGCGCTGTTCACCCTCACGCTGAGCGCGCAGTGGTTCGAAGAAAATACGCCGCTCTACATTGCGCCGTTGCATGAAGTGGCGGATAACCCGGCACGCGTGATGCTCTACCGACAGGAGGCGCCACGCGATGCCAGCGATGACTGATATGCCCGCCAGCCGCCTGTTCGACGAAATTTTTAGCCGCTGGCTGGGTCAATTTGAACAATGGAAAATCGCGCCGCTTACCCCGACCGAACTGCATCAGCAGGCATTTTCTCTCAGCCATCAGGCGATGGCGGAATACAGCCGCCGCCTGACGCGTGAACTGGGCGCGCCGTTTCATGTGCAAATTGAGGCCGCCGTTTACGCACTGGTCGCGCTGATAGATGAAACGATCCTCTGCTGCCAGGATTGGCCCGCCCTCTCCTTGTGGCAAGCCTGCCCGCTGGAATATGACCTGTGGCAAACCCATAGCGCAGGCGACGAACTGCCGCGACGTATTGAGACGCTACTCACCGAACGTAACCCGGCGATGCGCGATTTAGCCGCATTGTACCTGCGCTGCCTGACGCTGGGCTTTGGTGCCAGCCGACAAAACGCCTATGCGCAGGATCATCAGGAAACCTGTCAGCTGCTGTGGCGCTTTGCGTTTCAACACGATCCGCAGCCGGAAACCCTCCCTGAACGTCTGGAGGCAGAAGCTCTGGGACAATCACTTCAGCTTCCCCCTCGCCGCCGATTGCCGGACAACTCACGCCTGCATCTGACGGCTATCGTGGTGCTGTTTGCCCTGCTGCTGTTAAGCCAACGGCTGTGGTTAAGCATTGAAGATGCGATTGGCGTGAACAGCCTGCCAGATTTTCCGGTCACTCAATCCTGCCCGGGAGATGACAAATGACGACAACCGGGATCACCGTGCTACTGGTTATCGTCATCGGGCTGATAATCATTTTGTGGGCCATCTGGTGGCAGTGGGAGTATCGCAACAACGCTTTTATTCGCGCCGGTAAAGAGATCTACCGCGCCATTGGCGAGCAGGATCCTTACGATGTGACCCGCGTGCTGATGCTGGGAGATGAAGCCGATAACCAACGCCTATGCCGAAGCTGGGCGCTCAATGACGGCTCCGAATACTGGTTCGGGCAGTGGTGGTTTAACGAACAGTGCCACATGCTGTGCGTCCCGCACGCCCTTCAGGTCACCACAAAGAAACACCTGTTACGCCAAAATGACTGGCAAAAAGCGCTGTCGGCCATCGTCCGAAGTCGCCCGCAGCGCCCGCTTGATGCGCTGGTGATGACGTTACCGCTGGACGCGTTACAGCAGGGGCCTGCGCATCCGCTGACCGCAAGCCTGCTGCACAACTGCCAGCAAATCCAGCGCGTGTGCGGGCTGAGCCTGCCCATTTACGTGATGGTGAGCGGGCTGGAAACGCTGGAAGGCGTCGCTATGCTGCGGGAAAAACTTCCCCAGACGCTGATTGGTAGCAGCATTCCTGCGGCGCGTGAGGCGGTGTGGCGTCCTCACTGGATAGATGAGGCCCTCGACAATACCCGCGCCTCGCTACGCCAGGCCATCACCGAACTCGGCGCGCTGGCAGGCGAAACGCCGCGCGCGCTATTCCAGCTGCCGGAAGTTTTTCCGCAACTTGCCGCCCCGCTGCATGAGCTTTTTGACACGCTGCTTAGCAGCAACGCGCGAGACGAACCGCCGGTACTGCGCGGGATCTGGTTTGTCGCGCACGGCAGCGTTGATGACAAGCCAACGATGCAGTTTTGCCACGGGCTACTGACCGGAAAAATCACCGCGGAAAGCGGCCTTGCGCTACCGGTTCGCCGCTTACTGCGCCTCAATCTGCGCCGCCATTTTCTGACCGTGGCGGCCTACAGCGCGGTGTGTCTGTTATGGTTTGCGATAATGATTTGGAGCTGGCAGGAACAGCACGGTAATGCGCTACGTCTGCACGACCGCCTGCAAATTCTGGCAACGCAGGTCACCAACAATCAGGGTCAGGGCGAGCGCACGACCGCGCTGTACTGGCGCATCCTTAACGCCGTGCCGCAATGGCAGTTCCGCTCGCTCATCTGGCCGGGTTCATACTTCAGCCGCACCGACGGCAAGCTGCGTGATACTTTCCACAACGCTACCTTAGCCAGCCTGCTGGCCCCCGCAACCGACAGTATTTGCCTGCAAAGTGAAGCCTCGGCGCGCGGGGAAAACTTCCGCGAACGTGACGATATTCAGCCGGAGGAGCGTTACCGCCAGCTTGAACAATTACTCAGCCGGACCAAACAGATGGAGCTGCGCTACCTGCCGCTGCTCCAGCTTATTCAGGTCAAACAGCCGACCGTGCTGACGCTGGCAACCCTCTCCTCCACCGTTTGGGGCGTCAGTGTCGATGCCAACTCGCTGCCGTCACAGCGCAATATTAATGCGCTACTGACCACGCTCAATTTGTCACGTTTGTCGCTACCGGACGCCGACACGCTCACCCAGCGAAACAGCGAGATCTTCTCCCACCAGACTCAACGATGGCTGGAGCAGGCCTACGATAGCGCCGGTCTGGAAAGCGACGTTGGGCAGTTAGAACAGCTCATCAACCAGTTCAGTAACAGTCGCGACATCAACATCGCGTTTGTCCGCACGCTGGTGCGTCAAATTAGCCGCCTGCAAGGAAACCTGACGCTACTCAATAATCTGAGCGGCGATGCCGCGCACTCGCCGATTCGTCTGTCGCTCAATGAATTACTGACACAGGCGCGCACGTTACGGCTTATCGATAACCGGGTCGTTGAGGATTTGGGGCGTCATGAAGCGTTGCTGCGCCAGCGTTTCCTGATGCAGACAGAAAGCTCCCAGCTCCATTTTTCGACCCTTACCGAGCAGTCGGCAGAAGGAATATTCAGCATTTCGCCAGATATTCTGGCGCTGCAAAAAAGCCTGCGCGACCTGCTCAATCAGCCGTTCTGGCAACGCAGCGCCGGACAGACCCTGCCTGCTATCACCGGCTATCCTGGCAATCTGCAAATCCAGCAGGCGAACGCACTGCTCGGCGGCTATCAGCGCTATATGCAGCAGCTTCCTGACAGTCTCTGGCAGCCCAAAATCGCAATGCTTGCGCAAAATGCCGTCACCCGCGCCATGATGATGGCGCTGTATACCGACGCGCTGCCCACCGCGCAAGATAGCGCGGTTGACCCCGCCAGCGCCGACCCGGTGATTGACGCATTCGGTCAGTTAAACCGCCCGCAGCTGGCTTCCGCGCTGCGGCAAAAAATGGCGGCACAGGCGATTGCCCGCCTTCAGCGTGAAGGCAGCGTTCAGCTTCCTCCCGCATCGGCGCCGGGCATCAGCTATGCCACGCCGGAACAGGCCGCCGCCAGCGCCGAGAAAGCCGCAGGCTGGGCCAGCGCGCAAACGGAGCAGATCACCGCCACGCTTGCGCGCTACCAGTCTGATATCGGCTGGCTCGACCGACAGCGCCCGTGGCTATCGGCGCAGGATAATGCGCTGATCGCCCGCTGGGCCAGCTCGCTTAATACGATGCAGCGCCTGCAACAGCAGGATCCGGTCAGCCCGCCGGTTCAGATGACCACGCTCGCCACCGCACTACCGGAGATGACCGCCCAAAACTGTCAGGCCGAGTTAGCCCAGTACACGACCGGGGGAAATGATTTCTATAGCCAGTCTCTGTCCGCGCTGGTCGGCAGTTCCCAGCAAACCTGCCGACAGCTGCGCGAACAGGCAAGCCAGGGCTCGTCACAAAAAATCGGCGCGCTCTACCAGCGCTGGCTCGCCGGACACTTCCCGTTTAGCCGCAACCTGCGCGCCCCGGACGCCGACCCCGACCGGGTGAGGGAACTGGTGGCGCTGCTCGCGCAACTGCCGTCTGAAAATCTCAGCACCCAGTCGCCGCTTGTTCAGCAGCTTGCCGCCGCGCGACCGCTGCTCGCAGCATTAATCGCGCCGGAGGGGGTAACCGTGCGCGCTCTCTGGCGCACCTCTCGGGCGAAAGAAAATGGCGCCGACCAGATAGCCGAGTGGCGTCTTGCAGGCCCTCAGCAGGCCAGCAGCTACCCGGGCGGCGGTCAAAACGATGTGCACTGGCGTAGCGGCGATAGCCTGAACTTCAGCCTACGCTGGGCGGCCAACTCGCCCTGGCGACCGCTACCCGGCCTGAGCCAGCCGGGTATGAGCCTCAGCGCGGACAGCGCCCGCTGGCGCTGGCAGGGGCCATGGGCCTTACTACGCATGATTAGCCAGCAGCGCGATGACGGCGCGCAGACACAACCGCTACCGCTGCGTTTTACCCTAAACGTGGGCGATGGGCAGGTACGCACCCAGGCCGTGGTCTATCTGCAGCTGGCGCTACTCAGCGGTGAAAACAACACCCCGTTACCGTGGATAAATTTAGCCGAACACAGCGCACGAGGAGGACATTAATGGAGCAGCTCAACACATTGCTGACGCCGATTTCGACGGAACATCCCTGCGGCGAATCCATTCGCTATGCGCCCGAATTCGACCAGCTCGCCGCCGCGCGGCGTGAGGACGATGAATCATTACCGACCGGCGTCTGGCAAAGTACGCCGCAACGCGCCGACTGGCAGGAAGTCGCTTTACTGGCAAGCTCGATAACCACGCATCTCAGTAAGGATCTGATGATTATGGGCTGGCTGGGCGAGGCGTGGATAAAGCAGCACGGCCTCGCCGCGCTGCCGGACGCGCTCGCCCTGCCGGCGTTGGCGCTGGAACGCTTTCCCGACACGCTGCACCCCCGGATTCGGGATGAGGATTATGACTACCGCGCCGCGCCGTTGGGCTGGATGGCGCTGCGTTACGCCCAGTTACTGACCGAGCCGCCTTCTGACGACAATCGGCAAGCGCAGGTGTCGGCGCTGGTCAGCAGCCTTGGTTGGCTACAGCGGCTTAACGCCGTCTGCCAAAGCTGGCCGGCCATTTCTGCGCCCTCTTTTTCTGCGCTGGAACAGAAGCTGCGCATGCAACTGCAGGCGCTGGGCGGCACGGTTTCACCCGCCCCCGTCCCCCTTGATACTCCTGATAATGAGAGGCCAGTCATGACGTCCATTCCCACCACCTTCAACAATCGCGAAGAGGCTTATCAGGCCATTAAAACGATCGCCGATTATCTGCAACGGCTTGAACCCCATAGCCCGGTTCCCTATCTACTGCAACGCGCGCATGTCTGGGGCCATACGCCCCTACCAGAATTACTCAATGAACTGATTAGCGGCGATGAGTCAGCGCGACGACTGTGGCGTCTGCTGGGGGTGTTACCATGAGCTGCCCGGGAGTTTGCGCGGGCGCAATGCTGCAATGCTCATTTGGCATCGCGCCCACGCCAATGAACGTCCTGCCGATGAACCGGACGATCGTCAGCAATATGCCAATGGCCAATATTATGGATAACAAACCGTTTATTAATATCATGCCCTTCGGGATGTGTAACAGTTTGGCGAATCCGACGGTCGTCGCTGCGACCGCCGCCGCGATGGGCGTATTAACGCCGATGCCGTGTATCCCCAATACCGTCGCCCCGTGGGCTCCCGGTTCCCCGACGGTGTTGGTGGGAAATATGCCCGCGCTGACGGCACAATCAAAATTGTTATGTATATGGGGTGGCGTCATTCAGATTGTTTTTCCGGGGCAGGTCAGTACTCTAGTGCCGTAATAAGACGGGCGTTGTATTCCGCCCAACAACCGCTCAGGATGAGGGGAAACGAACCCTATAAGGAGAGACAAGAATGAAAATTGCCCACGTTGCCCTCTGGACCCGCAACCTCGACGCTCAGGTGGCGTTCTGGCAGAACGTCTTTGGCGGGCAAAGCAATGAACGCTATGTCAGCCAAAACCGACCGGGCTTTGAGTCACATTTTATTACCCTTGACGAAGGCGCAACGATAGAGCTGATGACCGTGCCTACGCTGTCCAATGCGCCAGAGGCGACAGAGTTTGTCGGCTGGGCGCATATCGCGCTGATGGTGGGAACAAAACAGGACGTAGACAGGCTGGCGGAGCAGGCTCGCGCGCAGGGAACGTTACTGAGCGCGCCACGCATGACCGGCGATGGCTATTATGAAGCGGTTATTGCCGATCCGGATGGCAATCGGGTCGAGATCGTCGGGGAGTAAACCGGGGTAATTATGCCTGGCGGCGCTTCGCTTGCACAGGCCTACATGCTACGTATAACGTATTGAGATTGATTATTTTTGTAGGCCGGGTAAGGCGAAGCCACCACCCGGCAAAACAGCGAACACAATAGAAAAAAAGGTTTGTCACCAATGTCGGGGCCATTTTTAATAATGGTTTTCTTGCTAATCTTTTATCATGAGCGTAACTCACCGCCTTTTTGTATTCATCCGCAGGTGCCTCCGCGAATTATTTAAAACCAATCAATCACATCTCTACGTATTAGCAATCACAATAACCTACGACGTATTTAAGCATGGCTAATATTCAATTCATTATTCATTCAATGGTTCAGCCCACGACTTTTTGCTAGCTCTTGCCGTACTATTTGTAAATAACATCAACGCCATCTTAGTAAAAAAATATTTTCTCTATATTATTTCCATGCTTAGCAAACAAATTTAATTAACTATTCCCCTTGTAATACATGATATATCATACGCTAATTACTCTATCACTATGATTTAGGTTAAGTTTTTAATTACATCGGGTTTAGGATTATTCTGGATTTTTATTATATTTTATTTTTATACTCAATAAAAACAATCAGTTAACATTTAACCACTTCGTAAAGTGAGATCTAAACTCGTTATCTTTCAACGGTACATTCACGCCAGAATTATTAGTGTCTACACTCGTATAAACAGTCATTCATAGTCCGTCTTGCGATTTTACACATAACAACAATTCCTGATTTTTTGTTGTCTCTGGACACGAAAAACATGATACCCGTCGCAGACTAGCTGACTAAAACATGACGTTTTGCGGATCGTAAACTTTCCTCACGTGCAGGCAATAGTTTTACCACCCGTTAATTAATGACAAATAAAAATTAACCTTATAAAGCTTATTTATATATTCGCTTTATAAAGCGAGGGCTAAGTTAATGATTCCTTCTACAATTTCTACGCAAGCGTAATTCGCTTAGCGTAGAATAGTTAACAAGGGTAATCATTACGCACCTGAATATAATTACATTTAATTGATTTTATACATTTTTTTGTTACTGGTGATATTTTCGCGTCCGCGCGATATGTCGTCATAGCTTGTTTCGTCTGTTTTTCACCGGGATATATTTCGAGGTTGTGCACAGCAACCAATTCATCTCTGCTTTGTGACGAGGTTCTTCATATGGCTAATATTTCAATTACTGCCCGGAGCGGCGCCGCTACCTCCAATGTGACAGGTGCCGCTGCAAGCGTGGTTGCGCCTAGCATCGTAAAATTACAAATTAGCCCGCAGGATATCGCCGCGCTGAACCGTTCAGGAAACGACCTGATCATCACCTTGCATAACGGTGAAAAAGTTACGATACAGAACTATTTTGTGGTCGATGCCGAAGGCCACGGCAGTGAACTGGTCTTTGAAGATCAAAATGGGGCGCTGTGGTGGGTGCAAGATCCCGAAGCCGGGCTGCACTTTAAGCCGCTGGCTGATATTGATGTCCTGCTATTAAACGAGGGCCACAGCGAAGGCGCCGCACCTTGGGTGCTGGGCGCTCTGGGCCTCGCGGCAATTGGCGGCGGTATTGCGCTGGCCTCTGGCGGCGGCGGTGGCGGTCATCACCACCAGGAAGGTGACGCGGACGCGGATGCTGACGCAGATGCGGACAGCGACGCTGACGCCGATGCGGACTCCGATTCCGACGCGGATGCCGATGCAGACAGCGACGCCGATGCCGATGCAGACAGCGACGCCGATGCCGATGCGGACTCCGATTCCGACGCTGATGCCGATGCAGACAGCGACGCCGACGCCGATGCGGACTCCGATTCCGACGCTGATGCCGACGCCGACAGCGACTCCGATGCCGATGCGGACTCCGATTCCGACGCGGATGCCGACGCAGACAGCGACTCCGACGCCGATGCTGACTCAGATTCCGACGCTGATGCCGACGCCGACAGCGACTCCGACGCCGATGCGGACTCCGATTCCGACGCTGACGCCGATGCCGACAGCGACTCCGACATCACCGAAGTGGACAACGTTCTAAACCTCGTTATCACCGATGACGTGGCACCGATTGTCGGTGCTATCGCCTCGGGTGGCGTGACCAACGACAGCACCCCAACCTTTAAAGGCACCGCGCTCGCGAACTCCACGGTCACCATTTACGATGGCGATACCATCTTAGGCACCGTCAAAGCCGACGCTACGGGCGCATGGAGCTTTACGCCGGATGCCTTGTCCGATGGCGTACACCAGTTCGCGACCACCGTTAGCTTTGGCGGCTTCACCAGCGCCAAGAGCGCAACATTTGTGGTGACGATTGATACCCACGCTCCTGATGCCATTACCCTGCTGGTTGCCACCGATAACCACGCGCCGGTATTAGGCACCATCACGGAAGGCCAGACCACCAATGACAACACGCCGGTCCTCAGCGGTAAGGCTGAAGCGGGCAGTACGGTGAATATTTACGACGGTACTACGCTTATCGGCACCACCGTCGCCGATGCTAACGGCAACTGGGGTCTGGAACTGACGACCGTACTCGGTGAGGGTGCGCACAGCCTGACCGCAAATGCCACCGATGCCGCCGGGAACGTAGGGCCAAGCACCGGCGCGCTAAACTTCACGGTGGATACCGTGACGCCAACCGCGATGGCGGAATTTGACGTTACCGATGACGTCGGCGCCCAGCAAGGCCTGCTTGGCAACGGGTCGACCACCGATGATTCCACCCCTACCTTTAGCGGCGCTGCCGGAAGTACCGAAGGCGGCGTCACCGTCAGCATCTACGACGGCACCACGCTGCTCGGCACGGTGACCACCGCGCCGGACGGTAGCTGGAGCTTTACGCCAGACGCGCCGCTGGCAAGCGGCGATCACACCTTCACCACCACGGTGACGGACGCGGCGGGTAACGTTAGCGACCCATCGCCGGGCTTCGATCTGACTATTACGCCGCCTTTCAACCTCATCTCCGACATTACGGCCACCGATGACGTTGCGCCGATTACCGGCACGCTGGCGAACGGGGCGATGACCAACGATGACACGCCGACGTTTAGCGGCAAGGCTCCGCCTCTCGCTATCATCACGGTGTACGATAATGGCGTAGCGATAGGGACGGTTACCGTTATCGATCCGCTCGGCAGCTGGCAATTTACCCCGACTCAACCGCTGGGTGAAGGTTCTCATAGCTTTACGTTCTCAGCGAATGGCGGCCCGCAGACTGAACCGTTTGAACTGACCGTGGATACTACGGCGCCAAATCCGACGGGGAATTTAACGGTAGTAGACGATCTCGCGCCTGAGATCGGTCAACTGAAAAGCGGTGACGCCACCAACGACGGCACGCCAATCATTAGCGGCACCGCCGAGCCGGGCAGCACGGTGACCCTCTATGATGGCGGCGTCGCCATCGGCACGGCGGTCGTCGGCGCCGACGGAAAATGGGGCATCACCCCGGGCGTCGCGCTCAACGATGGCACTCACAATCTCACCACCACCGTGACCGATGGTGCGGGTAACATCAGCGCACCATCCGCAGGCTTTGTGCTGATTGTCGATACCGTCGCACCAGATCCGGTCACCGGGTTTATCGCCACCGACAACCGCAATCCGGTGGTGGGCACCATTATCGCCGGTGAATCCACCAACGACAGCACGCCGCTGCTTAGCGGACAGGCAGAACCTGGCAGCACCATCATTATTTACGACAAAGGCGTCGAAATTGCCCATACCACCACCGACGCGAACGGTAACTGGGGGCTGGAGCTGACCACGCCGTTAGGCGACGGGCCGCACGGCCTGACCGCCGTGGTGGTCGATGCCGCGGGCAACGCCAGCCAGCCGACGCCGGAACTGGTCTTTAGCGTCGACACCGCATCACCGATTGGGGCGTTTAACATTACGGTGACTGACGATGTGGGCCCGGTACAGGGCAAACTGACCAGCGGCAGCACCACCGATGACACCACGCCATCGTTCGCAGGCCGCGCCGAACCAAACAGCACCGTCAGCATTTACGACGGCAGCACTCTGCTGGGCCAGGCCACCACTGACTCAAGCGGACGCTGGAGCTTCACCCCGGGCGCGCCGCTCAGTGAAGGTCAGCATCAGTTCACCACGGTGGTCAGCGATGCGGCGGGTAACGTCAGCCCATCTTCCCCGCCGTTTACCCTGAACATTACCCCTATCGCCGGGCCAATCAGCGGACTGGTGGTTAACGACAACGTCGATCCGGTTCAAGGGCCGCTTGCCAACGGCGCCAGCACCAATGACAACACGCCGACCTTTAGCGGTAACGCTGCGCCAAACAGCACGCTGACGGTCTACGACAACGGTCAACCGATCGCGACGGTTAGCGTGGATGGCAGCGGAAACTGGAGCTACACCCCAGGCACCGCGCTGGGCGAAGGCTCGCACAGCATCACCTTCACCGTCGATAACGGTAGCGGCCCATCGGCACCGTCTGCGCCATTCGTGGTGACGGTCGATACCGCCGCCCCGGATGCGGCAGCCAATATCGTGATTGTCGATGATAAAGCACCGAGCGTGGGGCTGATTGCCAACGGCGGCCTGACCAACGACACGACCCCGATTATCAGCGGCACCGCCGAGCCGGGGAGCACGGTCACGATTTATGACGGCAGTAACGTTATCGGTACGGTCAAAGCAGGCACCGACGGGCAATGGGGCTTTATCCCGACCGCGCCGCTTGGCGACGGCAGCCATACCATCACCACCACGGTGACCGATGCGGCGGGTAACGTCAGCGCCGCTTCACCGGGTTACGTCCTGGTCGTCGACGGTACGGCACCGGATGCGGTGACGATGTTTATTGCCACCGATAACAAAGATCCTAACGTCGGCACCATTGTGTCGGGCGAAGCCACCAACGACAACACGCCGATTCTGAGCGGTAAAGCGGAAGCCGGGGCGCAGGTCATTATCTACGACGGCGAAACGGAGATTGCACGCGTCACCGCCGATGCGAAAGGAAACTGGGGTCTGGAGCTGAGCACACCGCTGACCGACGGCCCACACAGCCTGACCGCCGTAGCGGTCGATGCGGCGGGCAACGCCAGTGCGCCAACGGCACCGCTGGAGATTATTGTCGATACCGTTGCGCCGGCCGCCGTGGGCGATTTGCAAGTCATGGATAATGTTGGCATCCAGCAAGGCGAATTAATCAACGGTTCACTCACCGATGATGCTACGCCAACCTTTAGTGGTAGCGCTGAGGCAGGGACAACCGTCAGCATTTATGACGGTGGAACACTGCTCGGAACCGTACAGGTCGACGGTAGCGGTAAGTGGGAATTCACGCCTGATGCGCCGCTAAACGGCGGGTCACACAGCTTTACTACCACGGTGACGGATGCCGCGGGTAACGTTAGCCCAGCATCACCGCCGTTTACTCTGCTAATTGTGCCGCCTGCGGAAGCGGTCACGGTGACGCTTGTTGTTGATGATGTGTCCCCGGTGACGGGAATAATTCAGAACGGCGGGACAACCAACGATAACCAGCCGAACTTCTTTGGCACGTCAACGGGCTACACTCTCGGCAGCACCGTTGATATCTATGATAAAGGGGTTCTGGTCGGGTCGGTGGTTGTTACTATTCCAGGAGGCAACTGGTCCTGGCAACCGGGCAGTTCATTATCTGAGGGAAACCACAGCTTTACCTTTGTACTGAACAATTTTGGTACTTTGTCGCCACCTTCGCAGCCGTATGTGCTTGACATTGATACCACCGCTCCCGACCCGGTCGGCAATCTGACCATCGTCGATGACAGCAGCCCTGTTATCGGCCAGCTGGCAAGCGGCGACGCCACCAATGACAGCACGCCTATCATCAGCGGCACCGCTGAACCGGGCACGACGGTGAATATTTACGACAATGGCGTACTGATTGGTACAACGACGGTGGGCAGCGACGGCCAGTGGGGCTTTATCCCAGGCTCACCGCTCCTTGACGGTACGCATCAGATAACCACGGCGGTGGTCGATGCGGCGGGCAACACCAGCCAGATTTCACCACCGTTTGTGCTGGAGATTGACGCTAGTATTCCATCCGTCGTCACCGGCCTTGTGGTGTTTGACGATAAAGCGCCGGGCGTCGGTCCGCTGACTAACGGCGACAGCACCAACGACAATACGCCAACCTTAAGTGGCCAGGCGGAAGCCAATGCGATCATCACCATTTACGACGGCAGCAAAGTGCTGGGTACCACCCAGGCAGACGGCACCGGCGCATGGTCGTTCACGCCAACGCCTCCGCTGGGCGATGGTTCGCACAGTCTCTCAACCACGGTCACCGATGCGGCGGGGAACACCAGTCCGCACTCGCCTGACTTTACTCTGACCATCGACACCACCCCACCAGCGGTGATTGGCGCGATTACCGTGACCGCCGACACCGGGGTCGTGGAGCCGGGCACCAGCACCAAAGACACCACCTTAACGCTCAGCGGCACCACCGAACCGAACGCCACCGTCACCATTTATGACACCGATGGCATCACGGTACTGGGCACCGTACAGGCGGGCCCAACCGGAGAATGGTCGGTAGCTATTGCGCCTATCAGCGAAGGTTCACACACCATCACCGCGACCTCCACCGATGAGCTGGGTAACGTCAGCGCACCGTCGCAACCGACGGTGGTGGTTATCGATCTGACGCCACCGCAGCCGATCGATGCGATCACCGTGACCGACACCCGCGAACCGAACCTGGGAGCAATCACCGCCGGGACTGAGATTAACGATAAGTCACCAACCCTCAGCGGCACCGCCGAGGCCTATAGCACCATCAATATCTATAACGGCTCGACGCTGATTGCCACCACCCTGGCGGACAGCGACGGTCACTGGAGCGTGAAACCCACCTCGCCGCTGGCGGATGCGGATTACACCCTCACCGCGACGGCGACCGACCAGGCAGGCAACGTCAGCACTGCCTCCCCGGGCTTTAGCTTCACCGTCGATACCACCGCGCCAATTATGACCAACCTGACCGTCTCCGCCGACGGCACGCTGCTGGCAGATGGTGCCCGCACCAACGACACCACGCCGACGCTCAGCGGCGTCAGTGAAGAAGGCGCGAAAATTATTGTTTACGATACCGACGGCACCACCGTGCTGGGCACCACCGTTGCTGGTGCTGGCGGGATCTGGTCGGTCGACCTGCCAACGCTTGGCGAAGGCTCGCACACGCTGACCGCCACGGCGACCGACGCCGCTGGCAACACCAGCGTGGTTGCCTCCTCAGTCGACGTCTTTATCGACCTGACTGCCCCATCAACGCTCACCACCATTACCGTTACGGATAACGTGCTGCCGGGCACCGGCACCGTCACCGCCGGGAGTGATATTAACGATCCGTCACCGACGCTTAGCGGCAGCGGTGCCGAGCCAAACAGCATCATCAAGGTCTATAACGGGGCAACGCTGATTGGCAGCGGCCAGGCCGATGGCAATGGCGTCTGGAGCTTCCAGCCAACGACGCCGCTGCCGGACGGTAACTACAGCCTGACCGCCACGGCAACGGATTCGGCGGGTAACGTCAGCCAGCCTTCTCCATCCTTCGGCTTTACCGTCGATACCGCCAAACCGGACACCATCACCGCGCTGATAGTGACCGATAACGTCGCGCCGGTGATTGGCAACGTGCCAAACGGCGGCAGCACCAACGACACCACGCCAACCTTTAGCGGCAAGGTAGAAGCGGGCGCTACGGTAACGCTGTATAACGCGGGCAGTACCACACCGCTGGCGGTCATCGTGGCAAACGACGATGGCACCTGGAGCTACACGCCATCCGCCCCACTCCCGGAGGCGACCTACCGCATCACGGCAACGGTGACCGACCTTGCCGGAAACGTCAGCGATATCTCGACCGAGTTTGTGCTGGTGGTGGATAAAACGGCACCATTAACCGCGCCGACCTTCACCATTGACGACAATGTCTCGCCAAACCCAGGGCCGGTTCTTAGCGGCGGCAGCACCAACGATCCAACGCCAACCTTTAACGGTACCGCTGAACCGGGCAGCACGGTGACGATTTATAACGGCACCACGGTTATCGGCACCGCTGTGGCTTCCACGCCGGACGGGATCTGGACCTTTACCCCGAACGGCAACCTGATTGACGGCGAATACAACCTCACCGCCACGGCAACCGATACGGCCGGTAACGTTGGCCCGGCCTCAACGCCGGCCTTCACCCTGATTATCGACACGGTGGCACCGGACAATGTGACCAACCTGACGGTCAGCGATGATGTCGCACCGGTGACCGGCCTTATTACCAACGGCGGCAGCACCAACGACGACACGCCAACCTTTAGCGGGCGTGCCGAAGCGGGCAGCACCATCATCTTCTACAACAACGGTAACGAGGTGTTGGGTACCGCCGTGGCGGATAACAACGGGATCTGGACATTTAGCCCAACGCTTGATGACGGCAATTACAGCATCACTACCACCGTGACCGATAAAGCGGGCAACGTCAGCACCGCGACGTCGCCAGCCTTTGCGCTGACGGTGGATACCGTTAACCCGGATCCTATTCTCTCCATTAAGATCACCGACCACGTATTGCCAGACACCACGACCGTCGACAATAACGAAGCGACCAACGACACCAAACCGACAATCAGCGGGACGGCGGAAGATAACAGCAGCGTCATCCTGTTTGATAACGGCAAATGGATAGCCACCATTCCGGTCAGTAGTACCGGTGAGTGGAGCTATACCCCGACGGTCGACCTGACCCAGGGTTCGCACAGCTTTACCACCATCGTGCAGGATGCGGCGGGCAACCAAAGCACCGCATCGCCACCGTATGTGATTATCGTCGACAGCATCGCGCCTGATCCAGTCACCGGCCTGCTGGTCAACGATAACGTGGATGCTTATACCGGTAATCTGGCGAATAACGCCCTGACCAACGACGCCAAACCGACCTTCAGCGGCCACGCGGAAGCCAATGCGGTGGTGACGATCTATGATGAACTTAACAACAAAATCGGGGAAACGCAGGCCGATGGCAACGGGCAGTGGAGCCTTGAGCCAGATAATGATCTTGATAATAAGCAGTACACCTTCACGGTGGTAGTGACCGATGCGGCGGGCAATGTGTCCACCGACAACCCAACCTTTACCCTGACCGTGGACACCGTTGCTCCAGCGCAGGCCGGGCCGATTAGCGCCACCGATAACGTGGATCCGCAAAGTGGGCCGTTTAATTCTGAAGGCTTCACCAACGACACCACGCCAACGTTTAGCGGCGTCGCGGATCCGGGCAGCACCGTCACCATTTATGATGGTGTGAAGGTGCTGGGCACGGCGACCGCTTCAACTCCGGGTGGCAACTGGACCTTTACGCCAACCACGCCGCTTGATGAAGGGCAGCATACCGTCACCGCCACGGCGACCGACGCCGCAGGCAACGAAGGGCCAGCCTCGCCGCCGTTTAACTTTACCGTCGATACACAGGCACCGGCTCCGGTGGCGGATCTGGTGGTGACCGATAACGTCGCCGGTGGAATCGTGGGGCCACTTATCGCAGGCGGCTTCACCAACGACAATACGCTGGTGCTGAGCGGCACAGCCGAGAATGGCAGCAAGGTCAATATCTATAACGGCAGCACGCTGCTGGGGACAGTAGATGCCTCGGCAACCGACGGCAGTTGGACATTCCCAACGTCGACGCTGGCGGACGGTACCTATAACTTTATCACCACCGTCACCGATAAAGCCGGTAACGTCAGCGGCCCGTCGACCTCGTTCTCCGTGACCGTTGATACGGTTGATCCGGGTAAACCGGGGGATATTATCGCCTCCGACAACGTGCCGTTGTATGAAGGCACCATCCCGGCGAACGGACTGACCAACGACCGGACGCCAACGCTTAGCGGCGTGGTGGAAGGCAATGCGCTGGTGACCATCTACCGCAATGGGGTAGCGGTAGGCACGACCACCGCCGATGCATCCGGTCAGTGGAGCTATACTTCTCCGTCGCTTGCGGATAACACCTATACCTTCCATATCACGGCAACCGACGCGGCAGGCAACGTCAGCGTGGATTCGAATGATAAGGTGCTGCAAATTGACGGCACGGCGCCAGCGGCTATTTCGGTACTGCTGGTGACAAGTGATCCGACGGGTCTGACACCTGTTACCGGGGATAACAACCGCCCATACTTTACTAGTGCGGCTTTGACCAATGATGTCGGGTCGACCGTTAATATTTACGATAATGGTGTTCTGATAGGTAGCACAACCGTGGGCGCACTTGGGGTGTGGGTGTTCAGACCTACGGCCCCGCTGGGCGACGGCGATCATGTATTTACCACCACCGTCGTGGATGCGGCAGGTAACGAAAGCCCACCAAGCATTGGGGTAACGCTCGACATTGATACCACCGTGCTAAACGGCGGTATTTCCAACCTGGTGGTCAACGACAACGTTGGAACCATTCAAGGGCCTATCGTCAGCGGTGGGGTCACTGATGACAATCAGCCGACCTTTAGCGGTAAAGCGCCGGCAGGGAGCACTATTTCCTTCTACGACAATGCCAATCTTGTCACCCCTATTGGCACAGCAACCGTTGATGCTAGCGGTAACTGGACATTTACACCGACCGGGACGCTCGGCGATGGCGTGCATCTTATTTCAGCCGTCGTCAACAACCCATTGCCGCTGACGGGGATCACTCCGCTTATCCAGTTCACCGTCGATACCACGGTGCCGGTTGACGTGACGGCTCTGGTGGTCACCGATGATGTGGCGCCAGGCATCGGCGCGCTGACCAGCGGCGATACCACCAACGACAGAACCCCGACCTTCAGCGGTTCAGCCGGGCTGCTGGAAATTGGCAGCACCGTTATCATCACCGAAGGCACAACCGAAATTGGCCGCGCAACGCTTGGCGCAACCGGCCTTTGGACTATCACCCCAACCACGCCATTGACCGATGGACCGCATAACTTCGTTATCAAAGTTGTCGATCAGGCTGGCAACGCCAGCCCGGGGACTAACTTTACCCTGACGGTCGACGCCACCGCGCCAAATCAGGTCACCGCCTTTACGGTGAACGACGATGTTGCGCCAAACGTCGGCCCAATCAGTCAAAATGGCTTTACCAACGACACCACGCCAACGCTTACCGGCGCGGCGGGCAGCGCTGAGGCGGGCAGTACCATCCGCATCTATGACGGCGCGCTGCTGGTTGGCACCACAACGGCGCTGGCAGACGGTTCGTGGTCGGTCACCACCTCCCCACTGCTGAACGGCGGTCATAGTCTGACCATTACCGCCACCGACGCCACGGGTAATATCAGCAATCCGTCGACACCGTTCAACTTTACCGTCGATACCGTGGCACCAACGCCGATTCTGGCGCTGTCGGTTTCCAACAACGTGGGAACTCCGGCGCTGGCGAGCGGCGCATTTACCAACGACAACACGCCGATTATCAGCGGTCGTGCCGAAGCCAATAGCACCGTTAATGTGTACAACGGCGCGACATTGATCGGCACAACGACGGCGGGAGCGGACGGAACCTGGAGCCTGGCACCGTCATTGCTGGGCGACGGCACCTATACCCTGACGGCCACCGCCACCGATGCGGCGGGCAACGTCAGCCAGGCGTCACCATCCTTTAGCCTGACCATCGACACCGTCGTACCGACTACGCCGCTGGCCTTTACCGTCACCGATAACGTCTTGCCGGGGACCGGTGCCATCACCTCTGGCAGCATCATTAACGATACTCGTCCGGTGCTCACCGGTGCGGCAGGCAGCGTCGAAGCCAACGCGCTGGTCTCGGTTTACGACGGCACCACGCTGCTGGGCACCACCCGGGCGCTGGCTGACGGTTCGTGGGCCTTTACGCCACTGCTGGCGCTGGGCAACACCTCGCACGCGCTGTCCATCACCGCCACCGATGCGGCGGGTAACGTTAGCGCTAGTTCACCGGTCTTTAACGTCACGGTGGATACCGTTGCGCCTGTTACCCCGGGCGTCATGACCGTGACCGACGATGTGGGGACAATTGTCGGGCCAGTGGCTAACGGCGGCGTGACCGACGATCTCAGGCCGCTGCTGAGCGGTACGGTAGAACCGGGCGCGACGGTGAAAATCTACGATAACGGTGTTCTTCTGACCACCGTCACCGCAGATGGCACCACCGGCGCATGGACCTTCCAGACCACCACGGATCTGCTGCCGGGGCCTCACAGCCTGTACGTGACGGCAACCGATGCTGCCGGTAACGTCAGCCTACCGTCGCCGGTGTTTGGCTTCACTGTCGATAACACCGCGCCGCCGCCAATTCTGGCCTTCACCGTTACCGATGACGTTTCACCGGTGACCGGTCTGTTGGCGAGCGGGGATTCCACCAACGACAACAAACCGACCATTGCCGGACTGGGCGCAACGCCGGGCGCGACGGTTATCATCATGGATGGCACCGTTGAACTGGGTCGCACCACCGTCAATGCGCTGGGCGGCTGGTCGTTCACCCCGACCGATGCCATGAGCGACGGGCCGCATAGCCTGACGCTGCGCGTGTCTGACGCCGCAGGTAATCTCAGTGCGCCAACCACCGCCTTCACCCTGACGGTGGATACCGTCACCCCAACGGTCGGCGCGATACCTATTGTGGGCGACAACGTCGGCGCGGCTCAGGGCGATCTGACCAGCGGTGCACGCTCGGATGACAACACGCCAACGCTGCGCGGGACGGTTGAGCCGAATGCTATCGTTAATATCTATGACGGTAACACCCTGCTTGGTAGCGTTGTCGCCGATGGTCTGGGCGCATGGAGCTACACGCCAGCCGCGCTGAACGACGGGATTCACCGCTTCAGCACCACGGTGAGCGATGCCGCAGGCAACGTCAGCGACCGTTCGCCGGTGTTCACTCTGACCATCGACACCACCCCGCCGGTGGCGGCGACAAATATCACGGTCTCCGACAACGTCGGGCCAGTGATTGGCCTTGTCGCCAACAACGGTTCCACCAACGACAATACGCCGACGCTCAACGGCATGGCGGAAGCGAACAGTACCGTCACCATCTACAACGGTAACGCGATACTGGGCACCGCTCAGGCAGATGGCACCGGCGCATGGACATTCACGCCGAATGCTCTGCTGGACGGTACCTATGTGCTCTCCACCACCGTCACCGACCAGGCCGGCAACACCGGGCCGCGCTCGCCGAACTTCACCATTACGGTGGATACCGTCGCTCCGGCGACCCTCGGCGCGCTGACGGTGACTGATGATGTGTCACCGGTCACCGGCACTATCGGCAACAACGGGAACAGCAACGATAACCTGCCGACCATTGGCGGCGTGTCCGAAGTCGGGGCCACCATCACCGTTTACGATGGCAGCAAAGTGCTGGGTACCACCGTTGCGGGCGCGGGCGGGGTGTGGAGCTTTACACCAACGGTGCCGCTGGCAGATGGGCTGCACACCTTCACCGCTATCGCCACCGATGCGGCAGGCAACGTCGGCGGTACATCGCCGGTGTTTACCCTCAACATCGACACCGCAGCACCGGCGGCCATTACCGGCCTGCTGGTGACCGACGATGTCGCGCCGGATCTGGGCAACCTGACCTCAGGAAGCATCACCAACGACACGCGCCCAACCTTTACCGGCGTGGCGGAGGCTAACAGCACGGTCAATATTTACGACGGAGGAATTCTGGTCACCACGGTGACCGCAGGCGCCAACGGCCAGTGGACGTGGACACCAGCGGCAGCGCTGACCAGTACGCTCCACAGCTTCACCTTCAGCGCCAGCGATGCGGCAGGTAACGAAGGGCCGAAGACACCGGCGTTTACCCTGACTATCGATCCAACCATCGGTACGCAGGTACTGACGGCGGTGAACGACGAGGCGGGGCTGACGTTGACCACTTCTATCCAGCAGGTGACCGCGCCAACCAACACCACCGCGCAAAACCTCAACGTGCTCAATCTGGGCGTCGGCGATCTGCTGACGGTCAATTTGATTCAGACCAATCAGTTGCCTACCTTCCATGTTGATGAAGGCGCATCGCGTACCCTCGCCTTGCAGGCTAGCGCGGGCGGGGTGACGCTGCTGTCGACCTTTGATTTGTATATCTACAAGTCCAACGGCGACGGCACCTACAGCATGTACCAGCGTTATGACGATTTCCTGCGGGTTCTGCTGTTGGGCAACGTTTCCGCGACGCGCAACGTCACGCTGCCAGCGGGCGACTATGCGCTGTTCCTGAAGGCAGATGATGGTCTGTCGTTACTGACCAGCAGCCAGCTTAAAGTGACATCCGATGTGACGACCGGCGTGTTTGTCGATACCGCAAGCGGCACCACCACCGGTAACGTGATGACCGGCGTGGGCGGCGGCGGCATTGATAGCACACCAAACGGCACGGTGGTCAGCGGCGTGAGCCTGGGGTCGTCTACCAGCTTCAGCAGCGTGGCCGCCACCGGTAACACGGTAATTAACGGCACCTACGGTACGCTCACCATCAACGCACAAGGGGACTACTCCTATGCGCTGAAAGCGGGCGTGTCACCGTCGAGCATCACCGGGCCAGAGGTGTTCACTTACCAGATTAAGGCCCCGAACGGTTCGACCAGTAACGCGACGCTGACTATCGACCTCAACCTGCCGAACCTGCACGCCAACAGCGATGTGGTGACGCTGGAAGTGGATCCGGTGGCGGCTGATGTGACAACGCCGGGGGTGAGCAACTCTTCACTTGTGCTGGCAAGCGTCTCGCTGGGAAGCGTTCTGGGTGCCAATATCAGTACCGGCGGGCAGTTGCAGTTTGACGTCCCAACCGGCGCAACCCGTACCTTCACGCTGAACGGCAACGTCACAGGAGTCGCACTAGGCGCTACCTACGACCTGTACATTTACAAACTTAACCCAACCACCGGGCAGTACGAGCAAAATAGCTTTATCAATGACTGGATCAAGGCACCATTGCTGGTCGGCAACACCACGCAGAACTTTACGCTGGCTTCCGGGCACTATGTGTTCTTGCTGAAAGCGGACGGTCTGCTGTCAGTCGCTACCTTTGCGAACATGACCACCAGCAACGACGTCACCCACACCTTCCAGGCGGCGGTTGAGTCAGTCACCGGTAACGTGATTACCGGGGCGGGCAACACCAGCGGCGGCGTTGATGTGGCACCGGCGGGCACGGTAGTGAGCAACGTCAACGGCGTGGCGATTGCCGCCACCGGCAACACCACGATTGCCGGCCAGTACGGCAACCTGGTCATCAACGCTCAGGGCGTTTACACCTACACCCTGAAAACCGGGCAGCCAGCGACCGCGCTGGGTCAGGAGACCTTTACCTACGCGATCCGCAACGGATCGTCGGTGAGTACGGCGACGTTGACCATCTCGCTGCCATCGGCTGGAACGACGACCTTTGCGGCGCAGTCGCTGATGACCACCAGCGCGCTGCTGGCAGACGAAAGCGTGGTGCAGGAAACGACGCTGATGCGCACGGCGGCGCAAAGCGCAACGCTTGCAGCCACCGCCACCGAAACCCTGGTCCATACGGCGCTGGTGCTGGAGTTTGCTTCACTGCCAACCGCCAGCGGCAAAGCGGATTATCACCTGCTTGATGCCCAGGGCAATCTTGTCTCCAGCGGTACGCTGACCACCGATAGCACCACGCTTACCGCCAGCATCGCGCTGGATGGCGCGGCCTCGCATAGCGGCCCGTTCCAGGTGGTGCTGCTGGATACCGCCGGTCACGTGCTGAATACCGATTTCAGTACGGTTCAGACCAGCGTTGAGGTGACGCCAGAAGCCGCCACCGCAGGCGTGACGGTGGAAGGGCAAATCGCCGAAATCACCGTCGGCTCGCTGTGGAGCAACATCACTCTGAGCAATGAGAGTGGTCAGCAAATCAGTGAAGTCGTCGGCAGTGGGAAAACGCTGAGCCTTGAGGGGCTGTACGGCACCCTGACGCTGCATGCCGACGGCAGCTACAGCTATACCCTGCGTGAAGGGGTGAGCGTGGCCGACCTGACGCAGCGCGAGCAGTTCGACTACACCCTCAAAGCCCAGGACGGTACGCTGAGCCACGGCAGCCTGACTATCGATCTCCACCCACATGTTGAAGGCAGCGACAAAGCTGACACCACCGTCAGCAGCGCTTACGACGATACCTTCACTCTGGGCCACGGTAGCGACACGGTGATATTCAATTTACTGGATAACAACGACGCGACCGGCGGCAACGGACATAACAATCACTGGACTGATTTCTCAGTTAGTGACGGGGATCATATAGATATCAGCCATCTACTGAGTGACTGGAGTGGTAAATCTGAAGATCTCGGCCAATATTTATCTATTGAGCACACAGCTTCAGGCGACACCGTGGTCTCCATCGACCGTGACGGCGAAGGCAGCAAGTACCAACCGACGCAACTTATCACGCTGGATGGCGTGCAACCGACGCTGGAGGAACTGCTGCATCACGACGCAACGGCAAACCACGGATAACAAAAACCCCCGGCGTCACGCAGTGAAGCCGGGCTACACAATCGAGCAAAAACCGTAGCCCGGACGAGGCGTGGCAACGCCGACTCCGGGAAACTCCCGGCGTCACCGCATTCGCCGGGCTACATAATTGAGCACAAATTGTAGGCCTGATAAGCGCAGCGCCATCAGGCAGGCCCGCGCAGGTGCCGGATGGCGGCGCTGCCTTATCCGGCCTACAAAGCCGTAAACCCACTTTGCCGTGGGTTTACGGCTGTTTTACAGGACGGTTTCACCTCAGGAGCTTCACCCTCCGGTCTCGTTGGTTTACCCATGGAAGGTATGTGGTGGCGAGTCGCGGATATTCATCAATAGTCATAAAAAAAATAACGGTCTCAACAGACCATCATAATGATTTTATTGGGGAAAGAAGATGGGAAAGCAAAATCAAAAGCACACACGCCTGCTTTGGCTAGTCGCCTGTATCCAGCCATTTCTATTATCTGACGCCTGGGCCGTATGGGGCTCGCCGGAGGCGGAAAACGCCCGACAAATTAATCCGCAAAAAATCGTCGTCGAAGATGAACTGCCGAACCTAAAAGGCCGTGACCCGGGTATGGCGATGGCCGCCGCGCCCCCCGCCGTCCTCACCGTCAACCAGGCCGTTTTACGCGCCGTGCAATGGTACCCGGACATTGGCACCGAAGCCGGGAAGCTGTTTACCAGCGCCTCGAAGGTCGACGTCGCCCGCGCCAAATACTATCCGCAGATCAGCGGCGGCATGAACAACAGCGTCACCAACAGCTACTCCAACAATAACGACTACGTCCCATCGTTAGTCCTCTCGGTCTCGCAGATGCTTTACGACTTTGGCAAAGTCGACAGCTCGGTGCGCGAAGCCAACGCCGAGGTGGCGGCGCAGCAGGCGACCGTGCTGTTAAGCATTGATAAAATCGCCCACGATACCGCCGCCGCGCTGGTGCAGGTACAGGGATACCAGGAGCTGGTCGCCATCGCCAGCGAACAGCTTAACTCCCTGACCCAGCTCGGCAAACTCGCCAACCAGCGCAACAGTGAAGGCGCCAGTTCCCTCTCCGACGTGGTACAAACCGACGCCCGTATCGAAGGTGCGCGGGCCACGCTCACCCAGTATCAGGCCAGCCTCGAACGCTGGCGGGCGACGCTGATTACCTATCTGGGCTGGAACAGTATCGGCACGGTGAGTAACGAATTCCCGACCTCGCTGGGCAAATCCTGCCACGCTGCGGACATTAACGACCAGCTCGTCCCTTCCGTACTGGCGGCACGCGCGCGGGTCAATCAGGCCGCCGCGCAGCTCGCCGGGGCCGAAGCGCAGATGAAACCGACCATTTCGCTGGAACCGGAGATCACCCACTACCTGAACGACCGCTACTCCAACAGCGACCGGCTCGACCGCACGCAATACGCCGCCTATGTGCGGGTAAAAATGCCGATTTATCAAGGTGGTGGCCTCACCGCTAACCGCGATGCCGCCCAGTACAGCCTCGATGCCGCTACCACCGCGGTGCGCAGCGCGCAGCTTGAAGTGCGCCAGCAGTTAAGCGCCGCGCAGAACGAGTCCATCAGCCTCGAACAAGCCTTACAGATCCAAACCCGCCAGCAGGCGCTGACGCAAAAAACCCGCGAGCTGTACCAGCAGCAATATCTCGACCTCGGCTCGCGCCCGTTCCTTGACGTGCTGAACGCCGAGCAGGAAGTCTACCAGGCGCGCTTCACCCAACAGCAAACTGAAAGCCAGCTGCGCACCTTGCAGCTTGACTGCCTGTACAACACCGGGCGCACACGCCAGCAGTTTGCGCTTAATAACCTGTCCATTCAGGGCGTGGAGATCCAACCATGAGCGGCACCGCACGCGTTACCGAGCAGGAACTGCTCGATGCCAAAGCTCTCAATGCGTGGGTAGCGGCGATAAGCCAGGTGGCGACGCACTACCGTCTCACCTTCTCCCCCGGCGGATTACAGGCGATGGCCCGCTGGCAGTTGGGTAAACCGCTGGCGACAGCGCTCAAAAACATGGCGCGCCACATTGGGCTTTCCAGCCGCATGCTCGACGATAAGCTCGACGATGCCACCGGCTGGCGCTTGCCGCTGGTGGTGCAGCTCAAAGACGGTCAGGTGGCGATCATTCACAGCTTCGACGGCGAGGCCAACGTCGGCGTCAGCTTTAGTCGCGACGCCGACCTCATCACCACTCAGCCTTTAACTGAACTGCTGGCAGAGATCCGTCACGTGGTCGCCTTCCGTCCGGCAGCGATGGCGCGCGACAGCCGCACCGAAGAGTACCTTTCCAGCTTTGACCCAGGCTGGCTGCGCCAGTTGGTGATGGTCAAAATCAAACCTTACTGGCACGTGATGCTGGCGTCGCTGGTGATTAACGTCCTGTCGATGGCCGGGATTTTATTCTCGATGCAGGTCTACGACCGGGTGATCCCCGCCCAGTCTTACCCGACGTTGTACGTGCTGTTTATCGGCGTGCTGATTGCCGTGGCCTTTGGTTTCGCCATGCGCCTGATGCGCAGCCACGTCACCGACATTCTCGGCAAGCAGGCCGATATGCGCATCTCCGACCGGGTATTCGGCCACGCGCTGCGCCTGCGCACCAGCGCCGTCCCCCGCTCCACCGGTAGCTTTATCTCCCAGCTTCGCGAGCTGGAGTCGATTCGCGAGATGGTCACCTCCACCACCGTCTCGGTGATTGCCGACCTGCCGTTCTTCTTCCTGTTCCTGCTGGTGATGGCGATCATCGCCCCGCAGCTGGCGTGGATTGCGCCGGTCGCCGCCATCATCATGCTGGCCCCCGGCCTGCTATTGCAAAGAAAACTCGCCGCGCTGGCGCAAGAACACGTGCAGGAATCGACCCTGCGCAATGCCGTGCTGGTGGAGAGCGTACAGGGGCTGGAGGATATTAAGCTGATGCAGGCGGAGACCCGTTTCCTGCAACAGTGGAACAGCTACATTCGCATCACTGCCCAGACCGGCATGAAAAGCCGCCGCCTGACGCAGGGCCTGCTGGCCTGGGGCACTACCATTCAGGGGCTGGTGTATGCGGTGGTGATTGTGGTGGGCGCGCCGATGGTTATCAACGGCGACATCACCACCGGAGCGATTGTTGCCGCCTCGCAGCTTTCCTCGCGCATGATTGCGCCGATGGCCGCGCTGGTCGGCGTGCTGGCGCGCTGGCAGCAGGCCAAGGCCGCCAAATCCGGCATCGACAGCATTATGCAGCTGCCGGTGGAGAACGGCGAAGACTCCCAGCGCCTGCACCGTGACGTGCTGCATGGCAACTACCAGTTCACCGATACCGCGTTTCGCTATCGCCCGGACTCTCCAACCGTCCCGCTGCGCGTCGGCAAACTGGAGATTGTCGCCGGAGAGCGCATTGCCGTGCTGGGCCGCAACGGCGCGGGTAAATCGACCTTCCTGCAAGCGCTGATTGGCGGCGTACCGCTGGAGCAAGGCGAGCTGCGGCTCGACTCGCTGAGCCTGCCGCACATTGACGTCGCCGACCTGCGCCGCAACACCGGCCTGATGACGCAGAACGCCCGGCTGTTCCACGGTTCGCTGCGCGACAACCTGACGCTCGGCGCACCGCAAGCGCGCGATGAGGAGATTATCGCCGCGCTGGAGATGTGCGGCGCGGACATCCTGGTGCGTAAGCTGCCGCACGGCCTCGATCATGTGGTGATGGAAGGCGGGCTGGGGCTTTCCGGCGGGCAACGGCAGTCGCTGCTGCTGGCGCGCCTGATCCTGCGCGACCCGAACATCGTGCTGCTCGACGAACCGACCGCATCGCTCGATGAGCACACCGAGCGCGACTTCCTCGATCGCCTGGGCAACTGGCTGGCGGGCCGCACGTTGATTATCGCCACCCACCGCAGCGCGGTGCTCTCCATCGTCAACCGGGTACTGGTGCTCAAAGACGGCGCACTGGTGATGGATATGCCAAAAGAACAAGCGATGGCGCGCAAAGGCGCGGATGTTGCGGAGGTGAATAATGAAAGACGACCAGCCTGATTTGGCGGTAATTCCCTCAGAACCGGCGCCGATCCCGACGCCCGCCAACGCCCGGCCGCTAAACTGGACGCGCGATCACGGTGAAAATGATTTTGATAACCACAGCCTGTCGCGCTCCGGCCATATCATCACCATCAGCGGGCTGCTGCTGATTGTGGCGTGGATCTGGGCGTCGTTCGGCACGCTGGACGAAGTCTCCACCGGCACCGGCAAAGTGATCCCCAGCTCCCGCGAGCAGGTGTTACAGTCGCTGGACGGCGGCATTCTGGTGGCGCTGAACGTGCGCGAAGGTCAGCGCGTCGAACCGGGTGAAGTGGTCGCCCGCCTCGACCCAACCCGTTCCGCCTCGAACGTCGGCGAGAGCGTGGCGCGCTACCAGGCCGCACTCGCCGCCAGCGCCCGTTTATCGGCCGAGGTGAACGAACTGCCCCTCACCTTCCCCGCTGAACTGAACGCCGTGCCACTGCTGGTCGCCTCCGAGACCCGGCTGTATAAGCTGCGCCGCAGCCAGTTCACCGACTCGAAAGCGCGGATTGATGATTCGTTAAAGGCAGTGGACAGCGAGCTGGCGATCACCCGCAGGCTGGCGACCACGGGCGCAGCGAGTAACGTGGAAGTGCTGCGCCTGGAGCGCCAGCGCTCTGATTTGCAGTTGAAGATCCTCGACCTGCGCTCGCAGTATCTGGTACAGGCGCGTGAAGAGCTGGCGAAAGCCACGGCGGAAGCCGCGTCGCTGTCTGAGATCATCAAGGGGCGAACCGACAGCGTGACGCGCATGACGGTGCGTTCGCCGGTGAAAGGGATTGTGAAGAACATCAAGGTGAACACGCTGGGCGGGGTCATTCCGCCGAACGGTGAGCTGATGGAGATTGTGCCGATGGACGATCATTTGCTGATCGAGACGCGTCTGTCGCCGCGCGATATTGCGTTTATTCACCCGGATCAGGCAGCGCTGGTGAAGATCACCGCGTATGACTATGCGATCTACGGTGGATTAAAGGGCGTGGTCGACAGTATTTCGCCGGATACGATCCAGGATGAGGCGAAGCCGGAGATTTATTATTACCGGGTGTTTATCCGCACCGAGAATGATTATCTGCAAAATAAGGCCGGTAAGCGTTTTAATATTGTGCCGGGGATGATTGCAAACGTGGATATTAAGACCGGTGAGAAGACGGTGATGGATTATATGGTGAAGCCGTTTAATAAGGTGAAGGAGGCGCTGAGGGAGCGGTAATGGGTTATTTATTACGGTTTCCAGTTTGGTATTGATTCGTACTTTTGTTGGGCTGGTTTTAGGTGTTGTGGCTGGGTATATTTACAGTGTTATTTAGCGCGATGCGGGAGTGGTGGAACACTCCCGCATCGCTAATCACAACAACTATTTAGCAGGAATAGCCATCATGACTAACGTCGATTGTATTGCAGATTCGTTTGTTCCAGAAGTGTCTCCAGAGAATAAGCGCCAGTTAACCGTGAGTTATGCGAGCCGTCATCCGGATTACCAGCGTATTCCTGCGGTGATGATGAAAGGCGCATGGCTGGAAACGGCGGGGTTTAGCACCGGTACGAAGGTGGAAGTACGGGTGATGAAGGGGTGCATGGTGCTGACGGCGATAGAGCCGGAAACGGACGAAGTGCAAGGGATGATGCGGGCGGTGGGGAAGCTGTCTGGTAGGAAGCAGAGGCAGGTTAGGGAGTTTATTGGGGTGATTGGGGGGAAGTAGGTTTGTAGGCTGAGGGCTCTATGCTGCGGATCACGGTAATGTGGTCTGCGGCTGATTTGCGTGCGATTTGGGGCGAAGGCCGGACTCGAACATCGCAACTATCCTTATGATCTTAAGAGATTAAAATTTACTACATTGGACATAATACCATCATTGATACCATCAGTCCCGATTGATGATAATCGAACAGTATTATGAGCACCACTCATCAACTTTGCAATTGCATGTAAAGCGAGATACATAGCATTAAAAACAATATCTTTGCTCAGTTAACCTACTGAATTATTTATGTTTTAATTGATTATCACTACCTTCAAAAACGCTTCAATTACAGATTGGATCTTCAAAACACATTACCCATATGCTATGTTAGTTACACTCTTCACAACGATATGAATTAACATGCAGATTTCTAAGAAGATTTACTTTTCAGATTACAAATGTTCCTCGGCTAACAAGACTGGGATTACGATTGCTTTCTCTGAAAGTGAATATAATTTATACAATAATATCAAACATTTAAGTTCAGCCACCCTGAGGGATATGATTAACATACAATCATATGAAAAACTAGAAACAATCGCAAATGAAAAGAATGTAGGCAAGTCAACATTTATAAAAGATATTTTGGCAAAAAAATTTGTGAATCAGAAAAATGAAAAATCATTTATGCGTTTGCAATCAACCTTTAGCGGTGGCAAAGGTAGTCCAATGCATGATTGGTACCCATATTTAGAGGGTTATTCTCCCGAATTTGTGAAATGCTTGATTTCACGATTTGCTCCTAAAGCCAAAACAATTTTAGATCCATTTTGTGGCTCTGGAACAACAGCCATTGTTTCCGTTTTAGAGGGTTTAAATAATTACTATTGCGAAGTAAACCCTTTATGCCAATATATTATTGAAACTAAACTAATAGCTTTAACATTAAGCGAAGAAGAAAAAACAAAATTAGTAAATGAACTTTATTCTATTTCTAATAAAATAACTAATGTACTCAAACCTTCTGCAACCGAGACAGATCTAGAGAAATCATTTAAATCCGTTTTTGGTAATACGAAATTTTTTGAGGATCACATATTTAAAGATATACTTAGTTATCAATGTTACATTAGCTCTATCGAAGATGAAAATCTTAAGAGACTTCTGACAATAGCAGGGATTAGATCGTTAATCCCTTCCTCGTTATTGGTAAGACGAGGTGATTTACGATTCAAGACACAAAAAGAATTAGAGAAAGGCAACCAGGGCTTTCGCTTTCATGTACAAAAAAGCTTAGAATTAATTGCCAGTGATTTATTAGACATTACGGAAGGTAGTGGTTTAGCCACCTTCTTATGTGATGATGCCAAAGAAATATCTGGGAATAACCTGATTGATGCTGTAATAACAAGCCCGCCATATTTAAATGGCACAAATTATTTTAGAAATACTAAAATTGAACTTTGGTTTATAGGTAAATTAAAGACCAAATCAGATCTAAGACATTATAGGGATTTAGCTATTACCAGTGGTATTAACGATGTAACTAAAGGTAAAAGCTTATCTTCAAATAATACTATTATCTCAGAAATACCATTATTATCTGAATGTATTAAAGAACTAAGCATAAAAGAGTATGATAGTCGTATTTCAATGATGGTTGAAAACTACTTTTGGGACATGTTCAAATTCTTATCAAAACTCCCAAAATTACTAACTAATGATGCGACTATCTGTATAGATTTAGGTGATTCTGTTTATTGTAACGTCTACATCCCTACACAAGATATTTTGAAAGAAATGATGTCAAAGTTAGGTTTTGAAGAGAACGAAAGGGTCATTCTTCGTGAACGAAAATCCCGCAATGGAACAAAGTTAGTCCAGACTGTTCAGGTTTTTAAATGAAAAATAAATATTTTAGTAAAAAATGGGAGCAATTCAAGAAAGAATTACCCCATCAATCAGGTGAAATGGTAAAGAGAAATTGGGGCCATAACTGGCACTCTATGTGTTCATACCAAGGGAAACTTAAACCATCAATAGCTAGATCTTTAATTGATACATTCATGCCATCAAGTAAGGGACGTATATTAGATGTCTTCTCAGGTGTTGGCACCATTCCTTTCGAAGCAAGATTACTTGGTCATACTGCATATGGATTTGATATTAGTCCAGCAGCAGTTAATATTTCACGCGCAAAACTAGAAGTTATAAGTAAAAATGAAATCCAAGAGGTAATCAATAAATTATCTGATTTTATTGATCAAAACAAAAATTCAATAGATTATAACGAACATAATTTAATAAGGTTTAATGGTTCAATTGAATCCTATTTTCATCCTGAAACTTTTAAGGAAATACTGTGTGCTCGCAAATTCTTTTTAATAAAAGGTGAATTAGATGCATCTGAATCGTTAGTACAGTCATGTTTATTACATATTTTACATGGTAATCGTCCGTATGCATTGAGTAGAAAGTCCCATCCTATTACACCTTTCGCGCCTACTGGGGATTTTATATACAGTAATTTAGTTATAAAGTTAATTAAAAAAGTTGAAAGAGTCTTGCAAAATTCTGATGGTATCCCAGATACTGGCAGCAAAGTATTTTATCAGGACTCTACAAAAAGTTGGCCTGAAGAAGTAAATAATTTAGATGCAATTATAACATCACCTCCATTTTATGATAGTACCCGTTTCTATTCAGCAAATTGGATGCGATTATGGTTTTCTGGTTGGGAAAAAGATGATTTCCAAACGAAGCCAAAAGATTTTGTGGACGAAACTCAGAAAAAAAGCTTTGATATATATGATAATATATTCAAACAATCTCAACAATGCTTAAAAAAAGATGGAGTTTTTTTAATGCACGTTGGCAAAAGTAAAAAAAGTGATATGGCCGGACAAATTGCTAAAATTGGTAGTAATTATCTTAGCCTTATAGATATATTTGACGAAAGTGTTGAACATTGCGAAAGTCACGGAATTAAAGACAAAGGCACGACAACCCATCATCAGTACCTTGTCTTTACGAAAGATTAGATAAGTTTATCGGCTTCGATAACCCAATTAGCAGAAATTTTCAAATTAGGGTTATCGAAGAAATCGAACCCTGTAACTCTCTTAATTCGATTGCGTAAATTATATACCTCATTCGGATATCTGGAAAACTTTTCGACTAAACCTTCAACAAATTTAGGATTTTTTAAAATATCAATTGCTTCTGGATTAAATATTGGTGCCCCAGCCAAAACACGAGCTTCAACCCCGGTCAATCTTGAGAGTGATGCCAATTCTTGCCTTGAATAAAAATCGCCAGGCCATTTCTCTGCTTTTTCTCCATTATGTACTTTACAGAGCAATGTGGCATTATTAGTAGTCAAAGGCCATAAGTAATATACAGGCAATGTATGATCCAAATTACCCATTTTTTTCTCAGAGTTAGCTACTAAATCAGCACTTAAATCCAAACCACATTTGAAACATTTATTATCAAATCTTCTATATATCTCGTTAACATCAATTTTATTTTTAGAATCGAATTGCACATATAGTCTTCTTTTTTGAGACGCTTCTCTATGCTGCTCAGTCAATCTCGTTTGATTTTTTATAGAATTATATACATGCTTGCATAATCTACATTCGCCCTGCCTACCGGTTTTTCGTCTTGAGTGTATATCAAAAGATTGCAAAGGCTTTAATAAACCGCAAATAATGCAATATTTATACTCTAATGCTTCAGCTATATAATCATCATGCAATATTGAAAACTCTCCATTTTCAATAACACGGTTTTCTGTATTATTAATTAAATTATATTCATAAATGTTAATCACCTCACCTGCTTTATGTTGAAAACCGCATTCTTCGCATTCAAACTCAAAATCAGGTGGTAAATCCTCAGTTTGAATCTGTATCATGTTACGACATTGTGGATTCAAGCATTCAAATACGCGATATCCTACATCACTTTTACCTTTAACATGTTCAGGTAAATTGAAGTTGATCCTTTCAACCCTCGTGTATGCTTGCCTTCTGCTCATCTTTAGAACCTATCAATCTATGACCAGTAGATATCATCTCTCAATGTAATTCAAATATCTAGTCTGATTACTTCTCACAGACAATCTTGATGATATCACACGATGTTATCTAATTGATTTATATGACATTTTATTGTTTGATATCAATGTTTTGTTGCCCTAGAATAGCCATATGAGAATAAGGAGAGAAAAATGAGTGGATCTTCATTAATGATTATGTCTGTTTTTGGCTTAAAAAATATATACGGAAAAGATCCCATATATATAGTTTTTAGAACAGGTAGGCATGAGATTTTAAATGCATTTCTATCATTTGACGAGGCTCAAAATTTCTGTAATTTTCATTTAGACAAATCCCCTACAAAACCATTTCCAAAAGCAGTGCCTACTAAATCCAAATTTATACCAATAAAACTCTCCATAAAAAGCATTATCGCTATTGAGTATACCGGTAAACGGGTATATCTGAGCAAAGTTGAAATTAACTTTATAGATAATAAAATTGAGGATATTGGGATTGTGTCACATTCTAATATCGATGAAAAAAACTTACTACTTTTAAAAAATTATCTACCACTTAGAATAGAACGAGATATACTCTCTAAAAGTATAGAAAAGCCTAATATTATTAAAAAGTTATCCGTGTAGATTCTGTGCTCTGGTGATTTCTTTAATCACCTTAGTGCATCCCTCCTTTTCTTCATACCAAAAACAAACATCTTCTCCTACTCCAATATCGACTATATATGCATATAAATTTTTCCCATAAGAAAAACTTATCATATTTCCATTTAAGCTTCTGATTTTTAATTCTGATTTAATGCTAATAACTTTACCCATTGAAAAAAAATAATCATCTGAATTTAAATTAACTTTATCCATTTTGTTTCCTTATATATTTTAACCATATAGATATACATATACACTAAATTATGGATTGTCAATTCGATATACTTATAAAAGCAAGAGCTAACTCTACGAAGCTCCGCTTCTCTGAGTTGCCTTGCTTTTTCTTCTCTATGATTGAAAAAGGAATAATACCAAATTAATCATGTAGGTGTGTCCTAAACACTTGTAGTTATAATATTAGAATAGTTGCCATGAGCAAGAAATAGAAAATTTCACTATTAATATTCGATATTTTTCCTTTAGTTTTTGTATGGACTGGCCACTTTCGCAGCCAGTTAATAATTAGTTTATTTTAAAAAAGAGATACATTATTAATTGATAGCAGAAGTCTTTACATCAATTAAATACTTACAGTAGTCATATACATTCATAACATTGTCCGTATTCATTTTTACTGCAACTAACTGTTTTAAAATTTTAATGAAATCATCATCATTGGACTTATCTATTAATAATTCCAATGGTAAAAATACAGTTTGATTCAAAATAACACGCATATCCAAACTATTATTCTTATCAAATTCATCAATTATAGAATCGAGTTCATCAAGATATTTGTTTGCCTTCACAAAATCGCTATCTCTTCCATCATCTTTAACATCAAACCTTAGATTTTTTATGATTGGCAAGATAATGGAGGAGGGATTGATCATAATATTAAACCAATTATTTGTCGAGACTGAAATTTTTACAATATTTTGATCATTGTAATTTACCACTCGCTGATCTTTAGTAAATATTATTTGTTTATAAGTTCTAAGATTACGCTCATGTTTTAATAATTGTTTTTGTGAAAACACGTAAGATAACACGAAATCCTTTACTATATTAGATTCAGATCCTGAAAAAGAAGCATGAGTCAAATATTTATTCTTATTTTCAATTAAAATTAAATCACTTTCCGTTTCGATTAACAAGTCACTTTCAGGGTTTTCTTTTTTGGGCGGAGTGTAATTCCCAGAATAAAGTTGATACCCGTGTTTTTTTTGTATTTTAAAAAATGTTTCCTCCACAAACTGGTCTATATTTGAACCTATTCTTGAATTAATACGGCCATCAATACTTCTTCTGATTTTATCTAATAGAGAATTATAAAAATTCAGCTTAAAATACTTAAATCCTATAATGTAATACATGTTTCTATACTTCACAACAGGATTCATTGCAAATAAATTTTCACTCTTTAATAGACTACTTTTGGTAGAGTAGTTTTTGTTTATAATATTTGCATCAACGGAAAACAACTCCAAAATTTTCAGATCGCTCTTAAATACATTTTCATTTGAAATACATATAACATCATCATTTTGTTTATCTAAAAACCAAAAGAAGCCAACCAAATCTTTTAAACTGAAGCCAAAACATGAAATAAAAGAATCGTTATCAATACTTGGCTGTATAATATTATTAATATAGTCAATTAATGTCGTAGTTTTCAAAGAGTATATCGGATAAAAATTTGAATACAGTACTTGTTTTGTTAAATGCTCAACTATATTTAAGTTTGAAAGACCTGCAATTGCAAATTTATCTTCCTTCAATTGATATAAAGATATAAATGAGGTTAAAAGCTCGATAGCATAGCATACTTTCTTTTTATTGTTAGATTTATGGTTAGAATTAGATATGTTTTTTATTAAAATATTAAGTATGTATTTATATGGCAGGGTTTCTTCAATCTTATTCTTATTTTTGTCGTCTTTATAAATATTAAAAACAAACCTCAAGGCATTAAACAAGTTTAATCTTGACATTTTATCTTCAATTTTACTTACGATCCTTTCCTCTTGACCCTTTTTAAATGAAACACATCCATCAATTATATCTATTTCTTCATTTAATTTATCATTTATATTTTTAACAGAATTCACTAACCGACTAAGCTTATCAAACCCTTGCATCTTAAGATAATTATCATCGCATCGGCTTGAATAATTACTATTATTCATTAAGTTCAAGACATAAAACATTTGCAGTAGAACATTCCAAAAACCGACAATCTGAAATGATGGTAACTTATTCCCCCTATAAATTCCATAATGTGTTAGTGCATCAGAAAATGAACAATAAAAAATAGCTTCTTCTTTTTTTATCTTATTTTGAAGGTACTCAATTTCCAGTTGAGTAGAAATATTTTTCAAGATAATTACATCCATGTCATAGCTGCTTTCACAACTAAGAACATGATTGCTGATTAAATTCTTAAATGAATCAAGTGAATTAAAATGAGAGTCATTATTCTCTAAATTGAAATCATTGTAAACTTTATCCTTTAATGCTTGGTTGTTTTCATCTTTCAACCCTCTCAAAATCGTAAAATACTCTTCATTATCTATCATCATCCTGTCAATTGCCTTAATAAAGGCTTGTGTGTTATTTTTCATATTCCCTCTGCCGTGTTCTTGATTCACATACAATATAATTTGCAAAAGACTCATAAAACCTTTCTCAGTTTATAACAAACATACATTAGTGCAAAGAGATAAATTCACTTATCGATAAAAATGATAGATTTAGATAGCTTTATATTTTTAATCATTCAATACTAAAATCGAACACTAATTATCTCAAGGTTACATAAAAAAGAACGGACTCAATGATTAACAATTTAAATAATGAAAACAGTTTACAGATTACAGTCTTTATCAGATATATTCATTCCTATTAACAACCATTCCAAATCCTTGACAAAAATAAAAAACAACAGTATTGGTATAGGGAGTGTTTAATTATGAATATGAAAAGGAGTTCATATGGATAATCAGCCATCAGCGTCTAAAATACCCAGCAGCATACAACCTATAATAAAAATAAATTCAAATCTCACTAACCTAATTAGCAATCATCTCAGAATACATTGTATAAGTGTTCGACTCAACAACGAAGAATTACAACTTCTGAATATAAAACGAGGTGATAAAAGTAAAGGCGAATGGCTCCGTATGGCTTTCCTTCATACATCCCCTTCCATCATTCCAGAGATCAATGTCGAAGCATGGAAAGCTTTATCTGACATTTCCCAAAAGCTAAATCGTATTGCTATACATATCGATGGTAAGAGCAAAGATAGCCAACTTACTCATACAGAGCTTTTCGCTGTGAAGCGACAACTTGAAGAGCTTCGTCACAACTTGTTAAGAACAGATTTTTGGAGTATCCCTCGTGAAGGGTATGCGGAACATTCGCAGGGGTAAGAACTTTGCTGGTGTAGTCCAGTATGCATTGAAGCCCGGAGTACACCATAAAAGCGATCCAGTTGTCATTGGCGGGAACATGTTAGGTGATTCAGCCTCTAAACTGATCACTGAATTTGATGGCACTAAACAGCTTCGGCCAGATGTTCAGAAACCGGTTTGGCACAACTCGCTTCGCTTACCAGATGGTGAATCTTTATCGAATGACCAATGGGTAAAGATTGCTGACGACTACATGAAGAGGATGGGGTTCAGCGATACCCATCTCCGTTGCTATGTCTTACATGACGACGAAGGCCAGCATATACACATTATTGCCAGCAGAATCGACATAGCCGGTGGGAATCTCTACCTTGGCAGGAATGAAAACCTTATAAGTACCCGCATAATCAGTGAGCTTGAAATCACTCATAATCTAACAGTGACCAAGACAGCACCTTCCATTGCACCAAAGCAAACGAAGCGGAAAAGAATCTCTCGCAACGAACAGATGCTTTCAGAACGGACTGGCCTTCCCTCCTCAAAAGAAGCTCTCCAACAGATACTTGATAAAAGTTTGGCAGATACACCTGACCTTTTAACTTTTATCAAGAGGCTGGAAGAAGCAGAAGTCGGCTGGACGGCGAATATCGCTTCTACCGGGAAAATGAACGGCTTCTCATTTTCTTACCGCGATATTGCTTTCAAAGCTTCGCAATTGGGTAAAAGCTATTCTTGGGCAAATCTCAGTAATCGGCTTAACTACGACCCCGACCACTTAGAAGCTATGCAGGCTATAAAGGAAGCTATCCCTGCTCCTGCTCCTGCTCCTGCTCCTGCTCCTGCTCCTGCTCCTGCTCCTGCTCCTGCTCCTGCTCCTGCTCCTGCTCCTGCTCCTGCTCCTGCTCCTGCTCCTGCTCCT
>Ga0302349_1000428_pt1 | contig 51495 bp, 46 predicted proteins | sample PhyAR1_FD_202176 | JGI IMG/M metagenome (GOLD analysis project Ga0302349, IMG submission 202176) | Leaf surface microbial communities from alfalfa plants in UC Gill Tract Community Farm, Albany, California, United States - DLSL A.R1... | ecosystem: Host-associated > Plants > Phyllosphere >... | reverse complement strand
GGCCAACCACCACATCGGGCAGCAGCACGGTTGAATCAATGTTACAAAACGAGTTAACGCGCACCCGGGGAAACAGCACCGAGTTCACCACCACTGAGCCGGAGATGATGCAACCGCCCGATACCAGCGAGTTCATGGTCATGCCGTGACTGCCGGAACGATCCTGAACAAACTTGGCGGGCGGCAGCGGCTCCATATGGGTGCGGATCGGCCAGGTGACGTCATACATATCCAGTTCAGGCATCACCGAAGCCAGATCAAGGTTGGCGCGCCAGTAGGCTTCCAGCGTGCCGACATCGCGCCAGTACGGCGGCGCGTTGTCGTCGTTCTGTACGCAGGAGAGCGCAAAAGAGTGCGCATAGCCCTCACCGCTCGCCACGATTTTCGGCAGGATATCTTTGCCGAAGTCGTGATTAGAGCCTGGCGTCTGCAGATCCTCTTCCAGCAACGCATAGAGATAATCGGCGTTGAAAACGTAGATCCCCATGCTGGCCAGCGCTTTGGTGTCATCGCCCGGCATGGTCGGCGGTTTTGGCGGCTTTTCGACGAAGTCGATCACCATGTTCTCTTCGTTCACCGCCATTACGCCGAACGCGGTGGCTTCATGCACCGGCACCGGCAAACAGGCGATGGTACATTTCGCCTCGTTGACCACATGGTCCAGCAGCATGCGCGAATAATCCATCTTATAAATGTGGTCCCCGGCAAGGATCACGATGTACTGCGCCTGATAACGGCGAATCACATCAAGGTTCTGCGTCACCGCATCGGCGGTGCCGCGATACCACTGTTCGGTGGAAAAGCGCTGCTGCGCTGGCAGCAAATCCACAAACTCATTCATCTCTTCATTGAAGATCGACCAGCCACGCTGAATGTGCTGGGTCAGGGTATGAGACTGATACTGGGTAATCACGCCAATGCGGCGGATACCGGAGTTAACGCAGTTGGATAAGGCAAAGTCGATAATGCGGAACTTGCCGCCGAAGTGCACCGCCGGTTTGGCGCGTTTTGCCGTCAGGTCGACCAGGCGTGTACCGCGTCCACCGGCGAGGATCAGAGCAACCGTTTGTGTAGGGAGCTGGCGCGCCAGCATCAGGTGTTCTGTTCTATCTAATTTAACCATGTCTGACTCCTTATGATTGCTTTTGGAACACGCACACACCGTGTGCGGGACCATGCCAGACAGTTAACAGGATGGGGTTGTCGTCCCCGGCGAAAGGAGGAAGGGCACGCCATTCTCCGTCTGGTAAGACGATGTCATTCACCGAATCCGTGGCGTTTATTGTTATTAACCAGCGGCCGGACAGCAGGATCTGCAATCTGTGCGTTCCCTGTGCCCATTCATCGTGTTGCAGTGGCTGACCACCGGCATTGAGCCACTGCACATTGCCATCACCGTCCTGCCACCAGCGATCCGCCGTCAGCGCCGGAATGCGCTGACGAAGCTGAATCAGGGCGGCGGTGAATCCAACCAGTCCTTTCTCGTCCGCCTGCCAGTCAAGCCAGCTCAGGGCGTTGTCCTGACAGTAGGCGTTGTTGTTGCCGTGCTGCGTATTGCCGCGCTCATCGCCCGCCAGCAACATCGGCGTGCCCTGCGACAGCAACAGTGTGGTGAGCAAACCGCGTACGCTGCGGCGGCGGCGCTCAATCACATCGAAGCTGACACTCAGCCCTTCTTTGCCGTGGTTGTGACTGTAGTTGTCGCCGTGCCCATCACGGTTATCTTCCCCGTTGGCTTCGTTGTGCTTGCGCTCGAAGCTCACCACGTCCCACAGCGTGAAGCCGTCGTGCGCAGTGATCAGGTTGACAGTGGCGTGTGGCAGCCGGTTCTCATGCTGAAAAAGATCGCTGGAGGCGGCAAAGCGGCGGGCAAACTCGCCGTTGCTTAACGCGCCGTGCAGCCAGTAGCGTCGTGCGGTATCGCGGAACCGATCGTTCCACTCGGCAAACGGCGCAGGAAAATGCCCAACCTGATAGCCGTTGGGGCCGATATCCCAGGGTTCGGCAATCAGCTTGACCTGTGACAGCACCGGACAGGCGCGTATCGCTTCAAACAATGGCGCATCGCGCTGGTAGTCGGGCGTACGGCCCAGCACCGGAGCCAGGTCAAAACGGAAACCATCGACGTGACAGACCTGCACCCAGTAACGCAGCGCATCCAGCGCCCACGCCATCACCTGTGGATGATGCAGATTGAGCGTGTTGCCGCAGCCGGTCCAGTTCTGGTAATCGCCCTGCTCATCCAGCCAGTAGTAGCTGGCGTTATCGATGCCGCGCAGTGAAATTGTCGGGCCGATGGCGTCCAGCTCAGCGGTGTGGTTAAACACCACATCCAGCAGCACTTCGATGCCCGCCGCGTGCAGGTTTTTAACTGCCTGCTGAAACTCCTGCAGCGGCGTCAGCCCATCCTGACCCGAGGCATAGCGCGGATCGACGGCCCACAAGGCAAACGGGTTGTAGCCCCAGTAGTTGCTCAGCCCCAGCTGAAGCAGCCGCGGTTCACTGGCAAAATGGGCAATCGGCAGCAGCTCAATCGCCGTGATGCCGAGCCGACGCAGGTAATCCACCATAACAGGATGGCCGAGCGCCGCGTAAGTGCCGCGCAGCGTTTCCGGAATTTCCGGATGCTGGCGGGTCAGGCCGCGCACGTGCGCCTCGTAAATTACGGTGTTGCCCCACGGCGTGCGCGGCGCGACATCGTCCTGCCAGTCAAAATCGTCGGCGACCACCCGCGACTTTGGCGCGATGGCCGCGCTGTCATGGGGATCGGGTGCGTCAATGCCGCCATGAAAGCGGGGATCGTCCGGGACATCACCGTCAACGGCGCGGGCGCAGGGATCGACCAGCAGCTTAGCCGGATTAAAGCGATGGCCCTGCTGCGGAGCCCAGGGACCGTGTACCCGATAGCCGTAGCGCTGTCCCGGCTTGAGTCGGGGTACATAGCCATGCCAGATATCCCCGCTGCGGCCAGGCAGATCCATACGCTGCTCCACCCCGTTTTCATCAAACAGGCAGAGCTCGACGCGCCCGGCATGTTGCGAAAACAGGGTGAAATTGACGCCTTTGCCATCGTAACTGGCGCCAGGCGGCTGCGGATCGCCGGCCGTTATGGTCATTCGCCCTCCCGCACCAGCCACAGGGTCGCCAGCGGCGGCAGGTTGAGACTCAGCGACTGCGGTCGCCCATGACTCGGCTGCTGATCGGTATGCACGCCGTGGTTGCGCACGTCACTGCCGTGATACTCATGCTGGTCAGTGTTCAGCACTTCGCGCCACCGGCCCGGCTGATTGACGCCAAAGCGGTAACCCGGACGCGGCACCGGCGTAAAGTTACTGACCACGATCACTTCATTGCCTTCACGGTCGCGACGGACAAAGGCAAACACCGAATGTTCCGCATCGTCGACCACCAGCCACTCAAAGCCCTGCGGATCGAAGTCGAGCTGGTGCAGCGGCGTATAGTGCTGATAGGTATGGTTGAGGTCGCGTACCAGACGCTGCACGCCGTGGTGCCAGTTGTCGCCGCCCTCCAGCAGATGCCAGTCAAGGCTGACGTCGTGATTCCACTCGCGGCCCTGAGCAAACTCGTTGCCCATGAACAGCAGTTTCTTGCCGGGGAAGCCCCACATCCAGCCGTAATAGGCGCGCAGGTTGGCGAACTTCTGCCAGGCGTCACCCGGCATACGGTCGAGAATGGAGCGCTTGCCGTGCACCACTTCGTCATGTGACAGCGGCAGGACAAAATTCTCGGTGTAGTTGTACATCATGCCGAAGCTCATCAGGTTGTGATGATAACGGCGATGGATCGGATCGAGCTTCATGTAGTCGAGCGTGTCGTGCATCCAGCCGAGGTTCCATTTGAACCAGAAGCCCAGCCCGCCGCCCTCGGTCGGGCGCGTCACGCCAGGATAGTCGGTTGACTCTTCCGCCATCGTCACCGAGCCGGAAGCGACCGTGCCCAGCGTGCGGTTGGTGTAGCGCAGGAACTCAATCGCTTCGAGGTTTTCACGTCCGCCATACTGGTTCGGCACCCATTCGCCTTCAGCGCGGCTGTAGTCGCGGTAGATCATCGACGCCACCGCATCGACGCGCAGACCATCGATGCCAAAGCGTTCGACCCAGTAGAGCGCATTGCCCGACAGGTAGTTGCTGACTTCACGCCGGCCAAAGTTATAGATCAGGGTGTTCCAGTCCTGATGAAAACCTTCACGCGGATCGCTGTGTTCATACAGCTCAGTGCCGTCGAATTTCGCCAGACCGAAGTCATCGCTCGGGAAGTGGCCCGGCACCCAGTCCAGCAGTACGTTCAGGCCGGCGGCGTGAGCGCTGTCGATAAAGGCGCGGAACTCATCACGGGTACCAAAGCGGCGGGTTGGCGCATACATGCCCAGCGGCTGATAACCCCAGCTGCCATCAAACGGATGTTCGTTGATCGGCAGCAGTTCAATATGGGTAAAGCCCATCTCTTTAACGTAGGGCACCAGCTGCTCAGCCAGCTCTTTGTAGCTCAGCCAGAAGTTATTATCGGTGTGGCGTCGCCATGAACCGAGATGTACTTCATAAATAGAGATTGGCGCATCGAAGGCGTTGGCCGCTTTGCGCTCCTCTTTCATCTCGATCGCATCCGGCAGGCCACAAATCATTGAGGCCGTTTGCGGGCGCATCTGCGCTTCAAAAGCGAACGGGTCCGCTTTGATACGCAGCTCGCCGTTGGCATCAATGATCTCAAACTTGTACAGCTGACCATTTACCGCACCTGGCACAAACAGCTCCCAGATGCCCATCTCTTTGCGCAGACGCATCGGATGACGGCGGCCATCCCAGAAATTGAAATCACCCACTACCGATACGCGACGGGCGTTCGGCGCCCAGACGCAGAAACGGGTACCGGTAACGCCATCGATCACGTCACCGTGCGCGCCCAGCGTTTCGTAGGGACGCAGATGGGTCCCTTCAGCCAGCAGCCACAGATCCATCTCCTGCAGCAACGGGCCAAAGCGGTAAGCATCATCGATCAGGTTCTGCTGGCCGTGCCAGTTCACCGCCAGCTGATAGCGGAAACGGTTTTTGCGGCGTGGGATCACACCGCTGAAAAAGCCGCGTGCATCTTCGCACGCCAGCTGGGCAAGTTTACGCCCGGTGGAGGTTTCAATAACCCACACTTCCAGCGCTTCGGGTAACAACGCCCGGACTTCCAGGCCTTGCTGAGTCTGGTGCATCCCCAGTAACGCAAACGGATCGGCATAATTACCTGCAAACAGGGCGTTGATCGCATCGCGATCGGGAAGCTCTGACATGACTTTCTTCCTGTGATAGTTGGCAGGCGAAATGAACGCGACGCAGCCTGTCACGCTTCACATGCGCTGCTCTTTATTGAGCCATACGTACGACGACAAAAGGCATCTGGCCATTCCATGGGAAAAGGTCTTTGCCGTGTACAACAACCATTTAGTCCGGAAAGCAAAACAGTCAACTCGCGGCACATCATGGTTAAATCATAGCTTGGTAGCGGCAGTTGCCATGGTCGAAACCAAAAAATTATTCATCGACCGGCAAAAAAGGGAAGCTGATCACTTTGTAAGCGAAACGGCAGGTTGTTTCGTGTACGACAGGGACAAAAAAACCGGGTAAAAACAATGATTATTTTCATTTATGCTGCCTGCAATATCCCGACTGATGAAGCAACATTTTTCATCGGATCGGAAATGTGTCGCTGATGCCGACCCCTGTCAGACGCCAGGATCAATGAGTGCAGACGACGGTTAAGAAAAGCTACCTGATAATGAGCTGTAAATCGATGGTTAACAGCATGTTTCTGACATGAATAGAATCACGCCATAAAAAGGGTAAGAAGTGAATCTGCTTCACGATCTTAAACTTTGCCCGAAATAGCCGTACATCTGTTTTTTACTGTGCATTAGCATGCAAATACACATTGTCAGAGGCCAAAGGATTGCTATGGCTTTACAAGGAAAGTTTGTAATCAATAACGCTGATTATTCCCCACTCATTTTTCCAGGTTTAGGCACATTTTTAGCTTTTTCTGGTAATGGTATCTACCGTAATAAAGGTGGCTGCGGGATGATAATCAATAAGGGGCCATTACCTGCCGGATATTACTACATAGTTGACAGACCTTCTGGAAATTGGGTCAATAGCGTCAGAGCATGGGCTATTGACGAAATAAAAAGTGCATTTAAGTATCATGTTGATCATTCAGAATGGTTTGCCCTTTTTCGTGCTGATAGCATGATCGACGATAGCACTTTCTTTAGGGGTGTAGTCCGGGGGAGTTTCAGACTTCATCCTGGTCAGGTCTCAGAGGGCTGCATTACGCTGGCCTGGCAATCAGACTTCAAGATGTTGAGGAATGCTCTGTTAAGAACGTCCAAAATCCCGGTTCCGGGCACAGACTTAAAAGCCTATGGCACTATTGAGGTCATCACTTATGGCGACACTTGCCCATAAATCAGGGAAGGTAGCCTTCTTCCTTCTGCTTTTAATTTTCGTGGGCCGGGCTATGGGTGAACCCTATAACTGGATTCACTATGATTTCGTTTTAAAGCTGGGAAGTATGCTTTATGGCCCTGGGGAAATTGGAGCAGAGGCAATAGATGATACGTATTTCTATATTAGTTTCCTCACTAACATAGTTATCACTACAGCACTTTTTTCCATAACAATGAAGTTAATCAGAAAAATAAGGAGATGATGACATGCCAATTCCTGCTTATATGTGGCTCAAAGATGATGGCGGTGCTCATATTGAAGGCTCTGTTGATGTCAGGGATCGCGAGGGCAGCATTGAGATTGTTGGTTTCAGTCATGGGCTGAATATTCCTGTAGACAGCGCCAACGGCAAGATTACCGGTAAGCGTTCACACTCACCGATGATGATCGAAAAGGAGTTTGATAGCTCAAGTCCTTATCTTTACAAGGCGGTAGCTACGGGGCAGACGCTGAAAAGTGCGGAAATCCGTTGGTATAGAATCAACTATGCAGGACAGGAAGAGTGTTACTTTGTCATGACTATCGAGGGGGTAAAGATTACTGGTGTGAATCCCGGTATGCCAAACGCTAAAATGTCAGGTAACGCGCAAATTAATCATATGGAATCGATATCCATGATGTATGACAAAATCACATGGCGTTATGTTGATGGAAATGTGCAGTATACCGATGACTGGAATGTACGGGCATAGAGCATCGGAAAGAAACGCGTAGCTGAAAGAGATTAATGCGGAAAAGGATTAGCTGAATATGTGCCCTGACTTTTTACTAACTGGTGCAGCCGTAAACTGATGCGCCAGTAAAATTAGGTAGCCATTCATATTCAGGAAAAATACCGTAGCGATTGCATTCATGGAAAAATATTTAATCCAGTAATAGCGCAACCATTTCTTAACTTCATTCACTCAGTGAATACAGAGAGCTAACATACTAAAAATCAGCAAGCCGTTCCTTTTTGAACATCATCACACTTTGTAAATGAAGCGGCTAACAGATAATCAATCCTGATTGAAATTGCCAAAACAAACAACCATATTGAAAGTGTTTAATAATGTTCAGGAAGTGAGGTTTATTTCATGTCTAACGTTTATGTAGAACCACAACCCACCGGACGCCCGGAAGGATCAGCGATCACACATTATACCGTCGAATATGCTGGAGGTCAGAGTATTGACGGGTTGGATCATACAACTCAAGCCAGCGCAATTAAGGCAGCCCAAAAAGCAGGTCATAACCCGCTTGTCGCCCGAGTAAGAAATACCAGCAAAGGCAACCCTGATCACTGGCGCTCTGCGTAATGATGGTAATAGAGTCTTAAAAAAGCCCCCTGGGGCTTTTTTTTATACCAGCTCATCACATTGCATTTAATTTTAACTAAAAAAAGCCCGTAACCATCAGTAATGATTACGGGCTTTTACATAGCAACCAGGCGGTGAACCGATCATCTTTGTCTCACCTGATCGGCATTGATCATAAATCCGGCCTTTGGCGATGTTTGCTGTTTAGTTGGTTAACAACCGCAACATACGACGCAGCGGTTCAGCCGCGCCCCATAACAGCTGGTCACCGACGGTGAAGGCGGAGAGATACTCCGGTCCCATATTCAGTTTACGCAACCGGCCAACCGGCGTAGTCAGCGTGCCGGTCACCGCGGCAGGCGTCAGTTCGCGCATCGTCAGTTCGCGATCGTTTGGCACCACTTTGACCCACTCATTGTGGGATGCCAGCAGTTGCTCGATTTCAGCCAGCGGCAGGTCACGCTTCAGCTTCAGGGTAAACGCCTGACTGTGGCAGCGCAGCGCACCGACGCGCACGCACAGCCCATCGACCGGAATCACATGACGGGTCGCCAGAATCTTGTTGGTTTCCGCCTGACCTTTCCACTCTTCACGGCTCTGACCGTTTTCCAGCTGCTTGTCGATCCACGGAATCAGGCTGCCCGCCAGCGGCACGCCGAAGTTATCTGTCGGCAGGGTGCCGGAACGGGTGAAGTCGGTCACGCTACGCTCGATGTCGAGAATTGCCGAAGCCGGGTTCTGCAGTGCAGGGGCAACGTGATCGTGCAGCATCCCCATCTGGGTCAGCAGTTCACGCATATGACGCGCACCGCCGCCTGAGGCCGCCTGATAGGTGGCAACCGAAGCCCACTCCACCAGATCCTGGGCAAACAGTCCGCCAAGCGACATCAGCATCAGGCTGACGGTGCAGTTTCCGCCGACAAAAGTTTTAATGCCGCGATCGATACCCTCACGAATCACCTGATGGTTAACCGGATCGAGGATGATGATCGCATCGTCTTTCATCCGCAGCGTAGAGGCCGCATCGATCCAGTAACCCTGCCAGCCGCTGCTGCGCAGCTTCGGATAGACATCACTGGTGTAGTCGCCGCCCTGACAGGTAATGATGATATCCAGCGCACGCAGTGCCTCAATATCAAACGCATCCTGCAGTACGCCCTGCTGCTTACCGGCAAAGGCGGGAGCCGCCTGACCGTGCTGCGACGTCGAGAAGAAGACCGGATTGATGAGATCAAAATCGCGCTCTTCGCTCATGCGGGACATCAGCACTGAGCCGACCATACCGCGCCAACCAACAAAACCTACATTCTTCATGTCGTGTCCGTCTCAGGCGGTTTTACACCTGCTTTTATGTCAGAGGAGAGAACGACGTGTTCTTTGCACGTCGCTCTGCGTAATAATAAGATTTACCTGTGACCACCAACTCTACAAAATGCAGGCTTTCTGGCAAGTGAATTAATTCGATTACGCTAACTTTTTCAGCAGCGTAACTAATAACAGCCATTTCCGGCACACAAGACGGCGTAAAACGAATGACTGAAATGATTTCAGCGACCATATTATTGTTGTTAATTATGGACCCATTGGGCAATTTGCCGATTTTTATGTCGGTTTTAAAGCATCTGGAACCGAAACGGCGGCGAGTGGTGCTGATTCGCGAAATGTTGATCGCGTTAATCATCATGCTGCTGTTTCTGTTTACTGGCGAGCGCATCCTGGCGTTTCTCAACCTGCGTACCGAGACGGTATCGATTTCTGGCGGAGTGATTCTGTTCCTGATTGCCATCAAAATGATTTTCCCGTCGGAAGAGAGCAGCAGTACCGGTTTACCGGCGGGTGAAGAGCCGTTTCTGGTGCCGCTGGCGATCCCGCTGGTTGCCGGACCCTCGCTGCTGGCGACCCTGATGCTGTTGTCACATCAGTATCCGCAACAGATGACGCACCTGGTTGGCGCGCTGTTGATCGCCTGGGGCGTGACGGTAGGTATTTTGCTGCTGTCAGGCCTTTTCCTGCGGCTGCTGGGTGATAAAGGAGTCAATGCGCTGGAGCGGCTGATGGGATTGATTCTGATTATGCTGGCAACCCAGATGTTCCTCGATGGGATTCGGGCCTACCTCAAGCTGTAGCCTGATCCGTTCTTCCCTGTCACCCCAGGGAAGAACGAAAAGAGTAAAGCGCCGTTACGATAACAGCGTAAAGGCGATCATCCCCACCACTGCACCGACGGTGCCGAGAATGGTTTCCATCAGGGTCCAGGTTTTCAGGGTTTCCGCTTCGCTGGCCCCGGTGAAGCGACCAAACAGCCAGAAACCGGCATCGTTGACGTGGCTGATGATAATCGAACCGCCGCCGATACAGATCGACAGCGCCGCCAGCTGAGCGCCGCTGTAGTGCAGCGGTTCAATCACCGGCATGATCAATCCGACCGTGGTGAGACAGGCGACCGTTGCCGAGCCCTGAATCACCCGCACTGCGCCCGACAGAATAAAGCAGGCCAGCGCAATCGGCAGTCCCGCACCGGTCAGCGCATTCCCCAGCACCGGCCCGACGCCAGAATCGACCAGCACCTGTTTGAATACGCCGCCCGCGCCGATCACCAGCAGGATTATCCCCGCCGGCTGCAGCGCACTGCCGCACACCTGCATCACCCGCTCTTTGTCCATGCCCTGACGGTAGGCCAGACCATAAATCGCCACCAGCAACGCCAGCAGGATCGCGGTAAACGGATGACCGATAAACTCCAGCCACTCATACAACGGAGTGCCTTCGGTGGTGAAGCGCGCGCCGATGGTTTTCAGGCCAACCAGCACCAGCGGGAACAGAATCAGTGACAGGCTGAAGCCAAACGAAGGCAGCTTGCTCTCATCCACATCCGGCTGATGATCTTCCGGCGGTGCGCTGAACGAGACATGATTCCCGATGAAGTTGCCGAACAGCGGACCCGCAATCAGCATGCCGGGGATCGCGGCGCACAGACCCAGCAGGATCATCCAGCCAAAGTCAGCGTGCATCTGCGAGGCCAGCAGCATCGGTGCCGGACCCGGCAGCAGGAAAGCGGCGGCTGCGGCGACACCGGCAAACAGCGGGATCACCAGCTTAACCAGATTGCCGCCGGTACGCCGCGCCACGGCAAAAGCGATGCTGATTAACAGCACCACCGCCACTTCAAAAAACAGCGGTAGCGCGCAGATCAGGCCAGCAATGCCCATAGCGTAATGGGCGCGACTCTGACCAAAAGTTTTCAGCATCCGGATAGCAATCTGATCGACCGCCCCGGTTTCATGCAGGATTTTGCCGAACATCGCGCCCAGCGCCACCACAATGGCGAGGAAGCCAAGCGTGCCGCCCATCCCCTTCTGCATGGTTTCGGCGATCTGATTCAGCGGCATACCGGAGAACAGCCCGGCACCAATCGACACTAACATCAGGGCGACAAAGGCGTGCATACGCGCTTTCATCACCAGAAAAAGCAGCAGCAGGACGGAGCCTGCTGCGGTCAGTACAAGTGTTGCGGTATTCATCTCTAACCCTGGCTGATTGCGTCCCTGATAGTCGCAACCGTAGCCGCCACAACCTCGTCGAGTGAATGATCGATATCCACCACCAGTACATCCGGCTCATCACTGCCCGGTTCTTCCAGCGTCGCAAACTGGGTGACCAGCATTTGCGGCTTGAAGAAGTGACCTTTGCGCGCTTTAAGACGGGCTTCGATGGTATCGAAGTCGCCTTTCAGATAGACGAAACGCAGGTTGTCATTACCCTGGCGCAGAATATCGCGATAACTTTTTTTCAGCGCCGAGCAGACAATCACTGAAATCGCCTGGGTACGCTGCATCGCAAACGCAGCATCGTTCAGCGCCTGTAACCACGGCTGGCGGTCGTTATCATCCAGCGGATGACCATCAGCCATTTTCAGGATGTTGGCGCGCGGATGGAGAAAATCACCGTCGAGAAAGGCGGTATTCAGTTGATGCGAAACCTGGTTGGCGACGGCAGACTTACCGCTGCCTGAAACGCCCATCAGGATAAAAACGTGATGCGACGGGGATTGCGTTGTCATTTTTCTGCTCCGGCAGGTGTGGATTTGCCAATGTTACCGATAACAATGTCGTTTCTCATTGTCTTGACCACTTAACAGCCTGGCAACCTTTTTACCGGGAAAAGCACGAAAGTGTGAGCTGACTCATAAAATCGCCAGAATCAGATGCTGCCACCTTCACTGATTTCGAAACCGACATCGAGCGACTGATTTGCGCTGCTCTCTCCGCCGATACGCGCCAGCAGCAGTGCTGCCGCTTCACGCCCCATCCGGTCGCGCGGCGTCAGGACCGTTGCCAGTTGCGGCGTCACCACCTGACTGATGTCATGCCCGTGGAAACCGGCAATCGCCATCTGGCTCGGCACCTGCAAACCCTGTCGCTGGCATTCAAACATCGCGCCGACGGCCAGGTCATCGTTGGTGCAAAACAGGCTGTCGGTTTCAGGATAGAGCCGCTGTGCCTCACGCAGCAGATCACAGCCGGCGCTGAAGGATGAAGCATCTTCCATCATGACGCTGCGCGGAGTCAGCCCCGCTTCGCGCATCGCCGCTTCATAGCCGCGCTGCTTTTGCAGCGTACGTTCATCGAGACGTGCCCCGAGGTAAACGGTGTGACGATGACCTTTGCTGAGGATCGCCTGGGTCATCTGTCGCGCCGCTTCCACGTTGTCGAAGCCTACCGCCATATCCAGGCAGGGCGTCACGCTGTCCATCACCTCAATCACCGGAATGCCGGCTACTTCCAGCATCCGCAGCGTGCCGGGCGTGTGAGTGCGTTCGGTCAGGATCACCCCATCAATGTTCCAGCCGAGCAGCGAGCGCAGCTGTAACTCTTCTTTTTGTGGGTTGTAGCCAAAGTGAGCCACCAGCGTCTGATAGCCCGCCTCATCGGTGACGGCTTCAATGCCGCGCAACACGTCGGCGAAGACCTGGTTGGTGAGCGACGGCAGCAGCACGCCAATGGCGCGGCTGGTCGCGTTTGAGAGCATATCGGGCGCGCGGTTGGGGATATAACCCAGCTCATCCAGCGCCACCGCAATCTTATCGCGCAGGGCAATGGAGACCTGCTCAGGGTTACGCAGGTAACGGCTAACGGTCATTTTTGTAATGCCGACGCGATCGGCAACGTCCTGTAATACCGGTCTTTTCTTCTTCATCGTAGCGCCTGGGATCGCCCTTATAGCTTCAGTACGATGAGTCTATCACTTTTCTGACAACAGATTGCCAACCGGGCGCGACGAGGCGCGCCCGTAACCGAATCAGACCGGTGGCAGATCAAACAGCAGGACTTCGGCGGCGCTGCTGGCCTCGATGGTGAGTGCGCTTTCATCCCAGATTGCCAGCGCATCGCTGGTAGTCACCGCCTGACCGTTGACGGTAACCTCCCCTTTCACCACCTGAATCCAGATGCGACGACCGGCATCGATCGCCACGTTATCCTGCTCACCCGCCGCCAGCACCCAGCGCGATAAGGTCATATCCTGATAGACCTTCAGCGAGCCTTCACGCGCATCCGGACTCAGCACCAGCTGACGTCCCTGCACATCCGGGAAACGGCGCTGATCGTAGCGTGGCTCAATGCCGGTACGCTCAGGAATGATCCAGATCTGATACAGATGCAGCGGCTCGGTGGCGCTGGCGTTGTACTCGGAGTGACGTACACCGGTGCCGGCGCTCATGATCTGAAACTCCCCGGCCGGGATCTGCTCTTTGTTGCCCATGCTGTCCTGATGCTCAACCGTTCCGGAGAGCACGTAGGTCAGAATCTCCATATCTTTATGCGGATGGGTACCGAAACCCTGGCCGCCTTCCACCACATCTTCATTGATCACCCGCAACGCGGAGAAACCCATAAAGTTAGCGTCGTGATAGCTGGCGAAAGAAAAGGTGTGCCAGCTGTCCAGCCAGCCGTGGTTAGCGTGACCGCGTTCTTCTGCTTTGCGTACATAAATCATGTTCAAATCTCCTCAATGTTTTTTATAGTCTCTCCCTGCGGCGGTGTGATTGATAGCTGAAAAAGTTCACGCCTCTGTTCAAAATCATTGAACAAAAGCGGGCGGATTACTGAACGGGACAGAACGAACCGGTTAGAAGGCGGGATGAGGGGGAAAAAAGGGACATAAAGGTAAATTGATAAAGCCGGTAGATAACAGCCACGCAGAAACTCTGTTAATTTATTTTCTGAATATCACACTGGTGATATTTCCACGCAATTTAAAGGCGCCAAAGATAACAGCGGGATTAAAAGTGATACCTTAAAAACCATCATTAACAAGGGATGACTTTTGATACCTTAAAAAATAAATTATAAACCGAATAATGTGATCGCCGTAAATAACCCGCCATGACAAACCCTACTAAAATAGCCAGCAAATAAAAAGCCTGTTTTTAAATATCGTCCGACTCATTTTATCTCTTCTTATTATTAGGAACCCTATTATGGATGCCGTTCAAAATACGCTGATATCAGGTGACACCCTACGCTGGAGAAAAAGCGATACCGTCTGGATGCTGGGACTCTACGGCACGGCAATTGGTGCCGGCGTGCTGTTTTTGCCGATCAATGCCGGCACGGGCGGTTTGCTGCCGTTAATCGTGATGGCGCTGTTAGCCTTCCCGATGACCTTTTTTGCCCATCGTGGGCTTACCCGCTTTGTACTTTCCGGCAGGAATCCGGGTGAAAACATTACTGAAGTGGTGGAGGAACATTTTGGTACCGGTGCAGGCAAGCTGATTACCCTGCTCTACTTTTTTGCTATTTATCCCATTCTGCTGGTTTATAGCGTGGCGATTACCAATACCGTCGAAAGTTTTCTCACCCACCAGCTTCATCTGGTATCGCCGCCGCGTGCGTTACTGGCACTGATTTTGATTGTCGGCATGATGGCTATTGTACGCTTCGGTGAAAAAGCGATCGTGAAAGCGATGAGCGTGCTGGTCTTCCCGTTTGTTGCCGCGCTGATGCTGCTGGCGCTTTATCTGATCCCCCAATGGAACGGCGCTATTCTGAATACGCTCTCATTTAGTGATTCAGAGACCACCGGAGGTGGACTGTGGTTCACGCTGTGGCTGGCCATTCCGGTCATGGTTTTCTCTTTCAATCACTCCCCGATTATCTCCTCCTTTGCGGTGGCCAAGCGTCAGGAGTACGGTGATCAGGCGGCATCAAAATGCTCACGTATTTTAGCCTGCGCCCATATCATGATGGTTCTCACCGTGATGTTTTTCGTCTTCAGCTGCGTACTGAGTCTCTCACCGGAAAACCTGGCCGAGGCGAAAGCGCAGAATATTTCTATTCTCTCTTATCTGGCTAACCATTTTAACTCTCCGTTAATTGCCTGGATGGCGCCGATTATCGCCATCATCGCCATTACCAAATCCTTTCTCGGTCACTATCTGGGCGCGCGTGAAGGTTTCAACGGCATGGTGATTAAGTCGCTGCGCAGCAAAGGCAAAACCATTGAGCTTAATAAGCTGAACCGGATCACCGCCTGCTTTATGCTGGCCACCACCTGGATTGTCGCCACCCTGAATCCCAGCATTTTAGGCATGATTGAAAAACTGGGCGGGCCGGTTATCGCCATGATTCTGTTCCTGATGCCGATGTACGCCATCAATAAAGTCCCGGCGATGCGCAAGTACAGCGGTCATCTGAGTAATATTTTTGTCATCGTCATTGGCCTGATTGCTATTTCCGCCATCGCTTATTCCTTACACAGCTGATGACCGTCGCTCGCCCTTCCGGCGAGCGCCACTTTCCTATTGCAATCCGCATGGGTGAATCATGATTAGCGTTTTCGATATTTTTAAAATCAGCATCGGGCCATCCAGTTCACACACGGTCGGGCCGATGAAGGCAGGCAAACATTTTGTGGATACGCTGAGTGAAAAAGGCCTGCTGGATAAGGTGACTCGTCTGGTGGTGGATATTTATGGCTCGCTTTCTCTGACCGGTAAAGGCCACCACACCGACATTGCGATTATTCTCGGCCTGAGTGGCTATCTGCCTGACACCGTGGATATTGATAAGATCCCAGCCATCATTCGTGACGTGAATAGCCTGCAACAGTTGCGTATCAAAGAAGGTCAGCGGGAAATTGCCTTCCCGGTGGCAGAGTGCATGCGTTTTCACAGCGAGTTTCTGCCATTACATGAAAATGGTATGAGCATTACCGCCTTTTGTGACGGCAAAACCGTTCATTCCCAGACCTACTATTCCATCGGCGGCGGTTTTATCGTGACCGAAGATGATTTCGGTAAAAACCTGGATAACGAAATCGATCTCCCCTTTCCGTTCTACTCCGCCCGCAACCTGCTGGCGCATTGCCATGATAATAACCTGTCGATTTCAGCGGTGATGATGAAGAATGAGATTGCCCGCTATGGCCGCAAAGAGGTGGAAGAAAACATGGCGCAGATATGGCAAACCATGCGCAATGCGATTACCCGCGGCCTCAGTACGGAAGGCATTTTACCCGGCCCGTTAAAAGTGCCGCGTCGGGCATCGTCTCTGCATCGCATTCTGGCGCCGCAGAGTCAGTCGGTGAATCCGTTAAGTGCTATGGACTGGGTGAACATGTTTGCTATGGCGGTGAGCGAGGAAAATGCCGCAGGAGGACGTGTGGTTACCGCGCCAACCAACGGCGCGTGCGGAATTATTCCGGCGGTGCTGGCCTATTATGATCGTTTCATCAAACCGGTCACGCCTGAGCTTTATATGCGTTATTTCCTGACGGCAGGCGCAATTGGCATTCTTTATAAGATGAATGCCTCCATTTCCGGCGCTGAAGTGGGCTGCCAGGGAGAAGTCGGCGTGGCCTGTTCAATGGCAGCGGCTGGCCTGGCTGAGTTGCTGGGCGCAGAGGCGGAAAAAGTCTGCGTCGCGGCTGAAATAGGGATGGAGCATAATCTGGGTCTGACCTGCGATCCTGTGGCGGGTCAGGTTCAGGTGCCCTGTATTGAGCGAAATGCGATTGCGGCGGTGAAAGCCATTAACTCAACCAGTATGGCGATGTATCGCACCAGCGATCCGAAAGTGTCGCTGGATAAGATCATTGAAACCATGTTTGAAACCGGCAAAGACATGAATGCCAAATACCGTGAAACGGCGCGCGGCGGTCTGGCGATCAAAGTGGCGATTTGTGAATCCTGACGGTTAAACACCGCCAGCCTGTCAGGCTGGCGGTTTACTCCTTTCACTCTGCCGGTTTTAACGGCGTTATTTCGTTTCGCTCTCCGTTGTCAGATCTGACCAGACCATGCTTCGCACTTCTGAAGAGCTGTACCATTCATTAATGGTGGCGCTGGGCGGCGTCTGCTGGGCAGGCTGGCCGGTAGCGGCTGCCTGAGCCGGGCCGGTCTGCTTTTTTCTGATACGGATGCGGGCAGGTGATGAGGCGGTTAACTGTGCATTAAAGGTGCGCCGGTGTGAATCCGAAAGAACGGACTCCAGCTGATGCAGACGTTCCAGACCACGCAAAATACCGATAAGGGTGCTCAGGGTGACAGACTCCCCTAATTCTGCCCGCTTAATGGTTGCCGTACCCACGCGGGCGCGTTCAGCAAGCTCAATCTGAGAGAGCCCAAGCTGCATACGTGTTTCTTTAATTCTGCAACATAATTCAGAAATAATTTCACTGTCGGACATGGTATTAAAACTCATATCAATACCTTATTGCGTGATTCATCGGATAAATTATTTAACAAACCTGAGTGCAAATAAAGAAAATAATTTCAGGATAATCCCTTCAGCATCAATACATGTTAATGATTATCTGAAAATAAATAGCGCAGATAAGGTCAGCATCAGATAATTTGCCCATCGCGCTTATTTTATCCGGTTAAATTTAACCAAATCCGATCTCTTTTTTCCGCTGGCTGAAGGCCGTTTAACACCATGACCGTCCGTCAACCCGATCTGTTAATCCTGTCAGTCACTGAATATTACGATGCGGTTTGAGGGTTTATTCGTGATCGCGCCCGCCAGCCCATTTGAGGACGGGTTAAGGATCAGCTGCCACTGGCCTGACAGAGACCTTGTGCAGGTGCGGCGGTGAGAGCAAAAAAAAGCCAGCATCTGTGCTGGCTAAATAATACTGGAAGCAATGTGAGCAATGTCGTGCTTTCTCAGGCTGTCGGGCGACACCCCGGGAACGCATCGCAATAATAATCATTATCATTCGTATCTGTAAAGCGATTTTGGCGAAATTTTGTTGATTTATCCGCGCTTTCCCTTGATGTTAAAAGGGATTTATCCATCTAATCCATCGGGAGGCACCATGAGTGAGATCACCGTTCGCCACGTTACGCCGGAAGATGCGGTCGCTCTGCAGCGCATTTATAGCCAGCCCGATACCCAGGCGAACACGCTACAACTCCCTCACTCGTCGTTGCAGATGTGGCAAACCCGGCTCAGCACGCCCCGGCCAGGAGTGCATCTGCTGTTGGCCTGTATGGATGATGAAGTGGTCGGGCAATGCGCTCTGGAAGTGCCCGAGCGCGCCCGGCGGCGTCACTCCGCCACGCTGGGCATGGGAGTCGATGAAAATTATCGCCAGCGCGGTGTTGGCCGTGCGCTGATGCAGGAGATGGTCAGCCTGTGTGACAACTGGCTGCAGGTCTCGCGGATGGAACTGACGGTGTTTGTTGATAATGCCCCGGCTATCGCCCTTTATCGTCGCTTCGGTTTTGAGATCGAGGGAACGGCCAGACGATATGCGATGCGCTATGGCGAGCTGATCGATGTTCATTTCATGGCGCGGCTGAAATCCTGACGCCTCAGAATAAAAAAGGGCACCCTGAGGGGTGATGCTCGTCAGTTAAGCGACAGGTGATAACGCAGTCTGGTGCCGAACAGGGGCTGGCGGTCCTCGCGCCGCTGCGCGGTGCCTTCACTTCATTCCTCGGCCTGACGCACCGCCGGGGATGGCACATCCTGTGCCGCCCCGCCTTTCGCCCGCGTCCTGCGGGCTCTCCTGGCTAATGTTCAGCGCTGCGGATTGCCTGCCCCTGATCGACTCCAGCCTGCTCTGAAGCTTCAGTGCGTGTTGTTAAAAAGGGCACGATAGTGGAGGCCTGGGCGCCTCTGCTGCTGAAAGTGCTATCCGCAGCGCTGAGGCGTGATGTTGGGCCAGAACGCCACGCCGGGAAGCGTGGAGAGTTCGGGGCGGCCAGGGAGGGCCGATCCCCGAACGGTTCGTCGGCACGACGTCAAAGCCGAAGGTACCGCGAAGCGGCGCGAGGACGGCCCGGCAGCACCAGAGGTGCTCAGGCCCGCACTCCGGCACGCCTGCCAGGAAAAAAGCTGCCACGTCTGACCGTGACAGCCTTTGCAAATCTAACCTTCGCTGACGAGCATTACACACCCTCAGGTGCCCTTGTGCCTTAATAACCGGCGCTGAGATCGTCGATGCTGCGCGGGTCGGAGGCGCCATACAACATCCCATCGGGACCAATCATAATGCTCTGGGTACTGCCCATCGCTGGCAGCACTTTCACATGCTGGCCTTTGCTTTCCAGCAGACGCAGCGTATCCGGGCTGAAGCCTTTCTCAACTCGCAGCTGATCGGGCAGCCACTGATGATGGAAACGCGGTGCATTGGTCGCTTCGGCGACGTTCATCCCGAAATCGATGCTGTTAACCACCATCTGCAATACCGTGGTGATGATACGGCTGCCGCCCGGACTGCCGGTGACCAGCCAGGTTTTGCCGCCTTTCGCCACAATGGTCGGAGACATCGAAGAGAGCGGACGTTTCGCCGGTTGCACCGCATTGGCTTCACCGCCAACCAGCCCGTAGACGTTTGGCGTACCCGGCTTGGCTGAGAAATCATCCATCTCGTTATTCATCAGGATGCCGCTGTTACCCGCCACAATCCCGCTGCCGAAATAGGTGTTAAGTGTGTAGGTCACCGCGACCGCATTGCCCTGTTTATCCACCACCGAGAAATGGGTGGTCTGGTTACTTTCATAAGGTTCGAGCTTGCCGGGTTTGATCTCACTGGACGGACGCGCTTTGGCGACGTCAATCTGCTGCGCCAGGGTTTTGGCGTAGGCTTTGCTGGTTAATGCCTGCCACGGCACCTTTACAAAATCGGGGTCGCCGAGATATTCAGAGCGGTCCGCGTAGGCATATTTCTCCGCTTCGGCCATAACCTGCATCGCATCCGCGCTGCCAAAGCCCATCTTCGCCAGATCGAAGTTTTCCAGGATATTGAGGATCTGCACGATGTGGATGCCACCGGATGACGGCGGCGGCATCGAGAAGACTTCATAGCCACGATAGGTGCCGCTGATTGGCTTACGCTCAACCGCGCGATAGGCCGCCAGGTCAGCTTTGTTGATCAGGCCGCCATGCTGCGCCATCTCCCCGGCGATCTCATCCGCGATTTCACCTTTATAAAAAGCATCCGGTCCCTGACGGGCAATCAGTTGCAGACTGTGGGCGAGGTTCTTCTGCACCAGCCGATCGCCCTTTTGCCACGGCGTGCCGTCCGCTTTATAGAAGATCGCTTTGCTGTTGGGATGGTTAATCAGCACCTCTTTGCCGTAGGTTTTCAGGTCATCCGCCAGCGCGTCGTTGACCGGAATACCGTCACGCGCCAGTTTAATCGCGGGTGCCAGCAGCGTGCTCAGCGGCAGCGTGCCATATTTTTGCGCAGCCAGCGCCAGCCCGGCCACGGTGCCCGGCGTACCGGAGGCGAGATGTGAGGTCAGCGACAGCTTGCTGTCGGCGTTGCCCTGCTTATCCAGGAACATATCGCGCGAGGCGTGGCCCGGTGCCATTTCACGGAAATCGATAGCGGTGGCGCGGCCAGAAGCGGTGCGCAGCAGCATAAACCCGCCGCCGCCGAGGTTACCGGCCTGCGGATGGGTGACGGCCAGCGCAAAGCCCACCGCCACCGCCGCATCGACGGCGTTGCCGCCCTGACGCAGGATCTCAACCCCGACCTGGGTTGCCATCGCATCGACTGACGCCACCATGCCGTGCTGTGCTTTCACCGGATGGAAAGTGTCGCTGTCGACGCCGTAAGAGACCGGCGGTGCCTGGGTTGGTGCGGCGTTAGCGCCGGCCACCACGGTAAAACTCATCACCAGCGACCAGCTAAGCTGCCGCACTGTTTGCTGCATTTTCATCCTGCCACCATCCCGTGTTGTTATTTACATTTTTTTATCATTTACGCAAGTGGCTACAAATACAGCAAAATAATCAGGGTTAAGTCAAATCAGGAATACATCTGAAGGTAAGGTCTGTGATATCGCGTAAACTTATGCGTGCGACCCTGAACGCCAGACGATGGCATTCAATATCCAGCACCTGTCGCTTTGAGGAAGGAGGAATAATGAAGAAGTGGATAATTGCTTTGGCGGCCCTGCTGCCTTTCGCCACGCTGGCGAACACGCTGAACAGTACCAACGATCCTAACCGGCCAGGCTATAACCCGAGCCAGCAACGGATGCAGAACCAGATGCAGACGCAACAGCAGCAACAGCAGTTGAAGTTGCGTCAGGATCAGCAACGTCAGACTCAGGATATGCAGCGTAAAATGCAGGAGCAGCGTAACAGCGCCCAGCAACGGGTGATCACCACGCAGCCGGGTCAGCAAAATCAGAATCAGAACTAACTAAAATCGGGGCCGATGATGTCGATGCAGTCGGTACAGATGGCATCAACGCCCCATTTCAGCAGTTCCCGCGCCCGCTCCGGGCTGTTTACGGTATAGGCCAGAATCTTCAGGCCAGCCGCCTTCAGTTCCGCCACCCGCGCTTCGGTCAGCACTTTGTGATTGAGATGGATCGAAACGCACGCCAGCGCCGCCGTTTTCTCGCGCCACTCATTATCCCAGCTGTGGGACAGCAAACCACGCGGCAGCTGCGGTTCCGCCTGCATCGCCGCTTCCAGCGCCTCATACGAGAAAGAAGAGAGCAACGGTGCGGTTTGTCCGTGCCACAGGCTGGCTGCCGCCTGCGCCACGGCGCGCCCGGTTTCTGCTTCGCTGCCGGTGGTCGGTTTGATTTCGATATTCGCCATCATCTGATGCTGACGGCAGCGATCCGCCACCTGATCCAGCCGCGCCAGCTTTTCGCCATTAAACGCCTTGCTGAACCAGCTGCCGGCATCAAGCTGTGACAGTTTCTCCCACGGCAGCTGCCCGGCAACGCCCCAGCCGTTGCTGGTGCGATCCAGCGTGTCGTCGTGCAGCAGAAAGATCTGTGCATCGCCCGACAGTTTGGCATCAAATTCAATCATCTGATGACCATATCTCGCCCCGACGTCAATTGCCGCCAGGGTGTTTTCCGGTGCCAGTTTACCGCCGCCGCGATGCGCGACGATGTGCGGATAGGGCCAGTGTTGTGTGCTCATTCCAGACGCTTTCCATGGGTTGAATCGAAGAAGTGTAACGCATCTGCGGGCAGATGCAGCCACAGCGTGCTGCCAGGCTGTGGCCGCTCGCTGTGGGCTAAGCGTACCACCAGCGGCGTATCACCGATGCGGCCATGTGCAAGATTATCGGCACCCAGCATCTCCAGCGTATCGACCCGCAGCGGCACGCCGCCCTGCTCACGGCTGCTGAGCTGGATATGTTCCGGCCGGATACCCAGCACCACCGGACGGTTGGCCCACTTCGCTTTGCTTTCGCTGAGCGGCAAAGCGTGCGACGCATCCAGATTAAAGCGCGTACCGTCACTGTTGAACTGCCCTTTCAGCAGGTTCATCGCCGGTGCGCCGATAAACGAAGCGACGAACTGACTGGCGGGACGCTCATAAACCTCAACCGGCGTCCCCAGTTGCTCGACCACGCCTTTGTTCATCACCATCACCCGCTGCGCCAGCGTCATCGCTTCGACCTGATCGTGCGTGACATAGAGGCTGGTGGTCTGCAAACGCCGATGCAACTGTTGCAGTTCAAGACGCATCTGCACCCGCAGCCGTGCATCCAGATTGGAGAGCGGCTCATCGAACAGAAACACCGCCGGTTCACGCACGATGGCGCGCCCCATAGCAACGCGCTGACGCTGGCCGCCGGAGAGCTCACGCGGCCGGCGGGTCAGCAGATGATCCAGCTCAAGGCTGCGCGCCGCGTCAAGCACCCGCAGCCGAATCTGCTCTTTGCCCATGCCGCGGATCTTCAGGCCATAGGCCATGTTCTCTTCGACGGACATATGGGGATAGAGCGCATAGTTCTGGAACACCATCGCAATGCCGCGATCTTTTGGCTCTTCCTGGGTGACGCGTTTGTTGTCGATGTAGATGTCGCCGGAGCTGACGCGCTCCAGGCCCGCCACCATCCGCAGCAGGGTCGATTTCCCGCAGCCGGAAGGGCCGACCATCACCATAAATTCGCCATTATTAACCGTAACGTTCAGCGGCTGAATGATCTGATTTTTACCATCGTAAGACTTGGTCACTGCCTGAAGGGTTACGCCTGCCATCTTATTTCTCACTCTCAACCAGGCCGCGCACAAAGGCACGCTGCATGACTAACACCACCACAACCGGTGGGATCAGGGTTAATAACATCGCCGCCATCACTTCGTTCCACTGGGTCGGTGAACCGCTGGTGGAGATCATACTTTTGATCCCCGCGACCGCCGTGCCGAGGCTGGCGTCATTAATGATCAGCAGCGGCCAGAGATACTGATTCCAGCCGTAGATAAAGGTGATCACGAACAGCGCCGCCAGGTTGGTTTTCGACAGCGGCAGCACGATATCGCGGAAGAAACGCATCGCGCTGGCACCATCGATGCGCGCCGCTTCCACCAGCTCATCCGGTAGCGACATAAAAAACTGGCGGAACAAAAAGGTGGCGGTCGCTGACGCCATCAGCGGCAGGGTCAGGCCGCTGTAACTGTCGAGCAGGTTCAGATCGGCGATCACCTGCACCGTCGCGAAAATACGCACTTCGACCGGCAGCATCAGGGTGATGAAAATCAGCCAGAAGAACAGCGTCCGTAGCGGAAAGCGAAACCAGACCAGCGCAAAGGCTGACAGCATCGAGACGGTGATTTTGCCGACGGTGATCCCAAGCGCCATGATCGTGCTGTTCAGCAGCATCAGGCCGAATGCCGGGCCGTTACCGTTCACGCCGTGGGTCCAGATGCGCGAGACGTTCTCCCACAGGTGGGTGCCGGGCACCAGCGTCATCGGCACCTGATAGACCGCGTCGTTATCCAGCGTGGCCGCCACAAAGGCGACATAGAGCGGGAACAGGATCGTCAGCACGCCCAGTATCAGCACGATGTGGCTGAAGATATCCAGCCCGCGTCGGTTCTCAATCATTGGTATTGCACCTTACGTTCAACGAAGCGGAACTGAATCACCGTCAGGCCGATCACCAGCACCATCAGCACCACCGACTGGGCGGCGGATGAGGAGAGATCCAGACCGGTGAAGCCTTCGCGATAGATTTTGTAGATCAGCGTGGTGGTGGCCTGCACCGGCCCGCCGCCGGTCGCCGCGTCGATCACCGGGAAGGTATCGAAGAAGGCGTAAATCAGGTTCACCACCAGCAGGAAGAAGCTGACCGGGGTAATCAGCGGCAGAGAAAGGTTGAAGAAGCGACGCACCGGCCCGGCACCGTCAATCGCGGCGGCTTCCACCAGCGATTTGGGAATCGACTGCAGCGCGGCGAAGAAGAACAGGAAGTTGTAGCTCATCTGCTGCCAGATTGACGCCAGCACAATCAGGAACATCGCCTGACCGCTGTTTTGCGCATAGTTCCAGTTGTAGCCGATGTGGTTCAGCAGGTAGCTGAACAGGCCCAGACCGGGATTAAACAGAAACATCCACAGCACCGCCGCCACGACCGGCGCAACGGCGTAAGGCAACAGCAGCAGCGTCTGGTAAAGTTTGCGCAGCCGCACCACGTAATCCACCAGCGCCGCCAGCAGCAGCGACAGCACCATGCCGCACACCGTGACCAGACCGCTGAATTTGATGGTGGTCCAGAAGGAATCCAGATAGTAAGGATCGGCAAACAGCCGTTTAAAATTATCCAGCCCGACGAAGGTGCTGGAGATGCCAAAAGGATCGAGGCTTTGCAGCGAATACCATAAGGCTTCACCCGCAGGCCAGAGAAAGAAGATGGCGGTGATCAACAGTTGCGGCAGCACCAAAAGATAGGGCAACAGGCTGGTGCGAAAGACCGGACGAGATGAGGACATGGCGCACTCTGATTCAGAAAGAGGAAGGGCCAGCCTGGGCTGGCCCGGTGGAGCGGGTTACTTCACCTGCTGCTGGAAACGACGCAGCAGATCGTTGCCGCGTTTAACCGCATTATCCAGTGCGCTTTGCGGCGACTGTTTACCGGTCCAGACGCTCTCCAGCTCTTCATCCACCACGGTACGAATCTGCGGCATATTGCCGAGACGCATCCCTTTGGTAAACGGCAACGGCGGCTTGTTCAGCATCTGACGGGTGGCGATATCGGCTCCCGGATTTTTATCGTAGAAGCCCTGCTGTTTGCTCAGCTCATAGGCGGCGGTGGTAATCGGCAGATAGCCGGTTTTCTGATGCCATTCCGCAGCGATTTCTGGCTGGGCGAGGAACTGCATAAACTCAGCGACGCCTTTATAGGTGGCTGCATCTTTGCCCTTCATCACCCACAGGCTGGCCCCGCCGATGATGGCGTTTTGTGGTGCTTCAGGAACGGTGTCGTCATACGGTATCATGCCCACGCCGAAGTTAAATTTGGCGTAATGACGGATATCCGCCAGCGAACCGGATGAGGCGGTGGTGATACCGCAATCGCCGTTGTAGAACTTGGCGGTGGACTCATCTTTACGACCAAAGTAGGTGAAGTCGCCCTTTTTATTCATCTCTTCCAGCATCTGGATGTGACGAACCTGCACCGGCTTATTGAACTCCAGCACCGCATCGCGACCATCAAACCCGTTGTTTTCGGTCGCCACCGGCAGCGCATGCCAGGCGCTGAAGTTTTCGATCTGAATCCAGCCCTGCCAGCCGCTGGCGTAACCACAGCTCATGCCCGCTTTACGCAGCGCCGCGGCATCCTTCGCCAGCTCCTGCCAGGTTTTCGGTGGCTGATCCGGGTTAAGTCCTGCTTTTTTGAAGGCGTCTTTGTTGTAGTAAAGCACCGGGGTCGAGCTGTTAAACGGTTGAGAGATCAGCTGACCTTTGCTGTCGCTGTAGTAGCCCGCCACCGTCGGTACAAACTGCTTTTCATCAAACGGAATACCGGCATCTTTAAACACCTGATGCACCGGCACAATCGCCTGTGAGGCCATCATGGTAGCGGTGCCGACTTCATACACCTGCAACACCGCGGGCGCTTTACCGGTGCGCACTGCCGCGATACCTGCCGCCAGGCTCTGCTCGTAGTTACCTTTGTAGGTCGGAACAATTTTGTAATCGGGATGGGCCTGGTTAAACCGTTGTGCCAGCGAATCCACTTCTTTGCCTAACTCGCCTTCCATAGAGTGCCAGAACGGGATCTCAGTGGCGGCCAGCGCCTGGCCGCTGAGCGTCAGGCCAAGCAGCGCGCTGATCAGGCTACGACGATAGGTAACGACGGACATAGAATTTTCCTGTGCAGGTAAATACGCGTGAAATCACGGATTTCTGTTTCGCGAAGTAACATGACACGGGGAAATGAAGGATTAATAACAGAAAGATGACAGCCGGGTGACAGACTGAATAGCGGAAAAGAGGAGGCTGGCAGCGCAGCGGTAACGCGTCACCGCTGCCAGGTTTTGGTTACATAATTTGCAGAGCGATTGGGCAGTAAAAAAGCCCGCAGCGGATTCTACCTCACCAAACGCAAAAGGCGATGGCGGCCCCTCTAACACCGACACTCAAGGCCGTCTGCGCCACATCCCACACCCATGCTCAAGGCCGTCGGCGGCGCAGGCAGGTTGCGGGCGGACAGCGCGCAGCCACCGGAGCGTACACGTAGTACGTGAGGATGGCGAGCACTGCCCAACCACAACCTGACCAGTAAGCCAGGCCGTGCCCCATCAGGCACCCAAATACGCGCTGCGGACGGCTTCGTTGGAAAGGAGTGCTGCGCCTGTGTCTTCCAGCACCACATGGCCGTTCTCCAGCACGTAACCCCGATCCGCCAGCTTCAGCGCCTGATTCGCGTTCTGCTCCACCAGGAAGATGGTCATCCCTTCGCTGCGTAACTGTTCGATGGTGTCGAAAATCTGCTGAATGATTATCGGTGCCAGACCCAGCGACGGCTCATCCAGCAGCAGCAGGCGCGGCTGGCTCATCAGCGCCCGACCAATCGCCAGCATCTGCTGCTCACCGCCGGACATGGTGCCGGCCCGCTGGATTTTGCGCTCCTCCAGCCGCGGGAATAGCTGATAAACGCGCTTGATCCGTTCCAGATATTGCGGGCGGCTGGCAAAAAAGCCGCCCATCGCCAGATTCTCTTCCACCGTCATGCGCGCAAACACCCGACGACCTTCCGGTACGATGGCGATCGCTTCACGCATGATGCGCGCCGTCTGCCAGTCGGTAATGGTTTTCCCGTCAAAGGTGATGTTGCCGTGGGTAGCTCGCGGTTCGCCACACAGCGTGCCGAGCAGCGTGGTTTTCCCGGCGCCGTTGGCCCCAATCAGCGTGACGATTTCGCCCTGATTGATGTAGAGGCTGACATTATGCAGCGCCTGAATTTTGCCGTAATGGGCGCTCACGTTCTCAATGGTTAACATCGCATTTGCCATCTTACGCCTCTCCTAAATAGGCACGGATCACGTCCGGGTTATTACGAATCTCTTCCGGCGTACCGTTAGCCAATGGCGTTCCCTGATTAACCACGTAAATGCGATCAGAAATGCCCATCACCAGCTTCATATCGTGTTCAATCAACAGCACTGACACCTTGTGCTCACCGCGCAGTTCGGCGATCAGCTCATCCAGTTCGTGCGTCTCTTTGGGGTTAAGACCCGCCGCCGGTTCATCCAGCATCAGAATTTCCGGGCGCGTCACCATGCAGCGCGCAATCTCCAGACGGCGCTGCTGACCATAGGCCAGGTTTCCGGCCTGGCGGTTAGCCAGATCCAGCAGACCGACCCGCTCCAGCCAGTTGGCCGCACGATCCAGCGCCTCGCCTTCACTGCGACGAAACGCCGGCGTCTTGAGCAGGCCAGCAAACAACCCGCTTTTCAGATGCTGATGTTGTGCCACCAGCAGGTTTTCAATCACCGTCATTTCGCGGAACAGACGTACGTGCTGGAAAGTACGCACAATCCCCATCCGCGCAATCTTCTGGCCAGGCAATCCTTCCAGATGCTGCTCACGCAGTTTAATGCTGCCACCGGTTGGCTTGTAGAAGCCGGTCAGGCAGTTGAATACCGTGGTTTTCCCGGCACCGTTTGGCCCGATCAGCGAAACGATCTCCTGAGGATGCAGCGCCATCGAAACGTTGTTTACGGCTAACAGGCCGCCGAAGCGCATCATCAGGCCTTCAACGGCTAATAAAGGCTGACTCATGCCTGTTCTCCCTGTTTACCCTGTCTTAATTTCAGATGCGGACGCTTCATCGGCAACAGTCCCTGCGGACGCCAGATCATCATCAGCACCATTAATCCTCCCAGCACCAGCATGCTGTACTCGTTGAGATCACGCATCAGTTCACGGGAAACCACCAGCAGAATGGCAGCCAGAATCACCGCAAACTGCGAGCCCATGCCGCCCAGCACCACAATCGCCAGCACAAACGCTGATTCGACAAAGGTAAAGGATTCCGGGCTGACAAAGCCCTGACGCGCGGCGAACAGGCTACCGGCAAAGCCGGCGAAGGCGGCGCTGATGGTAAAGGCCGTCAGTTTGATTCGGGTCGGGCTGAGGCCCAGTGAACGACAGGCGATCTCATCCTCGCGCAGCGCTTCCCAGGCACGGCCCAGCGGCATCCGCAGCAGCCGGTTGATCACGAACAGCGTCAGCACCACCAGCAGCAACGCCACCAGATACAGGAAGATAATCCGGTCGCTGGGATCGTACTTCAGGCCAAAGAAGTGGTGGAAAGTATCCCAGCCGCCTTCACGCGGCGTACGGCCAAATTCCAGACCAAAGAAGGTCGGTTTCGGGATCTGGCTGATGCCGTTCGGGCCGCCGGTCAGGGCGGTATTGTTGAGCAGCAGAATACGCACGATCTCACCGAAGCCCAGCGTCACAATCGCCAGATAGTCGCCGCGTAACCGCAACACCGGGAAGCCCAGCAGCAGGCCAAACAGCGCGGCCACCATGCCGGAGAGCGGCAGGCACTGCCAGAAGCCGAGCCCGTAATAGTGGTTCAGCAGGGCGAAGGTATAGGCACCGATGGCGTAGAAACCGCCGTAGCCTAAAACCAGCAGGCCCGACAGGCCGACCACCACATTCAGTCCAAGACCGAGCATCACGTAGATCAGCGTCATGGTGGCGATATCGACGGTGCCGCGCGACACCAGGAACGGCCAGGCGAGCGCCGCCACGATCATCACCGCCATCACCAGCTTCTGCTTTGGCGTCGAGCCATCGATGCCCGGCAGCACCAGCGCCGGACCGGAGATTTTCTTCAGGCCGCTCTGCCAGACCGGACGCAGCAGCTGAAACAGAAACACCACCACACAGGCAACAGCAATCCAGTTCCAGCGCACGCTGCCGGCGTTTTGCACCACCAGATTTGTGCCATCCAGATTAAGGCGCAGCCCCATAAAGAAGCTGGCGAGCAGCAGCAACATCAGCGACGAAATCAGGGCGTTGAGAAAGGAAGACTTCATACTTTTTCCACCTCCGGACGGCCCAGAATCCCGGTCGGCATCACCAGCAGCACCACAATCAGTAAGGCAAAGGAGACGACATCTTTATACTCGGTGCTCAGATAGGCGGAGGTCAGCGCTTCCGCAATCCCCAGCACCAGGCCACCAATCATCGCGCCCGGAATACTGCCAATCCCGCCCAGCACCGCGGCGGTGAACGCCTTCATGCCGGCCATAAAGCCGATAAACGGGTTAATTGATCCGTAAAACTGGCCCAGCAACACGCCCGCGACTGCGGCCATCGCGGCACCGATGACAAAGGTCAGTGAGATAACGCGATCGGTGTTAATCCCCAGCAGGCTGGCCATTTTCAGATCTTCAGCACAGGCGCGGCAGGCGCGGCCCATACGCGAATAGCGAATAAAGGTGGTCAGCGCCAGCATCGCCAGGAACGTCACCACCCAGATCACGATTTGCATGGTGGAGATGGTCGCGGCAAAGCCGTTGCTCTCGCCTACCGTCCACTGTCCGGTAATCAGACTCGGCAGCGCCAGGTCGCGTGAACCCTGGGTCAGGCTGACGTAGTTTTGCAGGAATATCGACATCCCGATGGCGGAGATCAGCGCAATCAGGCGCTTGGACGAGCGCACCGGCCGGTAGGCGACGCGCTCGATGCTCCAGCCGTAGGCGCTGGAGATAATTACCGCCATCACAAAGCCGGCCGCAATCATCAGCCAGGTGGTGTCGATGCCCATCATCATCAGGGCGGCAATCACGATAAAGGAGACATAGCTACCGATCATGTAAACCTCGCCGTGAGCGAAGTTGATCATGCCGATAATGCCGTAAACCATGGTGTAACCGATGGCGATCAGCGCATAGGTGCTGCCGAGGGTAACACCGTTGAACATCTGCTGAATAAAATAGAGGAACTGCTCGGACATACCTTAACCCTTACTTATCCGATCGTCGCCGAACGGAGTACAAAAAACGCCTGGCAGCACAGACCAGGCGTTAGTGTTGCAGGGGAGCAGGCAGCGGTTACCCGACACCTGACCCGCCAGTAAACCGCCTGACTTACTTCACAGCGGTCGAGGTACCGTCGGCATGCCATTTGAAGACGCCGAACTCAAAGCCTTTCAGATCGCCCTTCTGATCCCAGCTCAGGTTGCCCATCACGGTTGGCACCGCAGCGCCCTCTTTCAGGTTCTTCACAATCTCTTCCGGCTCGGCGCTCTTGCTGCGCTCCATCCCGGCCGCCAGCGATTGCAGCGCGGCATAGGTGGTCCAGACGAACGGACCGGTTGGATCAAGTTTCTTCGCTTTCAGCGCATCCACAATCGGTTTGTTGGTCTCAACCTGATCGTAGCGTTTCGGTAAGGTCACCAGCATCCCTTCAGAAGCGGCACCCGCGATGTTAGACAGCGAAGCGTTGCCTACGCCTTCCGGACCCATGAACTGGGTTTTCAGACCGGCAGCACGCGCCTGGCGAACAATCTGGCCCATCTCCGGGTAGTAACCGCCGAAGTAGACGAAATCGACGTTCTCTTTCTTGAAGCGAGCCACCAGGGTAGAGAAATCTTTGTCGCCGGCGGTGATACCTTCAAACATCACGATGTTGGCGCCCTGCTTTTTCAGGCTCTCCTGCACCGAACGCGCCAGGCCTTCGCCATACTGCTGCTTGTCGTGAACCACAGCGATACGCTGCGGCTTCAGCTCGGTCATGGCATATTTGGCCGCGGTCGGGCCCTGATCGGAGTCGAGACCGGTGGTGCGCATAATCAGTTTGTAGCCACGGGCGGTGAGATCCGGCGCGGTGGCGGCGGGGGTAATCATCAGCACGCCTTCATCTTCGTAGATGTCAGACGCAGGCTGGGTCGATGAGGAGCAGAGATGGCCGATGACGTAGCGGATGCCGTCGTTGATCACTTTGTTGGCGACCGCGACCGCCTGTTTCGGGTCACAGGCGTCATCATATTTCACCGCAACCAGTTTGTTGCCGTTGACGCCGCCTTTGGCATTGATATCTTCAATCGCCTGGGTCGCTCCGGCAAACTGCATGTCGCCATACTGCGCAACCGGGCCAGACATCGCCCCGACAATCGCCACTTTAATATCTTCAGCCAGTGCGGCATGGCTCATCGCCAGTGCTACACATCCCGCCAGTAATGCGCGACCTTTCATTTTCATCCGGACTACCCCATCTGTTATGTCGTGGTTGTTGTGAGTGCAAACTGCCAGATAAAGTCGAAAAACTGATTAAGCAATAATGAGTTAGCGTACTTTTCTGGCATTTATTAGTAATAAGGCTTTATTTTTCAGGTTATTAAACAGGAAGTTTCTTCTGTAAATCAACTGACATATTCAGAATTGCCTGAGTGCAACAGCATAATACACTGGATGCAACGGCCGGATTTTCACCACTTTGCCAGCGGGTTATGCTGGATTGATCGCATCCAGGGCCTGTTTACAACTATCATCCTGGCAGCCAGGCCATCTTTTGACCTGTTTTATTGATGAAAATGTGTCAGCGCTCTGGTTGTATACTTTCGCTACACTTTCCCCTTTTACAAGTACAGGTGTTTGTCATGAAGCTCACCATCCAGCGTTTAACCACGCTGACGCCGCAGGACCGGATCGATCTGGGTAAAGTCTGGCCGGATCTGGAGATTGATAAACTGGAACAGACGCTGAATGAAAGTCATCGCCTTTATGCGGCGCGTTTCAACGACCGCCTGCTGGGCGCATTGCAACTGGAGATTTCAGGTATTCACGGCAAGGTTCATCGGCTGGCCGTACGCGATGTCACCCGGCGACGCGGAGTGGGTCAATATTTGCTGGAAGAGACCATCAGGCAGAACGGATCATTAGCGGACTGGTGGATTGCAGATGATGGCAGCGACGATCAGCGGGTGCGGGCGGCGTTTATGCAGGCGTGTGGTTTCAGAGCCCAGACCGATGGCTGGATACGGGCGGTGGAGTAAAGCAGGCGGGCGCAGAAAACAAAAAGGGCGACATGATCATGTCGCCCCTGAAGGTTACCTTGCGGTATTACGCTTCGATCGCCATACGCAGTTTTTTCATGGCGTTCTTTTCCAGCTGGCGGACACGTTCCGCTGAGACGCCATATTGATCGGCTAACTCCTGCAGCGTGGTTTTGTTGTCTTCATCCAGCCAGCGGGCACGGATGATGTGCTGACTACGCTCATCCAGACCTTCCATCGCATAGCTCAGCTTATCGGCAGCGTGCGCATCCCAGTTGTCCTCTTCAATGCCGTCGGCAAAGTCAGAGGTTTTATCCTGCAGATAGAGCACCGGTGCCATTGATTTGCCTTCACCGCTCTCATCGTCGGCCGACATATCAAAGGTCATATCCTGGGCCGCCATACGTGATTCCATTTCACGCACGTCTTTACTGCTCACGCCCAGTTCACGCGCCACCATCTCGACTTCGTCCTGATTGAACCAGCCCAGACGCTGCTTGGTTTTACGCAGGTTAAAGAACAGCTTACGCTGTGCTTTGGTGGTCGCGACTTTCACGATACGCCAGTTACGCAGCACGTATTCATGAATTTCGGCTTTGATCCAGTGTACGGCGAAAGAGACCAGTCGCACGCCCACTTCAGGGTTAAAGCGACGCACCGCTTTCATCAGGCCGATGTTGCCTTCCTGAATCAGGTCAGCCTGCGGCAAGCCGTAGCCGGAGTAATTACGAGCGATATGAACTACAAAGCGTAGGTGAGACAGGATCAGCGTCTTTGCCGCATCCAGATCGCCCTGGTAATGCAGCCGTTCAGCCAACGCTTTTTCCTCTTCTGCCGACAGCATCGGCCAGGTATTGGCAGCCCGAACGTAAGATTCCAGGTTGCCCAGAGGAGCAATAGCTAAAGTTTGCATTTCTTTGGTCATTCAAACCCTCACAAATTCAGTGGAATTGCCGCACATTTCCTTGCGCAGACGATACAGTATGTCAACGTCGCGCGAAATCCGAAAGCAATCTGTGCTACCGGGACAACAAAGTTATCCACAACAACAATTATAGCAGTGAATATTTTACACACAGATGACAGGAAGGGAAGAGGCGAGTGCGTCCTCTGCATCCCATCGCCGGTAGCAGAGGACTATTATAACAAAAAAATGTTGCAGGCGTTTACTGGGGCGTAAATCGGCGTAAATGTTGTACCGTCGCCAGCCAGGCGGCGATCCAGCCGATGATCGCGGCAATCAGCACTAACAGCAGCGCCTCATCCCAGGAGAAGCCTTCCAGCGAGAAAGTGGTGCCGAACACGGTTGCCACATGGGCCACCACCGATTGCAGCCGCAGCACCAGCACTTCCGACAGCAGCAGCGACAATACCGCACCGCTCAAGCCCAGCAACGCTCCGCCATAGAGGAACGGCCGCAGAATAAAGCCATCGGTGGCGCCAATCAGCTTTTGTACGTTGATGGTATCGCGGCGGGCAAAGATGCTGAGCCGCACGCTGTTACCGATCACCAGGAACACCGCCACAATCATCAGTACGCCGATCATCGAGGCGATCTGCCCTACCAGCCCGGTCAGCGCCGCCAGCCGCGCGAACCAGCTGTCGTCCATGCGTACTTCATCCACGCCCTGCACTTTAGTCACCCGATCGCGCAGGCTTTGCATGGTGTCGGAATTCTGAAAATTGAGCTTCGGCGTGATAATCGCCACCGCAGGCAGCGGGTTCTGCTCCAGCATATCCATCGCACCGCCAAACCCTGACCAGTTGCGGAACTCATTGAGCGCCTCTTCCCGCGTCAGGTAATTGACGTTATCCACGCCTTCCACCTGTTTGAGCTGCGCCACCACGTTTTCGGCGGCGGTGTCATCCAGCGCTTTATCGAGATAAACCGTCAGCTGCGGTGCCGGATACCACTGGGTCGCCGCCTGGCTGACGTTCTTCCACACCATGTAGCAGACGCTTGGCAGGGTCAGCGAAATGGCGATCACCATAACCGTCAGCAGCGTCGCCAGCGGCTGACGCCACATGTCCGACAGCGTACCGCGCAGCGCATAGCGCCACTGCTCCTGCCAGCCGCCTTTCAGCGCTTTGCTTTTCGACGGCTGCTGCTTCGCTTTCGGCGCCGTCGGGCGTTTATTGCGTTTATTGACCATCGTGGCCTCCGTGCAGGCGTCCCTGATTCAGCGTCATGACGCGGTAGTTACGACGGGCAATTAAGCCGTTGTCGTGCGTCGCCATCAATACGGTGACGCCCACGCGGTTGAACTCTTCAAACAGTCGCAGAATGTCTTCCGACAGCGCTTCGTCAAGGTTACCGGTGGGTTCATCCGCCAGCAGCACCGCCGGTTTATTCACCACCGCACGGGCGATACCCACACGCTGCTGTTCACCGCCTGATAGCTGAATCGGGTAACTTTTCGCTTTGTCGAGCAGGCCGACTTTGTCCAGCGCTGCCGAAACGCGACGACGGATATCTTCGCCGCTGGCGCCGGAGATAATCAGCGGGATCGCCACGTTGTCGTAGACCGAACGATCCATCAGCAGGTGGTGATCCTGAAAGATCATGCCGATCTGACGGCGCAGAAAAGGCACCTCGCTGTTACGCAATCGGGAAATATCGTGGCCGCTAAACCAGATTTGTCCGGCACTCGGACGCTCAATGCCACAAATCAGCTTCAGCAACGTACTTTTACCGGCACCGGAGTGGCCGGTCAGGAACGCCATTTCGCCGGGACGCAGATGGAAATCCACCCCCTGCAGTGCCTGACGTCCGCCGAGATATGCCTTACTGACCTCTTCAAAGCGAATCATCCTAATTAGTCCTCTCGGGCAAACAGTGCCTCAATAAAATCATCCGCCTTAAACGGGCGTAAATCTTCGATGCCTTCCCCGACACCGATGTAGCGAATCGGAATACCGAACTGATCGGCGACCGAGAAGATCACTCCGCCCTTGGCGGTGCCATCCAGCTTGGTCAGCGCGATGCCGGTTAAGCCCACCGCTTCATCAAACAGTCTGGCCTGGCTGACCGCATTCTGCCCGGTACTGGCGTCAAGCGTCAGCATCACTTCATGCGGCGCATCTTCATCCAGCTTCTTCATCACCCGGGTAATTTTCTTCAGCTCTTCCATCAGGTGCGATTTGTTCTGCAGGCGACCGGCGGTATCGGCAATCAGCACGTCGACACCGCGTGATTTCGCCGCCTGAATCGCATCGAAGATCACCGAGGCAGAATCTGCACCGGTATGCTGAGCAATCACCGGAATATTGTTGCGCTGGCCCCAGACCTGCAGCTGTTCGACCGCGGCCGCACGAAAGGTGTCACCGGCAGCCAGCATCACTGATTTGCCCTCGGCCTGATACTGACGCGCCAGTTTACCGATGGTGGTGGTTTTCCCCACACCGTTGACGCCGACCATCAGGATTACAAACGGGGTTTTGCCGGAGACGTCCAGCGGCGCATCCACTTTGGCCAGAATCGACGCCATTTCGGCTTTCAGCAAACCATAAAGCGCTTCCGCATCACGCAGCTGCTTACGGTTCGCCTGCTGAGTCAGATGGGTGATGATCCGGCGGGTGGTATCGACGCCGACGTCAGCAATCAGCAACTGCTCTTCCAGCTCATCAAACAGGTCATCATCAATCTTTTTGCCACGGAACAGGCTGACGAAACCGGAACCGAGGTTCTGACGGGTTTTTACCAGGCTGCGCTTCAGGCGGGCAAAGAAGCCCTCTTTGCTGGGGCGTTCCTGCTCCTGCGTAATGATTGGCGCAGCGGCTAACGGCAGATCGCTGACGGTATCCGGCACGGCATCGGCTTCTTCACTTTCTGCCAGCGCCAGGGCTTCCAGCTCTTCATCGCTCAGCGGTGCGTCAGCCTGCGGGGTTTCGATGATCTCTGCATCACCCAGCGCCAGGGCTTCCAGCTCTTCATCGCTCAGCGGCGCGTCAGCCTGCGGGGTTTCGATGATCTCTGCATCGCCCAGCGCCAGCGCGTCCAGCTCTTCGTCGCTCAGCGGCGCGTCAGTCTGCGGGGTTTCGACGATCTCTGCATCGCCCAGCGCCAGCGCGTCCAGCTCCTCGTCGCTCAGCGGCGCGTCAGCCTGCGGGGTTTCGACGATCTCTGCATCACCCAGCGCCAGTGCGTCCAGCTCTTCGTCGCTCAGCGGCGCGTCAGCCTGGGTTGCTGCGGCATCAGCCGCTGGGGTGATGATGGCGTCAGCCTCGACGACCGGTACGCCGTGCGGATCGCTTTCCGTTTCCAGTAAGGCTTCCGGGTCAGCCTGAATCGGCTCCGGTTCCGCCAGGGCTTCCGGTGCGGCTTCATGCGGCGCGGCAGCCGTTACCTCCGCATCACGTTGCTGTCCGGCCACCGTTTCGGTGATGGCGACAGTCTCTTCCGCTTGCGATTCAGCCTGCGTTAAGGTTGCGGCTGGCTGTTCTTCCTGCTGCGGCGTGGACTCAGCCGCCGGTTGCGCCTGCTCCTCTGCAGAGGGTTGCTTCTCTTCTTCTTTGCCAAATCCCAGCCAGGAAAAAAAGCCACGTTTTTTCTCTTTTGCCATTGTGTGACTACACTCCTCGATGGCTTTGTCCCGGTCGCGCGTCGTTTCCAGGGGTGAATCAATTAAAATTGGCTAACGCCAGACCGGCGTAAAACCGCAGAATACTGCATGACTTCAGCAACTCAGTAGTCTAACACTTTCCAGCCAGCTCACCACAGCACCCTTTTTTAACGTTTCTTCTCACCGATTCGCCCGTTAAACTACGCAACAAATTATGACGAGTTGTGAGCAAGATGACTAAAAACCCCCGCAGTACCGGCGGTGCCGGGCAGATCCGCATCATCGGCGGACAATGGCGCGGACGCAAATTGCCGGTGCCCGACAGCGCCGGGCTGCGTCCCACCACCGATCGGGTGCGTGAAACCCTGTTTAACTGGCTGGCGCCGGTACTGCCAGCAGCACGTTGTCTCGACTGTTTCGCCGGCAGCGGCGCGTTAGGACTGGAAGCGCTGTCGCGCTACGCGGGATCGGCGACGCTGCTGGAGCTGGAGCGTCCGGTTGCACAGCAGCTAATGAAGAACCTGCAGACGCTGAATGCCCACAACGGCAAGGTGATTCAGACCAATGCGCTCACTTTTCTGGCGCAGCCAGGCGAACCCTTTGACGTGGTGTTTATCGATCCGCCGTTTCGCCAGGGATTGCTGGAGCAGACGCTGCAGCTGCTGGAGCAGAATCACTGGCTGGCGGACGACGCGCTGATCTATGTCGAAAGTGAAGTGGATAATGGCGCGCCGCCGGTGCCGCCAGAGTGGAATCTTTATCGCGAGAAAATAGCCGGACAAGTGGCTTATCGTTTATATCAACGTCAACAGGAGACGCAGGATGTTACTTAATTTGGGGCGTCTGTTGATGCTGTGCGTATGGGCATTTTTACTGGTTAACGTGGTGCATCCCTACCCGAAACCGCTGACCTACTTTATTAATGTCGCGCTGTTTTTCATGATCATGATGCACGGCCTGCAGCTGGTATTACTGCGCGCCACGCAGACCAAAGATGCCCCGCCGATTGACCGCCTTACCCAGGCGAAGGTGTTTGTGTTTGGCGTATTTGAACTGGTCGCCTGGCAGAAAAAGCACTTTCCCCGCAAAAAATAGTTCTGTGAGCGGGCGCCCTGCCCGCTGATTACTGCGCTGGGGTAAAGCTGATAAAGCGCGTTCCCTGCATTTTCAGTTCGCCCTTCGTCCCTTTATCCAGCTGATGATATTCGCCTTCTTTAAGCTGCACTTTAATGTCGCTGGCACCGTTAAGCGGATGAAACAGGGCTTCGTAGCGCATCTCTTCCCCGGCAATCACCTCACGCTGACGTGAACGGCGATTGGGTGCCGGAAATTCACGTTTGGTTTTGACTTCCGCCGTCAGGGATCGCACCGGAGAGGCATCATTGACGGCGGTTTCGCGGCGCTGTTTGATGAACTGACGGGTAGCCAGCACGGCGATAATCGCCAGGACGATAATAATGATTAGCGGTGGTTTGCTCATAATTCTCTCGTGCTTAAAGAAATGCGGATGGCGTTAACTGCGCGGCAAAGCATACAACCAGAGTTGCCTGATTGTCACATCGTCAGGACGTAACCTAAACTGGAAGGGATATTTTGGGATCTTTCACCATTTTGGTTAAAAAAGGGAGAAACAATGCTCTGGTCTTTCCTCGCTGTACTTTTCTCCGGCTGGCTCTACGTTGATGCCACCTATCGCGGTCCGCAATGGCAACGCTGGTTGTTTAAACCGGTCACGCTGCTGCTGCTGGTCGGCCTCGCCTGGCAGGCCCCGACGCTGAACACCACGGACTACCTGATTCTGGCCGGTCTGATCGCCACTCTGGTCGGCGATGCGTTAACGCTGCTACCCCGTCAGCAGATGCTCTACGCCATTGGCGCGTTTTTCCTGTCGCATCTGCTTTATACCCTCTGTTTCGCCGCCAGCATGACCATGACTTTCTTCTGGCCGATTCCGCTGACGCTGTTGATTATCGGCGTGGTGCTGATTGGCATTCTGTGGAGCCGACTGGAAGATCTGCGCTGGCCGATCTGTACGTTTATCGGTATGACGCTGGTAATGACCTGGATAGCGACAGAGCAGTACTTCTTCCGCCCGACCGATTACAGCTTCTCCATCATGGTGGGTGCCGGTCTGCTGTTGCTGGCGAATATTGTCTGGTTTATCAGTCATTATCGTCGCCGTTTCAGTGCCGACAGCGCCATCGTTGCCGCCTGCTACTTTGCCGGTCACTTTATGATTGTCCGTTCGCTGTGGGTGGTGTAACAGAACGCCTGGTTTAAAAAATGGCCTTGACTCTGGAGTTAACTCCAGAGTGTAGGATAACGGGATGGACAGCTTCGTTCATCCCTTATCCGGAGGTCATATGCATCAACATCACGCCTGTGGCTGCGGTAAACCGCGTGCCAGCCACGCCGCAGCCAAACCCCTGTGCCAGATCCCTCAGACTCGTCCCCTGACGCTCTCCATCCACGCCGCAACCCCGGTTACCGCAGACAGCGCGGGCTGCTGCTGCGACAGTAACAGCAGTCCCGGCAACGATGCCGATGAGGAAGGCGACCGGCGACGCGCCGGTCACCTGCCGTTTAGCTGGCAGGTCAGCGGGATGGATTGTCCCGGCTGCGCCCGCAGCATTGAAACCGCGGTTCAGCAGGTGGCGGGCGTTACCGAAGCGCGCGTGCTGTTCAGCAGTGAAAAACTGGTGGTCAGCGCCGACAGCGACGTGCGACAGGCGGTAGAACAGGCGGTTAAAAAAGCCGGTTTCCAGCTCAGCAGCCAGACCGACACGGCAGCCGATGGCCCGCGCTGGCAACATAACCGCATGCTGATTGCGCTGGCGCTGCTGGTGCTCGCCAGCAGCCTGCTCAGCCATTTCGCGCCGCTGTGGGGCGATCGCCTGTTTGTCATCACCACCCTGATCGGCCTGTTTCCGGTGGCACGCAGCGCCTGGCAGCGGCTGCGCAGCGGTTCGCCTTTCACCATCGAAACCCTGATGACGCTGGCCTCAGCCGGTGCGCTGATCATCGGTGCCCACGCCGAAGCGGCGATGGTGCTGGTGCTGTTTCAGCTCGGCGAGCAGCTGGAAAGTTACGCCGCCGCGCGGGCACGCAGTGGCGTCACCCGTTTAATGGCGCTGCGCCCGGAATCGGCGATCCGCCTTGAGCAGGGCCAGCGTCGTGACGTGCCACTCGCCGCGCTGCAGCCCGGCGATCAGATTGAAGTGGCGGCGGGCAGCCGCCTGCCGGTCGATGGCTGCTTAATGACGCCGCTCGCCAGTTTTGATGAAAGCGCCTTAACCGGCGAATCGCTGCCGGTGACGCACAGCCGCGGCGACAAAATCCTGGCTGGTGCCACCAGCATTGACCGTCTGGTGACGCTGGAAGTGGTGTCGAAGCCGGGCGAAAGCGCGATCGACCGGATACTGCAACTGATTGAGGAGGCGGAAACCCATCGCGCGCCGGTTGAACGCTTTATCGATCGGTTCAGCCGCATCTATACGCCGCTGGTGATGCTGCTGTCGCTGCTGGTGATGGTGGTCCCGCCGTTGCTCGGCGCGGGGGAATGGCAGCCGTGGATCTACAAAGGCCTGACCTTGCTGCTGATTGGCTGTCCCTGTGCGCTGGTGATCTCCACGCCAGCGGCGATTACCTCCGGACTGGCCGCCGCTGCCCGTCAGGGCGCGCTGATCAAAGGCGGCGCGGCCTTAGAACGACTGAGTTCGCTGCGCATGATGGCGTTCGATAAAACCGGTACCCTGACCGTCGGCAAGCCGCAGCTCAGCGGAATTGTGCGCTTTGGCACCGCCAGTGAAACGGAGATGCTGGCGCTGAGCGCCGCCGTGGAACAGGGCGCGACCCATCCGCTGGCCACGGCGATTGTGGCGGCAGCGGCGGCTCGCAATCTGACGATTCCGGTCGCAGACGATCAGCAGGTGCAGGCGGGTCGGGGCATTACCGCCTGGGTCGGCGGTCAGCAAATCCAGCTGCTGACGCCTGCACAGATTGGCGGGCTGACAGCGCAGCAAACCGAAGAGATCACCCGGCGCGAAGCAGAAGGTGAAACCGTGGTGGTACTGGTGCGGGATGACGACGTGCTGGGGGCGCTGGCCTTGCACGATCGGCTGCGCAGTGATGCGGCAGCGGCTCTGCAGGCGCTGAAAAAACTGGGCATTGAGAGCCTGATGCTGACCGGTGACAATCCGCGTGCAGCCGCGACCATTGCCCGTCAGCTGGGCATTGATTTCCGGGCCAGCCTGCTGCCCGCCGATAAGGTCGCGGCAATAGCCGAACTGAGCCAGCAGCAGCCGCTGGCGATGGTCGGTGATGGGATTAACGATGCGCCGGCGATGAAAGCGGCGACGCTGGGCATTGCGATGGGCAGCGGCACCGATGTGGCGCTGGAAGCCGCCGATGCCGCGCTGACGCGCAATCAGCTGAGCCATCTGGCACCGATGATTGTGCTGGCGCGCCGCACGCGCCGCATCATTCGTCAGAACCTTACCATCGCGCTGGGGCTGAAGGCAGTTTTCCTGGTCACGACGCTGCTGGGACTGACCGGATTGTGGCTGGCGGTGCTGGCGGACTCGGGCGCCACGGCGCTGGTCACCGCCAACGCGCTGCGGTTACTGCGCAACCGCAGCTAAAGAGAGGCGGCCTGTCCGATGACGGGCCGCGCTCAGCCAGCACGACTACTCCGCCATGCCTTTCTGGATCAGGAACTGATACGGCAGGTTATCGGTCTGCTGCGCCAGCAGACGATGTTCCATAAAGCGGCAGAAGCCCGGAATATCCCGGGTGGTGGCCGGATCGTCGGCAATGATCAACAGCGTGTCGCCATCCTGCAGGCTGCGTACGGTTTTGCGCACCATCATCACCGGCTCCGGGCAACGCAGGCCACGGGCATCCAGTTGATGGTCGGCAGAGGAAAAAGCATCGCTCATAATGGACTCGGTTCAGGTTTGGGGCGCTCATTCTAACGCGTGATGATGATGACGCAAGGCGATAACGATTGCGCTAAAATTAACCATTGCATAAATAGCACAACGCGGTAAGATGCCGCCGCTTTTTGCTCATAAAACTGCCAGGCGCTGCCCGAACGGCGTCCCGCAATGGGTTCCCTCACCCCAACATTAAAAAGGTTGATTATGCTCGCATTCTCTTCGCGTCAGCGCATGCACGCGCTGTTCTGGTTATCGCTGTTTCACCTGCTGGTGATCACCTCCAGTAACTATCTGGTGCAGCTGCCGATCTCGATTTTTGGCTTCCACACCACCTGGGGCGCATTCAGCTTCCCGTTTATCTTCCTGGCAACCGATCTGACCGTGCGCATCTTTGGCGCGCCGCTGGCCCGTCGCATTATTCTGGCGGTGATGATCCCGGCGCTGTTTATCTCCTATGCCGTCTCTGCGCTCTACTATCAGGGTGAATGGCAGGGCTGGCAGGCGCTGGAACAGGTGAACCTGTTTGTCGCCCGCATCGCCTGCGCCAGCTTTATGGCTTACGCACTGGGTCAGATCCTCGACGTACACGTCTTTAACCGTCTGCGCGCCCTGCCGCAGTGGTGGATCGCGCCAGGCTGCGCTATGTTCCTCGGCAACATCAGCGATACGCTGGCCTTTTTCTCCATCGCTTTTTACAAGAGCCCTGATGCCTTTATGGCCCAGCACTGGGTGGAGATTGCCCTGGTGGATTACAGCTTCAAGGTGCTGATCTGCATGATTTTCTTCCTGCCCGCCTACGGCGTACTGCTCAATGCCGCGCTGAAACGGCTGGCTGAGCGCCGTTCTGCCGCTCAGGTAAATTTCGGCTAACCCGCCATACCGATTTTCGCCATTACCCGCTAAGATCTGCTGACAATCATCAGGTTGCGTTTGCAACCTGATTCCTGTTGTATTAACGGCTGACTGGAAACTTAAAAAAGGGATTCTGATGCGCAACCTGGTGAAATATGTAGGAATGGGCTTACTGGTGCTCGGCTTAGCCGCCTGTGACCAGAAGAAAGATGACGCGGCAAATGACAACGGCGTCAGCGCCAGTCAGTCGGCGCAGACGGTGACGCTGATGGATGGCAAACTGAGCTTCTCGCTGCCGCCTGGCATGTCAGATAAGAGCGGCAAGCTTGGTTCGCAGACCACTAATATGCACGTTTACGCCGATGAAACCGGCGCGCGCGCGATTATTGTGATTGCCGGTGAGCCGACCAATGATGGCCTGGACGTGTTATCACAGCGTATGGAACAGCAGCAGCGCAATCGCGATCCGCAACTGCAGGTGGTTTCAAACAAATCGGTTACGCTGAAAGATCAGCCGGCACAGCAGCTGGATACGGTGATTTCAGCGAACAACCAGACATCATGGTCATCGGTGATTCTGGCGAAGGTCGATGGCAAACTGGTCACGCTGCAGATTACTCTGCCGGGCGATAACCAGCAGCAGGCACAAAGCGATGCCGACAACATTGTGAAAAGTATCACTCTGAAATAAGGCCGGGCGACTGCCCTGCTGGCTTCCGGCTTCCCCGGTTCGGGGAAGCCGGTTATTTCCCGCCTGCGCTTACAGCCCGGTATTCTCTCGAATATAACGGCGCGCTTTCACCGCATATTCAAACGGGTTAGCCAGCGCCGGGTCCTGCTCCGCTTCCACCACCATCCAGCCTTTGTAGCCGTAATCGTCGAGGATTTTGAACACCGGTTTAAAATCGATCACGCCATCGCCCGGCACGGTGAAGGTGCCTTTCTTCACCCCTTCCAGGAAGGAGAGATGATTGTCGCGCACCTCAGCGACCACCTCGTCGCGCACATCTTTCAGATGGACGTGAAAAATGCGCGGCAGATATTTTTCCAGCACCGCCAGCATCTTCTGCTGTGAACCTTCCGAATAGTAGACGTGACCGGTGTCATACAGCAGGCCAACCTGCTCGTCGGTCAATGCCATAAAGCGGTCGATCTCTTCGGTGGTCTGAATGCCGGTGCCCATATGGTGATGCAGCGTGACCCGCATTCCCTTTTCAGCCGCAATGCGCGCCAGTTCGTTGTAGCCGTCTGCCGTGCGCTGCCACTCTTCATCACTGAACACCGGTTTCTGCTCAAACACCGCCAGCGTGGTGCCCTGAATACTTTTGCTCTGCTCTGAACAGCCAATGACCCGCGCGCCCATCGCATGCAGGAAGTTCATGTGGTTAATGAACTCATCGATGGTTTTGGCCTTATCGCCGTTGGCAAAAAATGTGCTGAACCAGGCGTTACAGATTTCGATGCCGCGAATATCCAGCATCGGTTTCAGGATCGCCGGATCGCGCGGATATTTACTGCCGACTTCGCTGCCGGTAAACCCCGCCAGCGCCATCTCACTGACGGTTTGCTGGAAGGTGTTCTCGCTGCCGAGATCCGGCATGTCGTCGTTGGTCCAGCCGATCGGGGCAATCGCCAGTTTTACGTTGTTTTTGTTCATTATGTTGTTCCTTAGCCGGGCGGGCATCCCGCCTGTCTGTGCTGAATCAGGAGTAGAAAGCAGGACGTGGCGGCATCTCTACCGTTTCAATCGCACCGCTGTTTTGCGCTTTGATACAGGCATCGGCAGCCACTGAGGCGGCGAAGCCATCCCAGGCTGACGGACCGGTCAGCGTGCCCGCTTTCACGTCGTTGATGAACGCCTGCAGCTCAACGTCATACGCTTCGATAAACCGATCTTTCCAGTCAACCAGAATGGTGTTCGACAGCCGGGCATCTTTACGCAGCTGAACCGACGACGGCTCCGGTAACCGGGCAATGCCCTCTTCGCCAACCACTTCACATTGAATGTCATAGCCATAAGCGCAGTTGACGAAGATCTCGACGTCGATGCGTACCCCTTTCTGGGTTTCAAACAGCACAATCTGCGGGTCTTTCAGCTGAGCATGCGATTTTGAGGTGACGCGCGGGAAGACCACCTGCACGGTTTTGTAATCGTCACTGGTCAGCCAGCGCAGCACATCCAGTTCGTGGATCAGCGTGTTGGTGATCGCCATCGGCGTGGTGTAATTTTCCGGCACGGTCGGGTTGCGGTGCGCGCAGTGCAGCATCAGCGGCTCACCGATATCTCCGTCGGTAATGACTTTTTTCAGGGCGCGATAACCGGCATCGTAAGGTCGCATAAAGCCAACCTGGACCAGCCGTTTGCCCGCCTGAATTTCAGCATCGACCACCCGGCGGCAGCCTTCGGCGCTCATCGCCAGCGGCTTTTCACAGAACACCGGTTTGCCGGCTGCGATGGCGGCTAAGGTGAACTCTTCATGGGTCGGGTCCCATGACGTCACCAGCACCGCATCGACGTTCGGCGACTGGATCACGTCATGCCCGTTCTGAAACACCTCCGCCTCGATATTCAGGCGCTGCAGCGCAGCGCGCGCGCCGTCAACGTTGATATCCGAGACGGCAACCACCTGCGCTCCCTGCAACACGTGGTTGCAGCGGCGAATATGTTCCTGACCAATTGCACCGGTACCGATGACGCCAAGTTTCAAAGTCATAATTACACCTGTGTAGGGTTCGTGCTGAGAGAAGAAGAAAGGGGCCGTGCTCCGGCCCTGAAATTAGTATTTACGGGCCTGATCCAGATGGGCTTTCAGCTTATCCGCGACCGCCTGAACCCGTTCAGAATCGGAGGCCTGTGCAACGCCAACGTGCCACCAGCTGAAATATTTGTGGATCATGGTTTTTGGCAGCACTTTGATGTCGATAAGAGTGGAAACGGTCTGCGTTCTGGCATCTTCCAGTGCGGCTTTTAACTGCTCCAGCGTGGTGACGCGGTAGGTTTTACAGCCGTAGCCTGCCGCGATGGCGGCGAAATCAACCGGCACAAAGCCGCCATCCAGCTTGCCGCCTTCCGGATTACGGAAGCGAAACTCGGTGGTGAAGCTGTCCATGCCGTGTTCCATCTGCAGGTTATTGATGCAGCCGTTGGTCATGTTATCCAGCAGGACCACGTTGATCTTCGCCCCTTCCTGAATCGAGGTCACCAGCTCGGAGTGCAGCATCATGAAAGAACCGTCGCCGACCAGCGCATAGACTTCACGCTGCGGCTGCGCCAGTTTTGCGCCCAGCGCGGCGTTAACTTCATACCCCATACAGGAGTAGCCATACTCAACGTGATAGGCGTTGTAATCTTTGGTACGCCAGACGCGCTGCAGATCGCCAGGCAAACTGCCTGCCGCCGCGACAATCACCGCCTCTTTGGGTAACTGTTCGTTCAGCGTGCCGAGCACGCTGCTCTGGGTCAGCACCGACTGAGTCAGGCGGTTGAACTCGGCGAAGACCGCTTCACGATCCAGGTGGTCAGCAATTTCCGGCACAAAATCCTGCTCGTGATAGGTCACCTGATAGACGCGCTGGGTCTCTTTCAGCAATTTGCTCTGCGCCTGCTCAATCTGGCTGCCCCAGTCGTTGCTGTAATGTTGTGACGCCAGCGCGGCGGTCAGCGCGGTCAGCCCTTCACGGGCATCGGCCAGCAGCTGCACGCCATCCAGCTTGTAGCTGTCGAAATTACTGACGTTGATATTGAGGAAGCTGACGTCCGGGTTCTGGAAAATCCATTTCGAGGCGGTGGTGAAGTCGGTGTAACGGGTCCCGATGCCGATAACTAAATCAGCCTCTTTGGCCAGCAGGTTCGCCGCCAGACAGCCGGTTTCGCCCACGCCGCCGACGTTCAGCGGATGGTCAGAGATCACCGTGCCTTTGCCCGCCTGGGTCTCCGCAAACGGGATCTGATAGCGTTCGGCGAACTGGCGCAGTGCCTCGCCTGCTTCGGAATACTTCACCCCGCCGCCACAAACGATCAGCGGCTTGCGCTTACGGCCGATCAGCGTCAGGGCATCGGCCAGCTGCGCCGCAACCGGCAGGCGACGATCCAGTCGATGTACCCGCTTCTGGAAGAAATAGTCCGGGTAATCCCAGGCTTCGCCCTGCACATCCTGCGGCAGCGACAGCGTTACCGCACCGGTTTCGGCCGGATCGGTCAGCACGCGCAGGGCGTTAATGCAGGCGGACATCAGCTGTTCCGGACGGCTGACGCGGTCCCAGTATTTGCTGACGGCCCGGAAGGCGTCGTTGGTGCTGATGCTGAGATCGTAACTCTGCTCAATCTGCTGCAAAACCGGATCGGGCTGACGGGTAGCGAACACGTCGCCCGGCAGCAGCAGCAGCGGAATACGGTTTGCGGTGGCGGTAGCGGCGGCAGTAATCATGTTGGCGGCGCCCGGTCCGACTGATGAACTGCAGGCGATGATCTGACGACGCAGTGACTGTTTCGCAAAGCCGGTCGCGGCATGCGCCATGCCCTGCTCATTGCGACCCTGATAAACCACCAGATCGCCGCTGTCCTGCTCCAGCGCCTGCCCCATTCCCAGCACGTTGCCATGACCGAAAATCGCGAAGATGCCTTTTACAAACTTTGTCTCAACGCCATCGACATCAATGTATTGATTATCAAGAAATTTAACCAGCGCCTGTGCAGTGGTCAGTCTGATTGTGCCCATATGCTCTTCCTTTACATGCTGGTGGTACCTGACTCCGGTACAACGCGCCAGGCGAAGTCATACTGCGGAAAAGGCGACCGGTATAATTGAAACGTGAGGCGATTATAAACAAATATATTTTTCATAAAATACAATTACAGAAGAAACATTTCATTTTGCGAGTGAGATCAAATTTAGTCATGCTGCAGGGTCTGACGAGGCATCCGGGCGGGAAAAACTGGAACGTTTTATGGACAACAAGGTGCGTTGAAAAAATTCATTTCACTTCAGTAGCTTCCTCTATTGCTGGCAATATTCCTGCGATCTCTCTCACAACCCCGACACGCCGGGCACGGCGAAGATAAGGTTACCCGTCACCAGGCGGAATCAGGAGTTTTACCTGGTTCACAAAATCGCGATGGATATTTCATTTCATATTGAATCTGGAATTTTTATTCCTCATACTGACCTCATAGCCAATCAGGCACCTATAGACCCGGAAGCAAAGCGCGCGTCGTCGGGCTTTTCGCCCGCAGTGTCTGCTAATCACAGAAGGAAACCACAGGTATGAGTACACAACAGAAGCGGCTTGATGTGATTTGTATCGGGCGCATCGCCGTCGATTTTTATGGTCAGCAGATCGGGGCGCGGCTGGAGGATGTCACCTCATTTGCCAAATATCTGGGGGGTTCGTCAGGTAACGTCGCCTATGGCACCGCGATTCAGGGTCTGAAATCGGCGATGCTGGCGCGGGTGGGAGATGAGCACAATGGTCGCTTTCTGCGGGAAGAGCTGCAGCGCGTAGGCTGCAATACCGACGCCTTAATTACCGATGAAAAACGCCTGACCGGCATGGTGATCCTCGGTATTAAAGATGAAGAGACTTTTCCGCTGATTTTCTACCGTGACAACTGCGCGGATATGGGACTGGTACCGGAGGACGTGCAGGAAGCGTTTATTGCCTCTTCGCGTGCGGTGGCAGTAACCGGCACCCATTTATCTCATCCGCAAACCCGCGAAGCGGTACTGAAAGCGCTGGATATTGCCCGCCGCCACGGCCTGCGTACCGCGCTGGATATCGATTATCGTCCGGTGCTGTGGGGACTGACCTCGCTCGGCGACGGTGAAACGCGTTTCATTGAATCGTCGCAGGTGACGCAGCAGCTACAGGAAGTGGTGCATTATTTCGATTTGATCGTCGGCACCGAAGAAGAGTTTCATATTGCCGGTGGCAGCACCGACACGCTGACCGCCCTGAAGAATGTGCGTCAGGCCAGCCAGGCGACGCTGGTCTGCAAACGCGGCCCGCTGGGTTGCGTGGTGTTCGAAGGCGAGATCCCGGATAGCTGGGAGCAGACCCGGCTGCACACCGGCGTGCGCGTCGAGGTGTTAAACGTACTGGGCGCGGGCGATGCCTTTATGTCGGGCCTGCTGCGTGGCTGGCTGAACGATGAGGGCTGGGAGCAGGCGTGTCGTTACGCCAACGCCTGCGGTGCGCTGGTGGTGTCACGCCACGGTTGCGCACCCGCCATGCCGACCAAAGCGGAGCTGGATGATTTCCTGAGCCGCGATAAAGAGGTGAAACGGCCCGATCTCGACGATCGCCTCAACCATCTGCATCGCGTGACCACCCGCAAGCAGCAGTGGCCAGAACTGAATGTTTTCGCCTTTGATCATCGCAAACAGCTGCTGGATATGGCGCGTGAAGCGGGCGTTGATGAGAGCAAAATTCCACAGCTTAAACTGCTGCTGCTGAAAGCGGCCGAGGAAGCGGCGCAAACGGCCGGACTGGAAAACAAGAGCGGTATCCTGGCTGATACCACCTACGGTCAGAAAGCACTGAATGCGATTACCGGAAAACAGTGGTGGATTGGCCGTCCGATTGAGCTGCCGGGTTCGCGCCCGCTGCGACTGGAACATGGCAATATCGGCTCGCAGTTAATCGACTGGCCAGCCGAGCATGTGGTGAAATGCCTGGTATTTTATCATCCACACGACAGCGCCGAACTGCGTAAAGAGCAGGATGAGCTGGTACTGGATGTCTGGAACGGCTGTAACAAAAGCGGACACGAGCTGCTGCTGGAAGTGATTCTGCCGGAGAGCAATCCGGACCGTGATGAGCGCTACTATCTTGATATTCTCAGCCACTTCTACAGCCTCGGCATTCAGCCGGACTGGTGGAAACTGCCGCCGCTCTCCGCTGAGAGCTGGCAGGCGATCAGCGGGTTGATTGAGCAGCAGGACCCGCACTGTCGCGGCATTCTGCTCCTCGGCCTTGATGCGCCAGAGGAGAAGCTCAAAGCTGGTTTTGCCGCCGCGGCAAAAGCGCCCTGGGTTAAAGGCTTCGCAGTGGGCAGGACTATTTTTGGTCAGCCATCACGCCAGTGGCTGCAGGGCGAACTGGACGATCAGGCGCTGATCGAGACCGTGAAGGGCAACTACCTGCGGCTGATAGAGTACTGGCGCGCCGCCCGCGCCTGATTGATTCAGCGCCAGACGCCATCCTCCGGCCGGAGGGTGGCGCTTTTTTTTTCATCTTCCGCCGCGCTTAATTCATTTCTGTTGCCATTCGCGCCCGCCGTTTGTCCCCTTTCGGCCTGCAGGGAGTCGCGGTCGGCCAGCAGACAGGTGATGCAGAGACAATCTGTGAAGCATTTCATAAAGCCATGAAATAAACCGCTCTGTTGACGCAAACAAATGAAATTTTCCATCCATCTGGTACTATAGCGCTCATTATCCAGCCATTATTCTTATTACACGGGCAGAAGTAATGACCAATAATCCCACCCAACTTTCTTTATTGCAGGACGATATTCGTCGCCGCTACGAAACGCTGAGCAAACGTCTTAAACAGGTTGCGCGTTACATCCTTGATAACAGCAATAGCATCGCCTTTGATACCGTGGCTTCCATCGCCCAGCAGGCCGATGTGCCGCCATCGACTCTGATTCGCTTTGCCAACGCTTTTGGCTTTAGCGGTTTCAACGAAATGAAACAGGTTTTTCGTCAGCACCTGATGGAAGAGACGGTGAACTACACCGAGCGCGCCCGCCTGTTTCGCCAGACGTCAACCGACGACAGCGCCAGCGCGCCTGAGAGCCCGGCTGAGATCCTGAATGTCTTTACCATGGTGAACAGCCAGGCGTTACAGCAGCTGGCGATGCAGGTGAATCCGGAGCAGTTGAACAAGGCGGTGAAACTGCTTAACGAGGCCGAGAATATCTATGTGATTGGCCTGCGCCGTTCCTTTAGCGTGGCCTCTTACCTGGTCTATGCGCTGCGTCATCTGGAACGTCGGGCATTCCTGATCGACGGCCTTGGCGGCATGTTTACCGAACAGCTCAGCCTGGTAAATCCAAAAGATGTGGTGATTGCCATCAGCTATTCGCCGTATGCGCGTGAAGCGGTCGAAGTGGTCGAAATGGGTGCCAAGCGCGGTGCGCATCAGATCGCCATTACCGACAGCCAGGTGAGTCCGCTGGCGGCTTTCAGCGACGTCTGCTTTGTGGTGCGTGAAGCACAGGTAGACGGCTTCCGCTCGCAGGTGGCATCGCTCTGTCTGGCACAGACGCTGGCCGTTTCACTGGCGCTGAACAACGTGGAAACGCCCTGATTTGCGGCGTTAACGCTGGATAGCGGCAATAACAAAGGCAGCCGATGGGCTGTAGTGCTGGTCAGTTAAGGTTGAATTTGCAAAGGCTGTCACGGTCAGACGTGGCAGCTTTTTTTCTGCGCGAGCGTGCCGGAGTGCGGGCCTGAGCATCTCTGCTGCTGCCGGGCCGTCCTCGCGCCGCTCACGCGGTACCTTCGGCTTTGACGTCGTGCCGACGAACCGTTCGGGGATCGGCCTTCCCTGGCCGGCCCCGAACTCTCCACGCTTCCCGGCGTGGCGTTCTGGCCCAACGTCACGC